>Ga0181594_10000063_pt1 | contig 76309 bp, 66 predicted proteins | sample 071ome_18_FD_145603 | JGI IMG/M metagenome (GOLD analysis project Ga0181594, IMG submission 145603) | Coastal salt marsh microbial communities from the Groves Creek Marsh, Skidaway Island, Georgia - 071413BT metaG (spades assembly) | ecosystem: Environmental > Aquatic > Marine > Intertidal zone...
GTTCCGGAGATCGAGGTGAACACCGGGCTCGATCACCGACGCTGCGCCGAGGGAGACGTTATGATCCCCGATTCTGTGCACCCCGGGCGTGTCATCATCCGTAGGGTACAGCCGCTCCACATCTCGTGCGATGCGATGCTCGTTGGCGGCGATCAGGTCCCAGGGGTGACCCAGGATCGTGCCTTGGAGCTCGAGGCAGGGCCCGTCCTCGGGCTCCGCGCCGGGATCGCGTAGCCAGAGCTCGGAGGGCAGGGGGTCACCGTCCGCGACAACCCATCCGACCGGCTGACCATCGACGACGATCCGTGCAGAGTGCTCGGGGATCTCGAATTCCTGGAACTCGACGACCGCTCGACTCGAAAGGAGGATCCGCATGCCGGTCTGGGAGACGTCGTCCGGCGTGATCGCAGGCGCCGCCCCCGGCTCGTCGAACCCGATCAGCGCCGTGCGGCTCACATGACCCTTGCACGGAGCTCCGAACGTGTGCTCCGCACGTTCTCGAAGGGTCAGGCATCCGTGCAACAGCTCTCCGACCGGGCGCGTGAGGCTCAGCGGTGCCCACCGACGGGCACGGCGGTCGTCGAAGAGGTAGAGCGACACATCCGTCACGAGTCGTTCTCCATACGCGTGAGCAGGTCCTTGATCTCGGGTGCCCGGGATCGGGGAAGTACCATCGTCGTTTCGGAAGTCTGTACGACGACCAGGTCGTCCGTGCCGAGGAGGACGATCCGGCCGGGGCCCTCCTGGTATACGATGCAGTTCTGCCCGTCGACGACCCGGGCGTCGCCCAGGACCACGTTTCCGGACTCGTCGGCGGACCGGGTGCGGGCCAATGCCTCCCAGCTACCCACGTCGTCCCATGTGAATGTGGCCTCGACGACACCCACGCGGTCACTGCGTTCCATGACAGCCCGGTCGATGACGCTGATCGGAACACGCTCGAAGAAGGCTTCGTCGCTCTCGTCTCCGATGACAGGCAGAAGCGCAGAGATCTCCGGGGCGTGGCGAGCGAGCTCGTCGAGCAGCACGGATGCCTTCCAGATGAAGATGCCGGTGTTCCACAGGTAGCCCTCGTCGACATACCGGCGCGCGGTGTCAGCGTCCGGCTTCTCGTGGAACGCCTCCACCCGAAAGGCGCGCGCAGCTCCTGCGGGCTCCACGCTCGGACCAGCTTCGATATGTCCGTAGCCGGTTTCGATCCTGTCGGGCGGCACGCCGATGCTCAGCAGCAGTTCGTCGCGTCGGGCGACCTCCACGGCGCTGGCAACGGTCTCCACGAAGCCATCGAGGGGTTCGAGGAGGTGATCCGCATGAAGCGACACCATGACGGCTTCCGGATCGATCTGGGCGAGTTTCCAAGCGGCCCAGGCCAGAACCGGCGCCGTCCCTCGGGCCTGGGGTTCGATCCAGAAATTGTCGTCCGAGAGGCCCGGAAGTACCGATTGGAACGGGCCGGCGAGGTGGGCTCCCGCGAGGATGCGAATCCTGTCGTCCGGAGCGAGCGCACGCGCCCGATGGACCGTGTCGACGATCAGGGGCTCCGCACTCCCGAGGGGGAGGAGCTGCTTGGGCCGGGCGGGGGTGCTCGCCGGCCAGAAGCGTGATCCGATCCCCCCGGCGAGGACCGTGACCCACGTCCCGGGGTCAGACGCCGTCGAGGATCTCTTGGATTCGGGCAATGAGTTTCTTCGGGCTGAAGGGCTTTGTGAGGACATCGTTCGCGCCCCCGGCGAGGGCGGCTTCCCGGTCGGCGTCCTGGCCCTTGGCCGTCAGGATGATGACCGGAGTGTCGGCCCGATCCGGGTTGGCGCGGATCTTCGACAGGATCTCGAGTCCGCTGGTTCCCGGCATCATCAGATCGAGGATGACGAGACCGAAGGCTTTCCGACCCAGTTCATCGAGACCTTGCACGCCGTCCGACGCCATCATGACGTCGAACCCTCCGGAGCCGAGGGCCGCCTCGAGAACACGTCGGATGTGAGGTTCGTCGTTGACCACCAGAACGCGTCGGTTCCCTTCGACGAGCGGGGCGTGGGCCACCGCACCACCTCACAGGCCAAGTGTGGGCGAGGGTACCGTCTAAGCGGAAAGGCACCCTCCGGGGATGGCGCGGAACCTACCTTCGATATGGGGTAAAGTCAAGCAAATACGCGGCTTTTCGGGGTTGACCCCTCTTCCGCGTGCCGTGAACTTCCCGCACCCGCTTCGGTTCCCGTTCGAGGTCGTTTTGAATCAGATGTCAGACCAGAATCACCGACGCCTCCGCGCGGCTTTGTCGGTCACGGGGGCACTCGCCGTGCTGCTCACCGCTTCGGCGTGCGACGACGACCCGTTCGCCTTCAACTGGACAGACATCCCCGACACGGTCCTGCTGTACTCCATGGCCCGTCCCGAGCTCGGCCTGGTGTCCGCGTATTCGTTCTTCCAGGGGTTGGAGCTCGAAGTGGAGGTTCCGAACGCGCTCGTGCAGTGGGATCTGGCGGTCGACACGCGCGGTGGCGAGATCGTCATGCTCCCACCGCCGGTTCTGGGCATCTTCACCGAGGCCGAGATCGCGACGATAGAGAACACGCGTCTCGAGGATGTGACCCGTGCTCCGAGTGACTCCCTACGGTACGTCTCGGACCGGCCGGTGCCGGTCGAGTTCGGAAACGTCTACGTCGTCAAGACAAACCGCTCACCCGGCTCGTTCGGTCGGTCGTGCCGATATCACGCGAAGCTGGAGGCGGTCGACATCGATCCCGTGGGTGGGACCTTGATCTTTCGCCACGTAACGAACCCGGTCTGCAACGATCGGGATCTCGTGCCGCCCAACTGACCGGTGCTCGACATTCGTCGGCTGCGTGCCGAGCCGGACGCCGTGAAGGCGGCGTTGGTGAAGCGAGACGCCACGCTCCCGGACGCCGTCGACGACATCCTGTCTCGAGATCAGGCGCGTCGGGAAGCGATCGGCGAGGTGAACGAACTCAAGGCACAGCGGAACGCCGCCTCCAAGCAGGTCGGTGAATTGAAGCGTGCCGGCGAGGACGCATCACACATCATCGAGCAGACCCGCGCACTCGGACAGCGGATCGATGAGCTCGACGAGATCGTGCGGGATGCGGATGGCTTCATTCGTCACAACCTGCTTCTCATTCCCAACGAGCCGCACGAACGGGTGCCCGTCGGGACGGAGGAGGACAACCAGGTCCTGTCGACGTGGGGTGAGCCGGCCACATTCGATTTCGAACCCGCACCGCACTGGTCGATCGGAGAGGAGCTCGGGATTCTGGATCTGCCTCGGGGCTCGAAAATTTCGGGGTCGGGATTCCCGGTGCTGGTGGGACGGGGAGCGCAGCTTCAGCGTGGACTGATCAACTTCTTCCTCGATCTGCATACGAGGGAGCACGGGTACACCGAGGTGCGGGTCCCGTATCTGGTGAATCCGGACTCGATGACGGGAACCGGGCAGCTGCCGAAGTTCTCCGAGGAGTCCTATCAGTCGGAGCGCGACGACCTGTGGCTGGTGCCGACGGCCGAGGTTCCGGTGACCAATCTGCACCGAGACGAGCTCCTCAACGCCGATGATCTCCCGAAACGGTACACGGCATACTCCCCCTGCTTCCGTCGTGAAGCCGGTGCGGCTGGCAAGGACACACGAGGTCTCCTGCGTGTCCACCAGTTCGATAAAGTGGAGCTCGTCCGGTACGAGACGCCGGAACGTAGCCTCGAGGCGCTGGAGGAGCTGACCCGTGAAGCGGAAACGGTGCTCGAACGTCTGGGACTCCACTATCGGCGTCTGCTCCTCGCCACGGGTGACCTCGGGCAGAGCGGTGCGATGACGTACGACCTCGAAGTGTGGTCGCCCGGCGTCGAGATGTGGCTCGAGGTCTCGAGCTGCACGACGTTCACGGACTATCAGGCGCGGCGGTCCAACATCCGCTTTCGCCGGGCTCAGGCCGAGAAGCCGGAGTTCGTGCACACACTCAACGGCTCGGCCCTTGCACTTCCCCGGGTGGTGGCTGCCCTGCTGGAGACGTACCAGGAAGCGGACGGGAGTGTCTCGCTTCCCGAGGTCCTTCACCCCTACGTTGGCACCGAACGGCTGACCGCCGCGTCGTAGGAACGCTCTTCGTGCGGAGCTCCTCGCGCGGGGAGCCGTCGAAACGTCTCGATTCCAAGCTCCGATGATTCGCATCAAGTGGCCCGTCGCCCTTGCGACGCTCTTCGTGATGCTGCTGGGTTGGTACCTCCTGTACACCCAGCAGATCTTCCGGCGCGTCCAGGAGAATTCGGAACTCCTGTCGCGGATCTACACGGAGGTCCAGGAGGGCCTGGTCTCGCAGGACCAGGCCGAGGTCACGCAGTCGCTGCTCGAGCTTCAGCGGATCGTGACCGAGTCGGGTGTCCCACTGGTCGTCATGGGGCCTGGCGATACCGTTCTGAGCCACGTGAACCTCCCGTTCGAGGTCGACGACCGGACGGTCGAGGGGCAGGAGCGGATTCGTTCATACGTGCGCACGCTCGACGCCGAGCACGACCCCGTCGGAGATCCGTTCGGCGCGCAGCACATCCACTTCGGGGACTCCCCCGAGGCTCAGAGTCTGCGCTCGGTGCCGTTTCTCCAGGCCACTGGACTCCTGCTCACCGTGTTCATCGGCTTCCTCGTGATCCGCTACCAGCGAAGAGCCGAGAGCGAGCGGGCATGGACCTCGATGGCTCGTGAGCTGGCCCACCAGCTCGGCACACCGCTGTCGTCCTTGGCCGGCTGGCTCGAGGTGCTCAGGCTTCCTGAGAGGGACCGACCGGGCGACCTGGACGATCTCGAGATCGCGAGCTCCATCGGAGAGGACCTGGAGCGACTGGAGCGGATCAGCCATCGCTTCGAGCTGATCGGTACCGAGCCCGAACTGGAGAGCCTCTCGGTCCGGCAGGTCGTAGAGGACCTCGAAGCCTACCTCGCCGCGCGCATTCCCCGACTGGCGAAGAAGGGCGTCGAGCTCATCGTCGATATCCCGCACGGGTTGCCCCGCGTGAAGGGCAACGAGGTTCTGCTCGTGTGGGCGTTGGAGAACGTCGTGAAGAACGCGCTCGACGCGCTCGCGGGGCGGGGCGGCAAGATCACCATCTATGCCCGGGAGATCGGAGGACAGTGGGTGAGCGTCCGGATCCGTGATTCCGGCCCGGGTGTCGCCCCTGACGTACGCGACAAGATCTTCGAACCCGGCGTGTCGACGAAGTCCGGGGGGTGGGGGGTCGGCCTCGCCCTGTCACGCCGAATCGTAGAGGGTGTGCACAAAGGCAAGATCGAGCTTCTCGAAACGGTCGAAGGTACGACATTCCAGATCCGCCTCCCCGCAGCCGACGCCTGACCCCACCGCCGTTCACACATGCAGGACTCCTTCCTGAGCTCCGACGTACACCTCCAGGGGCTGAACCCCGAACAGCTCCATGCAGCGCAGCACTTCGAGGGTCCGATCCTGGTCCTCGCGGGTGCGGGCTCGGGCAAGACGCGAGTCCTGACTGCGCGGGTCTGCCACCTGATTCACACCCACGGTGTCCCGCCCGACCGTATCCTCGCCGTCACCTTCACCAACAAGGCTGCGGGCGAAATGAAGGAGCGCATCGGGCGACTCCTCGGGTCGGATCCCGCCGGTATGTGGGTGGGCACCTTCCACGCGATCGGAGCCCGAATTCTCCGACGTCACGCCGACCGGCTGGGGTGGGATCGGACGTTCAGCATCTTCGATGCGGATCAGGCTTTGCGGCTTGTGAAGACGGTCCAGGACTCCATCGGACTGGACCCGAAACGCTGGAGCCCGAAGGCGATTCGCAACGAGATCAGCAACGCGAAGAACCAGCTGATCACCGCGACGCAGTTCGCGCAGGAGCACGAAGGGTCGTTCGACCTCTATCTGCGCAACGTGGCGAAGGTGTACCCGGAATATCAGAAGGCCCTCGAACGTCAAAACGCCTTCGATTTCGACGACCTGCTCGTGAAGCCGGTCGAGCTGTTCGAGGCGATGCCCGAGTTGCTCGACCGCTACAGCGAACGATTCGCCTTCGTGCTGGTGGACGAGTACCAGGACACGAACCGTGCCCAATTCCGATTCGTCGAGCTGATGGCCGGGGGCCACACCAATCTGATGGTGGTCGGGGATGACGATCAGTCGATTTATGGCTGGAGGGGGGCGGACATCCGGAACATCCTCGACTTCGAGGACGCCTTCCCCTCGGCGGTGACGGTCCGCCTCGAGCAGAATTACCGATCGAGCCAGACGATCCTGGACGCGGCGAACCATGTGATCGCGGAAAACCTGAACCGGAAAGGGAAGACTCTGCGGACGGAGCGGGTCGGAGGTGAGTCGGTCACGATCCTCGAGGCCTTCGACGAAAACGACGAGGCACGCTGGATCGTCGACGAGATCGACACGCGACTGCGGGAAAACCCGGGTTCGTCGTACTCGTCGACGGCGGTCCTCTATCGCACGAATGCTCAGGCGCGAGCGCTTGAAGACGCGTTCAGGCGGGAGGGTGTCCCCTATCAGGTCGTGGGCAGCGTGCGCTTTTACGAGCGACGGGAGATCCAGGACGTACTCGGCTACCTGCGACTGATCTCGAACCCGCGCGATGGGGTGGCGTTCGCTCGCGTAGTGAATTATCCGAGACGGGGGATCGGGCTCACGAGTCAGGAGCACCTGGCGCGGTGGGCTGACGAGCATGGAATCCCGCTGCTCGAGGCCGCCCTGAGAGCCAGCGAGATCCCCAAGCTCAGGGCCGCCGGTGCACGGGGGCTGGAACGGTTTGCCGAGCTGATTCAGCGCTTCAGCGTTCGCGCTACGCAAGCGAACGTCGGTGATCTGCTCGAGGAGCTGGTGGAAGACCTGGACCTCGTGCGCCATCTCGTTGAGGAGGGACCCGACGGGGAGGACCGAGCACGGAACGTGTCGGAGCTGATCGCGGGTGCCGTGGACTTCGATTCCACCCAGGTGCAGAGCATCGCCGAGGAGGACATCGACACGTTCACGGAGCTGGACCTGTTCCTGCAGCAGGTTGCCCTCGTCGCGGACGTCGATCGCCTCGATCCGGATGCGGACACCGTGACGTTGATGACGCTTCACAACGCGAAAGGACTGGAATTCCCCGTCGTGTTCATCGCGGGGATGGAGGAAGGGCTCTTTCCGCTGGGCCGCGCCTACGACGAGCCGGATGCGCTCGAAGAGGAGCGACGGCTGTTCTACGTCGGGATCACCCGGGCGGAGAACAAGCTTTCGCTCTGTTGGGCCCGACAACGGCGACGCGCGGGAGACTTCAACTACAACACGCGATCCTCCTTCGTGGACGCGATTCCGGAGGAGCTCGTCGATGAGCGGCGGACGAAGCGGTTGAACCTCGCGGCGCAGTCGACACCGCACCGGAGCCGTCGCGCGTGGCAGTCAGATAGGACTCAGCGGGAGGAGGCTCCGTACGATTACGAGCCCGATCTCGAAGATTCGATGAATCAGGACACTCCCCGTTTCGTGAAGGGGGAGCGCGTGGTTCACCCGACGTTCGGGTCGGGGTCGGTCGTCGAGATCTCCGGTTTCGGCAGGGACCTCAAGGTCACCGTGGATTTCGACGACGCAGGAAGAAAGAAGCTGCTTCTCCGATATGCGGCGCTCGAAAAGGATTGGCCATGAGCGTGGATCGGGACGAGGTCGGACGGATCGCTCGACTCGCCCGCCTCGACCTCGAGGACGACGAGACCGCCCGCCTGACGGAAGAGATGAATCGCATCCTCGAGTATGCCGAGCGTCTGAGGTCCGCGGGCGTGGACCGGGCGGAGATGGACCACACGGACGACTCACCTCGAGCGGCCGACTCCGGGAGTCCCGACCAACACGGGGCGATACAAGGCGCGCGATTGGGGACGGGAGAGCCCGACGCTCTGAGGGCGGATTTGTCGGCCTTCGCCCCTGCCTGGGATGAGGGCTTCTTCGTCGTGCCCCCTCCGCCCGGCGTGAAGGCGGACGACGACGCATGAGCGCGCGCGCCGCGCTCGATGCCATCCGTGCCGCGGAGCAGTCCAGCAACGGTCTCAACGCCTTTCTGTCGATCGCCGATCCTGACGCGGTGTCGGCTGCTCAGGCCGATGCCGATGGCGGCCCTCTTTGCGGTGTGCCCATCGCGGTGAAGGACAACCTGGCGACTCTGGACCTCTTCACGACGTGTGCGTCCAGGCTGCTGGAAGGGTATCGCTCACCGTTCGAGGCGACGGTGGTGCGAAGGCTGCGCGACGCGGGCGGGGTCGTCATCGGGAAGACGAACATGGACGAGTTCGGCATGGGTTCGTCGACGGAAAACTCGGCCTTCGGCCCCACGCTGAATCCACATGATCGACGCAGGGTGCCGGGGGGAAGCTCCGGAGGCTCGGCCGCGGCGGTCGCAGCCGGCTACGTGCCGATGGCACTCGGCTCCGATACGGGAGGGTCGGTTCGGCAACCGGCCGCATTCTGTGGTGTCGTGGGCATCAAGCCGACGTACGGGCGTGTCAGCCGATACGGTCTGGTTGCCTTCGCCTCGTCGCTCGACCACGTCGGGACGTTCGGGCGGACGGTGGATGACGCCGCGAGACTGCTCGCGATCGTCTCGGGCTACGATCCTCGCGACGCCATGAGTCAGGACCGACCTCCGCTGGACCCCCGAGAGTTCGAGGGTCGTGCGCCCCCGGGTGATCTTGCCGGCCTTACGGTAGGCGTCCCCCTCGAATACCTCCCGGACCACATGGACGCACCGGTGCGGGAACGGATGGAGGTTGCGCTCGATCACTTCCGCGCGGCGGGCGCGACCGTGCGGGAGGTTTCGTTGCCTGCGACGGAACTCGCCGTTCCATGCTACTACGTCCTCGCGACGGCCGAGGCCTCGAGCAATCTCGCCCGCTTCGACGGCGTTCGGTTCGGCAGGCGTGTCTCGGCCGAATCAGTTCCGGGGATGTACGAAGCGACCCGCGGCCAAGGGTTGGGGCTCGAGGTGAAACGGCGCATCATGCTCGGGACCTTCGCGCTGTCGGCCGGCTACTCCGACGCGTACTACGGTGCCGCTCAGCGCGTGCGAGCCGCGATTCGGGCGGAGTTTCGGCGCACGTTCTCGGCGGGGGTCGACCTGCTGTTCACCCCGACGACGCCCTCCCCGGCCTTTCAGATCGGCGAGAAGATCGACGATCCCCTCGAGATGTACCGGGAGGACGTCTTCACGACGCCCGCCAGCCTGGCCGGTGTTCCCGCGATGACGGTCCCGATCGGCCGGGTCGACGCGCTCCCTGTCGGTGGGCAGATCATCGCACCCTGGTGGGAGGAAGCCCGGATGATCCGGGCGGCTCGGGTCCTCGAGTGGGCTGGGAGAGACGCATGACTGACTGGCAGCCGGTCGTCGGCATCGAAGTCCACGTTCAACTTCGAACGGGGAGAAAGCTCTTCTGCGCCGACCTGGCGGTCTTCGGAGACGAGCCCAATACGCACGTGTGCCCCGTATGCCTCGGACTGCCCGGAGCGCTGCCCACGCTCGACAGCGAGGCGGTCCGCCTGGCCGTCCGCACGGGCCTGGCCCTGGGATGCACCATCCGCGAACGGTCGGTCTGGGCCCGCAAGAACTACTTCTATCCCGATCTGCCGAAGGGGTATCAGATCACGCAGTTCGATCAGCCCCTGGGGACCGGGGGGGCGGTGGAGTTCGACGGTTCCGGGGGAGCGTCGCAGGTTCGGATTCACCGGATTCACATCGAGGAGGACGCGGGAAAGTCCGTACACGATCGTACCCCGGGCGCCACGGTCGTCGACCTCAACCGGGCGGGCATTCCACTGGTGGAGATCGTCACCGAGCCGGACCTCCACGATCCGGCCGACGTCCGCGCGTTCCTGCAGGCGCTCAAGCGAATCCTGGAGTATGCGAACGTGAGCGATTGTTCGATGGAAGAGGGCAGCCTTCGGGTGGACGCCAACGTCTCGATCCGCCGGATCGGGGAGCGCGGACTCAACCCCAAGACCGAGATCAAGAACGTGAACTCGTTTGCTGCGATCGAGCGGGCCCTGAAACTCGAAATCGCCCGCCAAATCGAGGTGGTCGAGCACGGGGGGGCGGTCCACTCCGAGACCCTCTTGTGGGATGATCATCGGGGGACACTGCGTGCGATGCGGTCGAAGGAGGGGAGTCACGACTACAGGTATTTTCCGGACCCGGACCTTCCGCCGTTACGCCTCGGGCAGGAGGTCATCAGCGTGGAGCGGGATGCTCTACCCGAGCTTCCCCGAGCGCGCGCCGCGCGGTTCCGTGAGGACCTCGGTCTCTCTGTGTACGACGCAGACGTCCTGACACGCACGTCCGCCGGCGCGGAGTATTTCGAGGAGGTCGCGCGCGGTTGCGGAGACGCCAAGCAGGCAGCGAACTGGGTCATGGGGCCGATTCAGTCGCTGATGAAAGAACAATCGGACACCACGGCGGCCTTCGCCGTACGCCCGCCGCATCTGGTCGAGCTGATCGGACTGGTCGACGAAGGCAGAATTTCGGATTCGGTCGCGAAGAAGGTTCTCCGCATCATGCTCGAGGAGTCGAAATCGGTGGCCGAGGTCGTGGATGAACGTGGCCTCGAGCAGGTCCGAGACCGCAACCTGCTGATCTCGTGGGTCGACCAGGTGATGGACGCTCACCCGGAGGAAGTCGAGCGCTACCGGGGTGGAGAGACGAATCTGCTCGGCTTCTTCATCGGCCGCGTCATGGCTCGTTCGGAGGGGCGGGCCGACCCTCGTCGGGTCGACGAGCTTCTTCGGAATCGGCTGCCGGCCTGAATGGGGGAAGGGTGCGCCCGGCGGCAGTCTCCGAGCTGATACCGGACGCGAATTCCGGGTCGTCGATCTGCGGCCAGTAGACCAGCGGATCCTCTGGAAAGCCGAAGAAGGCGTCCGCCATCTCCTCGAGAACGTCGGGGTGGTCGGCCGTATGATCCGACAGCGCTCGACGCCGCACCTTCTTGGCGAGCTTCAGATTGAGGTCGCCGACCGGATCGAGCTGCGCCGCCTTCGATGACCCCCGTTCCCTGAGGTATCCGATCACGTGCTCGAAGGAGCGCTCGAAGTACCGATCGACGATCGGATCGGGCAGGTCGTAGCGTGAGTTGGCCAGGACCTGGCCGAAGACCTTCTGCCAGCGCTCGTGGCCCTGAAAGCGAATCATCCCCCGGAAGATCCTGCGATTCGTGCCGAAGCTGAACACGGTGCGGCTCAGTACGTCATCGAAGAGGGCGTCGGCCTCACTGTGGTCGTGATCCACGACGATGTGCCGGGCCAGGTTGAGGAAGCCCTCGCCCACGTGCATGTCCATCCGGTGCTCCCAGTACGTGTGGCCCAGAGCCTGCGTGGTATTGGTGAGGAGGAGCTGCCGGGGCACGAAGGTATTGTGCGCGACCGTATCCGCCGCGAGGTGAGAGAGGTAGCCGAGCCCCACCGCCGCCATGTGCTCGGAGTCGGCGGCGTGGAAGATCTCCTCGCCGACGTGCCAGTTGTGACAGTGCCGGCCTTCGGGCACGTACTTCTTGGCGAACGAGATGTCCGCCGCGACCGACCCGTACAGGTAGTGCAGGGGATACCGCTCGAGGATCGCCCGAACCGCCGGCGGGACGAGGTAGAGAGAGCTCAGGACCGCCTCGCCGAGCGCGACGTGGGTCGCGGGCCCCCATGCGAGGACGGGATCGGGCACGAGGAGCAGCCACGTTGCCGCGACGGCGAGGGCGGGCAGGAGGACGCGGCCGGGGGCCACGGAGGTCAGACTCCGGCGTCCGCGGGTGATCCCACCGAGGAGGTGGGTTCGTCTTCGCCGCCGGTCCCGCCTGCGCGAGACCCTTCGTCGGGTGCCTCGGCCCCGGGATCGTCTTCGTCGACGTGCTCGCTCCCCCGCGCCGTCGTTTCGGGCGGCGCTGGCGCTGCGTTTCGAGGAGACGCGATCCGGCTCGCGCCAGCCCGGACACCTCGGACCGTTGAGGCGGTGTCCAGGAAGATGTCCTCGGCTTCCCCCTGGACGACCTCCATGAGCGCATTGAAGTCCTCAATCCGCTCTTCCATGCGCTCGGACGCCTGATTGAGGCGGTCGGACAGGGCTCGCACGGACGAGTTCAACCGCTCTACGTCCGTCCGGAGGGCCTGTGTGATGAACTCCACGTTGTCCGAGATGATCTTCGCCCGGTCGGACACGGGCCCGATGTTGTCCTTCGCCACGCCTTTCATCTCATCGAGGAGGCGGTTCAGGCGTAGGAAGATCGAGAGCGTGACCAGCACCAGGATGAGCATGGCAACAGCGATCACGACCGTGGCCACCTCGGAGAGCATGGCCAGTGTCGTGCCGCTGGTCGCCGCCTGGGCGAGCGTGAGTGTGGGGATACCCATGACTCCAAGATAATGCGCGGCGCGGCCTTCGTCTCGCTGTTCGGCACGCATCGTGCATTTGACCATGGCAGGGAGAGCGGCGTGCTCAGCGCGACCTTTTTCGATCGGTCTTCTCAGGTCCGGAGGTGCTGGATGGTGCGGTTGGCGAGGGGTGTGGGGTCCGGGTATGTTTCGCCTTCCGCGGCCGGGCCGCTGGCCTGGATCGGCCGTCTCCGGGCCGCCCCCTTCTCACCGCGCTTTCAGGACGATATGGGGACCTTCGTGGTCGAGGGCGGGCACCGGCTCGAGGGCCGGATACGCCCTGCCGGGAACAAGAACGCAGCACTACCGTGCCTCGCGGCGGCCGTACTCTGCCCGGAGCCGGTTTCGTATGAGAACGTTCCGCGAATTCGGGACGTACTCACCTTCCTGATGATCATCGAGTCGCTCGGGGCGGACGTCACCTGGACCGGCCCGAACGAGGTGACGATCGATGCCGGCGGGGTGCGCACGGACAAGGTCGACGTGGACATGGCCCGGCGGATTCGGGCGTCCGTGCTTCTCGCGGGGCCGCTCCTCGCCCGCTTCGGTCATGTGGAGCTCCCGCCGCCGGGTGGGGACGTGATCGGCCGCCGGCGTATGGATACGCACTTTCTCGCGTTCGAGGCGCTGGGCAGTGAACTCGTCCTCAACCACGGATTCGAGATTCGCGCTGAGCGCCTGGTGGGGGCGGACTTCTTCCTGGACGAGCCGTCCGTGACCGGTACGGAGAACGCGGTCATGGCCGCGGTCAGGGCCGATGGGGTCAGCACGATCCGCAACGCGGCCGCCGAGCCACACGTCCAGGACCTGTGCCACCTCCTCAACGCCATGGGCGCCCAGATCTCCGGCATCGGCACCCACCAGCTGACGATCGAAGGCGTGAACGAGCTTCATGGGACACACTTCCGGATCGGTGCGGACCACATCGAGACCGGATCCTTCATCGGGCTCGCAGCCGTCACCGGGAGCGACATCACCATCGAGGGCGCGCCGATCCAGCACCTGGATTCGACGCTGATCGGCTTTCGGCGTCTCGGTATCCGTTGCGACGTCGTGGGGGAGGACCTCTACGTGCACGGCTCCGAGGACAACCATATCCAGATGGATGCGTTCGGTGCCGTTCCCAAGGTCGACGACGGGCCATGGCCGGCGTTTCCTGCAGACTTGACCTCCATCGCGCTGGTGGCGGCCACCCAATGCATCGGCACCGTGCTGATTCACGAGAAGATGTTCGAGTCTCGTATGTACTTCACGGACAAGCTCGTAGGCCTCGGCGCCTCGATTATTTTGTGCGATCCGCACCGGGCTGTCGTGGTCGGACCCAGCCCGCTCCGGGGCGGGGTGGTCGAGAGCCCCGATATCCGGGCCGGTATGGCGCTCCTGATCGCGGCGCTGGGCGCGGAAGGGACGTCGACCATCCACAATATTCGACAGATCGAGCGCGGGTACGAACTGATCGACGAGCGGCTCGGACGGCTCGGCGCCCGGATCGAGCGCCGGGAGGAGTAAGCCGGTGCAGAATCTCCCGACTCACTACCCTCGTACGGATCGCTGACGACCCGAATCAGCCAGGATGAATGCGATGAGCGACGAACAGGAAGGAACCGGAGGGCCGGAACAGGAGGCGACGCAGGAGCCGTCCGGTTCCGAGGGCCAGGGCCGCAGGAAGTCCATGGGTGACGGGATCAAGGAGGGGCTGGGCGTGCTCTCGGCGTTCCGGGACGCTCTCGAGGAAACGATCCAGGAGGCCCGCGAGCGAGGCGATCTCTCCACGGATCGCGCGAAAGAGGTCATGAAGGAGACGCTCGGCAAGGCTCAGACGGCAGCCGAGGAGGCACGTGGGCGCCTCGATTTCGCCTCGCAGGCGGATCTTGAAAAGGTCAGGGACGCGGTAGACGCGATGAAGGACCGTCTCGGAGCGCTCGAGGAGAGCGTGTTCGGGGCCTCGACCGAGGCGTCGTCGAATGACGATGCCGGTGGGGCGTCGGCGGAGGACGGGGGTGATGGCGACGGAGGGGACGGCGGGGGCTGATCGGCCACCCCGGAATCTGCCCTGATCAAGGGCATGGGCCCGGTGCACGCCGCCCCTCGGGTTGAGCGAGCACCGGGCCTCCTCTATATTCCCCCTCCGATATAGCCGCGAGGTTTGCGGCGGCAGGATCGAAGTGGGGGAGTTGGTCGCCCCCGCTTTTTTGTTCGATGTGGACATGGGGTTCGCTGCTTCGGTGGCGTACCCCTCGTTGTTGATTGGAGGATGGTATGCGGGCCGTGCCGGAGATCGATCAGGGCCTCGAACGCCGAGTTGAAGAACTCGGGTACGAGGTGGTCGAGCTGCGGTGGGGAGGCAGTGGCCGTCGTCCGATGCTCAAGCTCCGTATCGATCGTCCGGACACGGTTCCGGGTCAAGGAGTGACCGTGGACGAGTGCGCGACCGTGAGTCGGGCACTCGAGTCCTGGCTGGATGAGCATGAAGGGCTTTCGGAGCGCTACGTGCTCGAGGTTTCGTCCCCCGGGGTCGATCGGCCGCTGGTTCGCCCGCGCGACTTCGAGCGGTTCAGAGGGGAGCACGTTGCCGTGAGCGGGAAGGAGGTCCTTCTCGGGAAGGCGACGAGGTTGGAAGGAGAACTACTCGGTCTGGCGGGTGAGGGTACCGATGAAGAGTCGGTCCTTCTCCGTTTGCCGAGCGGCGAGGAGGTGAGCGTTCCGAGGTCGGAGATTCGGAAGGCGCATCTCGTTTTTACGTGGAAGTGAGGAGATAGAATGGCGAACGCGGCACAGATCGTGGCGGCCTTCCGGGACGTCGCGGCAACGAAGAGCCTCTCCGACGAGGAGATGACAGATCTGGTCAAGGATGGCATGCTTGCCGGACTGGCCCGGATCTATGGTGCCACGGTGCAGGCCGAGATCGACATTGACGAAGACACGGGCGACTTCGACATCGTGGTTCTGCGCCGCGTCGTCGATGAGGTCGAGGATTCGGCTACGGAAATCTCGCTCGACGAGGCACGCTGGGACGACGACACCTACGAAGTCGGTGACGTCATGGAGGTTCCGGTCGCCTTCGCGGACTTCGGTCGGAACGCCGTCATGGCCGTCAAGCAGCGCATCGTCCAGCGGGTTCGGGAGAACGAGCGTGACCGGATCCGAGACGAGTTCGCCGATCAGGTCGGGCAGCTGTTGTCCGGAGAGCTCCAGCAGATCGAGCGTGGAAAGCTCGTCGTGATGCTGAATCGGGCGCGCGACGCCGAGGCGATCATTCCGTGGAAGGACCAGAACCCGCGCGAGCGTTTCCGGCAAGGGGATCCGATCCGGGCCGTCCTCAAGAAGGTCGAGGAAACGCCCAAGGGGCCTCGCCTGATCCTGTCCCGGGCCGATCCGCTTTTCGTGGCGGCGCTCTTTCACCTGGAAGTTCCGGAGATCCACCAGGGGATCGTGGATATCCGTGAGATTTCCCGTGAGGTCGGGGGCCGGACGAAGATCGCCGTCTACAGCCGGGATGAGTCGATCGACCCGGTCGGCGCGTGCGTGGGCCTGAAAGGTTCGCGAGTCCAGGCGGTCGTGAACGAGCTCGGCGGTGAGCGGATCGACATCGTGCCGTGGCACCCCGATCCCGAGGTGTTTGCCCGTCGCGCGCTCGCTCCGGCCCGTGTCTCGAAGGTCTTCACCGACCCGGAGCGACAGGTCGTCACGGCGATCGTGGACGAGGACCAGCTGTCCCTCGCGATCGGCCGAAACGGTCAGAACGTGAGGCTCGCGTCGCAGCTGATCGGTTGGCAGATCGACCTGTATGGATCGCGTGAGTGGGTCGAGCGGGGCGAGGACCTCGCGGCGCTGACGGAAGGCGCGGGGGAGGACCAGTACGAGACGTCGGATTTCCCGATCTCCGAGCTGGACCTGCGGCCTGCCGTACTGGCGGCCCTATCTGAGGTCGGATATGATACTTTTCTACAGATCATCGACTTGGAACGCCGTGATTTCCTTGGAATCAAGGGCCTCGGCGAGGAAGATGCGGATCGCCTGCTGCAGCTCATCGATGAGCTGACAGTGGTCGAGGGCGAGGTCCCTGCGGCGGAGGAAGCGGCAGACGCGGATTCCGATTCCGAGGACGATGAGGCCGAGGGCGCTGACGACGACGATGGAGACTCGGAGGAGTAGCGCGCTTCGGCTCCTGGGCCTGGCCAGGCGGGCCGGCGCGATCGCTCCCGGAACGGAGTCGGTTCGTCGGGCGATCCGCGATGGCGAGGCTTTGCTGATTTTGATGGCTGAGGACGCATCGAGCGTCCAGTTGAAAAAAATTCGAACGATGCAGGATGACGGATCGATCCCCCGGGTGACCCTGGGGGATCGTGCCACGTTGGGCGCCGCGGTGGGGATGGCGGAGCTCTCGGCGGTGGCCGTCACTCAGGCATCGTTCGCGAATCGCCTCGTCGAGGAGCTCCAACGCTCCGAAGGCGGGGACCGTACGGACGCAGTGGAGGCGTAGCAGAAAGCATGCAGGTATTCGAACTCGCGGATGATCTCAACGTCGGCGCCGAAGCGCTGATCGGGCTTCTGAGGCACATGGGTATTCCCGTGGCCGATGACGAGGCGACGATCACTGACGGTCAGGTGGCGAAGGTCCTCGCGAAGATGGAGCGCGAACGCCGGGCGGGTCGCAAGGATCCGGCCGAGGCGATTCGTGCGGCCATGGAAGATGCTGCGCCGACCACCGGTCGTCGTCGCCGCCGCCGCCGCGCGGTGGATCCGGAGCCCGAGTCGGAGTCGGAGGAGGACGCCGAGACGGAGGAGGACGTCGAGACGGAGGAGGACGTCGAGACGGTCGCTGAGGTCGAGGAGGCTGCGGCAGAGGCCGAGTACGACGAGTCCGATCAGGAGACCGAGGAGGACGAGGTCTCCGAGGTGGTGGCCGACGTCGACGGGGAGCGGGAGGAGAAGGACGCGGAAGAGGTCGAGGACGGCCCGACTGCGGAGGTCGAGGAGGCCATCGAAGATGCGCAGGGCGAAGTAGAGCCCGAGCCAGAGCCCGTCGTGGAAGCGTCTCAGACGGAACCGGCCGAAGAGCGCGTGCAGCTCGAACCTGCGCGTGCGGGTCAGCCGGATGGCCCGGTGCGTACGATCCGCCGGCCTTCACCGGCCGCAAGCGCAGGTCCGGGTGGCCAGGTTCGGATTCAGGCCGAGGGATACACGGCCGATGGGCGCCGTCAGAGGAAAGAGCGGGGGAAGAAGGGCGCCAAGAAGAAGGGTGTCGACCGGGATGCCGTCCAGGACAACATCGCGCGCGTCATGGCCGAGCTTCGGGGAGGTGGCAAGAAGCGCCGTCGGAAGGGACAGCGCCTCTCCGCCGAGGAGAAGGAAGCTCAGGAACAGGCGCAGGAGGAGAAGAAGGAGCGCGAACGCCGCACGGTTAAGGTCAACGAATTCCTGACGGTCGCTGAATTGGCCGAGCTGGTCGACGTGTCCGCCTCCGAGATTATCGGCTCGGCGTTCAAGAACCTCGGGCTGATGGTCACGATCAATCAGCGTCTGGACTTCGACCAGATCGAGTTGCTTCTCGATGAATTCAACTTCACCGCGGTGAAGGAAGAGGAATACGTCGCCGAGGCGGAGGTCGAGGAGGAAGAGGAAGATCCGGCGACGCTGCAGCCTCGTTCGCCGGTTGTGACAGTGATGGGCCACGTCGACCACGGTAAGACACTCCTGCTCGACAAGATCCGCTCGACGAACGTCGTCGCCGGTGAGGCCGGCGGGATCACGCAGCACATCGGCGCGTATCACGTGGACCTCGCGGATGGGCGAAGCGTCGCCTTCTTGGACACGCCGGGTCACGCCGCGTTCACTGCGATGCGCGCGCGTGGTGCAGACGTCACGGACATCACGATTCTGATCGTGGCGGCGGACGACTCCGTCATGCCGCAAACGATCGAGGCGATCAGCCACTCACGGAATGCCGGTGTGCCCATGATCGTCGCCATCAACAAGTGCGACCTTCCGGCCGCAGACCCGATGCGGGTCAAGCAGGAGCTCCTGCAGCACAACGTGAATGTCGAGGATTTCGGTGGCGATGTGCTCGCCCAGGAGATCTCCGCGAAGCAGGGCACCGGCATCGATGAACTCCTCGACAAGGTCCTGCTCCAGGCGGAAATGCTGGAGCTGAAGGCCAACCCCGACCGGGAGGCGCAGGGGACCGTCATCGAGGCACAGCTCGACCCCGGGAAGGGGCCGGTCGCGACCGTGCTGGTGCAAAAAGGAACATTGCGAGTCGGGGACTCCTTCGTCTGCGGTCTGTACGACGGTCGTGTCCGCTCCATGCTCGACGAGCGTGGTCACCCGGTCGAGGAGGCCGGCCCGTCCGTGCCCGTACAGGTCCTCGGAGCCGGAGGTGTTCCGCAGGCCGGTGACACGTTCCAGGCCATGTCGGCAGATCAGGCATCCGAGATCGCGTCGACGCGCCAGCGTCTCGATCGTGAGAAGCAGCTCCGCGTTCGCGAACGCGGGCTGAAGCTCGGCGACTTCGGCAAGCTCGTTCAGGCGGGGCAGCTCTCCGAGCTGCCGATCGTCATCAAGGGTGACGTGGACGGTTCCGTTCAGGCACTGTCCGATTCGCTCGAGCAGCTGAGCACGAGTGAGGTGGCCGTGAACATCGTCCATCGCGGCGTGGGGGCGATCAACGAGTCGGACATCCTGCTGGCGCAGACCGCCGGCGCCGTCATTCTCGGTTTCCGCGTGCGGCCCCAGACGGCAGCGCGTCAGGCTGCCGAGAGGGACGACGTCGAGATCAACGTCTACGACGTCATCTACGAGGCGGTCGACGACATCACGGCGGCGCTGGAGGGCATGCTCGCTCCGGAGAAGAAGGAGACCGTCGAGGGCTCGGCCGAAGTGAGGGAGGTCTTCAAGGTCTCCAAGGTCGGCACCATCGCGGGCTGCTACGTCTCCGAAGGTCGAATCGACCGAAAGGGGCACGCCCGTCTCATTCGAGACGGTGTGGTCGTCTACGACGGGGAAATTTCTTCGCTCAAGCGCTTCAAGGACGACGCGAAGGAAGTGCGCGAGGGCTTCGAGTGCGGAATCGGCATCGCCAACTTCAACGATATCAAGGTCGGCGACGTGATCGAGGCATATTCCGTCGAAGAGGTCGCACGGACGCTCGCGAGCTCGACCTGACGGCCGAGCAGCGCCTGAAGCATCTCGAGGTCGGTCGCCGTGGTCGTGGCATCGCAGACGTGGGAGCTCTCGCTCCCGGGCTGCTCCTCGCTGAAGGAGAAGCGGTCGGTGGTGCGATCGCTCCGCGATCGGCTGGCGTCGCGCTTCAACGTATCCGTCGCGGAGACCGGGATGCAGGACGTGCACGCCCGGGCGGAGTTGTCGATCGCCCTCGTAGCGAGCGACGGCCGCATGGCGGAGTCGATACTCGACAAGACCGACCGGCTGGTGGAGTCGCACGGGGGTGCGGTGATTGTGCGGGTCCGACGCGAGGTCCATTCGTGAGCGCGCCCGACCGGAGTGACCAATGAGCAAACGCCGCGCCCGGCTCAACGAACAGTTGCGCCGTGAGTTGTCGGAGCTGATCCGTACTCAGGTCAGGGATCCGCGCGTGGGACTCGTAACGATTACCGGGGTCGACATCGCAGCGGACCTTGGCTCGGCTCGCGTCTATGTCCGAGTGGTGGGTGGATCGGAGGAAATGCAGCGCAGTCTAGAGGGACTGGAGGCCGCGGCGTCCTTCCTTCGGACGGCGCTGGGGCGGATCCTGCATGTGCGGCGGGTGCCGGAACTCCGGTTCCGCGAGGACCGCTCGTACGAAGGCGCGGCCCGAATCGAACACGTCCTGTCCGAGGTACTTCCCGAACACGAGCCCGAAGACGAGAACGAAGAGGGGACCGAAGACGAGAACGCCGGTGGGAGAGCTCCATCGTGAAGATCGCCGACGGCGACTTCCTGCTGCCGGTCGACAAACCGGTCGGGCCCACCTCACATGACGTCGTCGGCATGGCTCGTCGCGCGCTCGGTACGCGGAGGGTAGGGCATACCGGTACGCTCGATCCGTTCGCGTCCGGTCTCCTCGTTCTCTGCGTCGGTCGAGCGACACGCCTGGCCGAGTATTTCACCGGTCTGGACAAGCGGTACGAGGCGGTCGCGAAACTCGGCGCGGAGACTGATACGCTCGACCTTGAGGGTGATGTCGTGTCAGGCGACGACGGGTGGCGGGGCCTGGATCGAGCCACGATCGAGTCCGTGGCCCAAACGCAGGTTGGGCAACTGGACCAGGTGCCTCCCCAGTTTTCGGCCAAGAGGGTGGACGGGGAGCGAATGCATCGCCGGGCCCGCCGAGGTGAGGAGATTCACCTGGCTCCGGCGCGGGTCTCCGTGTACGCGCTGACCGTGAGGGACGTGGCGCTCCCGGATGTCCGCTTCTCGGTTCATTGCTCCACCGGCACCTATGTCCGGGCGATCGCACGTGACCTGGGCCGCGCGCTCGGTTGCGGGGCTCACCTCACGGCGCTGCGCCGCACGGCGGTGGGGAGCTTTCACGTCGACGCAGCGCTTCCCGTGCAGAAGCTGGCCGACGAGGACGCCCTCGCGGGTGCTCGTATCGGACCGTCGGAGGCGCTCGGCCATCTGCCGACGGTTCCGGTGGACCCTGAGATGGCGGCGCGTATCCGCAATGGTCAGCGGGTGCGCATCGAGGCATCGGGTGGTACCTCCGAGGCCCTCGTGACCGTGACGTGTGGTACGGACCTCCTGGCGATGGCGGAGATCGACGATGGAGTGTTACGCCCGCGAAAGGTGTTTGCGGCATGAATGCCATGCACTGGGCCCATCCTCCGGGTATTCCGCGAGACCGTGGTACGGTTGCGACGGTAGGCACGTTCGACGGAGTACATCGCGGCCATTGGACGGTGCTGCGTGAGATCCGCGAGCGTGCGGATGCGACGGGGCGTCGTAGCGTACTGGTGACCTTCGATCCTCATCCACTGAGGATCGTGCGGCCTGAGCATGCACCGCTGATGCTGACTACGCCCGTCGAGAAGAAGGAGATTCTCGCGGAAGCTGGTCTGGACTACGCCGTCTTCCTCTCCTTCACCGAAGCGCTGTCGCGCTACGAGCCGCGCCGCTTCGTGGAGGAGATTCTGGTGGAACGTCTCCGCGTGGAAGAACTCGTGATCGGGTATGACCACGGGTTCGGGCGTGACCGGGAGGGCGATCCGACGACGCTTCGGGACATCGGTGATGAACTGGGCTTCACCGTCGACGTCGTGCCCCCGGTCGTGGTTGGGGCCGAGGCCGTCTCGTCGTCGCGTATTCGCAGGATGCTGATGGAGGGCCGGGTGTCCGGGGTCATCGAGCCGCTGGGTCGCCCGTATTCCATCCGGGGTATCGTCGTTCGCGGGGAAGGGCGGGGACGGGGCCTGGGGTTCCCGACCGCGAATCTCGCCATCGGTGAGCGCGACAAGTTGATCCCGCCCGAGGGGATCTACGCGGTTCGAGCGATCCTCAGGAGCGGTACGTACATGGGCGCGCTCCACATGGGGCCCCGGCCGACCTTCAAGGGCTCGCCGCCGAGCGTGGAACTCCATCTCCTCGATTTCGACCGTGACATCTACGGGGAGGAGATCAGGGTCGACTTCATCGAGCGACTTCGTGGCATCGAACCGTTCACGGGGGTCGACGCCCTTGTCGATCAGATCCGGAAGGATGTGGACCGTGCTCGGGAGATCGTGTCTGGATGGCGCCCGTAGACGCCATTTCTCGCTTTGCCTAGCTTTTTAGGCTGAAACCCGAAAGTCCACCCGCACGGCGGGTGTACAGCTTTCGCTTCCCTTGCAGCATCGGACTCCTGAGGAGGCACGCCACCATGGCGATCGTCAAGGAAGACATCATCAAGAAGTATCAGCTCCACGAGTCGGATCGTGGCAGCGCCCCGGTCCAGATCGCGATCCTGACCGCGCGCATCAACGACCTTCGGTCGCACTTCGATGCGCACAAGAAGGACCACCACTCCCGGCAGGGCCTCCTCAAGATGGTCGGACGCCGGCGCAGGCTCCTCGAGTACGTGAAGCGTAGCGACGTGGAGCAGTACCGCGAGCTCATCAAGGATCTCGGACTCCGGCACTAGTGACTCCTCCGGCGCCTCGCGCGCCCCGGGGAAACCCCATGCCCGACCGGGCGTGGCGAAGGACCCGACCCCTCCGCGCAGGTGGTGGGAGTCGGCACATCAGCCGAGTGCGTTCGTGCCTCGGGTGGGAGACGGCCTACAACATGGCTGCTCAGTCGGGCTCGCGGTTCGCGTTTTCGAACGCTCCGTGCCCCCGCGCGGCGGTCGCTCTCTCCTCCGGATCTCATGCGCGCTTCGGCCCCTTGTTCAGGGGCGGGACGATCCCGTCCACAAACGAAGTGAGTACAACCACATGATGCAGAGAATGGAGCGCCAATTCGCAGGGCGCACGCTCTCGCTCGAGATCGGCCGCATGGCCAAGCTCGCGCAGGGTTCGTGCCTCGTGCAGTTCGGCGAGACTGTCGTCCTTTGTGCCGTCACGGTGCAGGACAACCCCACCCACCTCCCGTTCTTCCCGCTCACGATCGAGTATCGTGAGAAGTCCTACGCGGCGGGAAAGATCCCCGGTGGATTTTTCAAGCGCGAAGGTCGTCCCGGTGAGAAGGAGATCCTTTCCGCCCGGATGATCGACCGGCCTATCCGGCCGCTCTTCCCCAACGGATTCATGCACGAGACACAGGTCGCGTGCTTCATCCTTTCGGCGGATCAGGAAAACGACGCCGATGTGATTGCGCTGCTCGGCGCGTCCGTTGCGCTGAACATGTCCAAGGTCCCGTTCAACACACCGGTGGCATCGGTGCGTGTGGGTCGGATTCAGGGCAACTGGGTGATCAACCCGACCTTCCAGCAGCTCGAGTACTCGGACGTCGACATCGTGGTGTCCGGCTCGGCCGACGCGATCACGATGGTCGAGGGCGGCGCGCTCGAGGTGCCGGAGTCGGAGATTCTGGAAGGACTCACCGTCGCGCATGACGCCATCAAGGAGCTCTGCGCGATGCAGGAGGAGTTCCTGGAGGGCCATCGCGTCCCCGACATGGCATGGGCGCCGGCGGAGGTCGACGCCGACCTTCAGGCGAAGGTCGAAGGCCTTGCGGCTCCCAAGGTCGCGGAGGCACTCGCGATCGGTGACAAGCAGGAGCGCAGCCAGGCGATGGCGACGGTCACGGAAGATGTGATCGCGGCCATGGTCTCGGACGACGAGCGGTACGCCGAGCACGAGAAGGACATCAAGGAGACGCTCCGGACGATCGAGAAGAGGACGATGCGCCGGAGCATTCTCGACAAGGGCGAGCGGGCTGACGGCCGTGGCGTCGACGACATCCGGGCGATCACGTCCGAAGTCGGCGTGCTGCCGCGAACGCATGGTTCGGCGCTCTTCACCCGCGGCCAGACTCAGGCATTGGCGGTCGTCACGCTCGGTACGTCGCGTGACGAGCAGCGGATCGACTCGATCGACTCTCGAGAGGAGATCAAGAAGTCGTTCATGCTTCACTACAACTTCCCGCCCTTCTCCGTAGGCGAGGCGCGTCCGTTCCGGGGGACGTCCCGTCGTGAGATCGGCCACGGGAATCTTGCCGAGCGTGCGATGCAACCGCTGCTCCCGGAGTACGACGACTTCCCGTACACCATCCGGATCGTCTCCGATGTGCTGGAGTCGAACGGATCGTCGTCGATGGCCACGGTATGTGGGTCTTCCCTGGCGCTCATGGACGCCGGTGTCCCGATCAAGGCCGCATGTGCAGGTGTGGCGATGGGACTCATCAAGGAAGGCGACGACGTGGCCATCCTGACCGATATCCTGGGCCTCGAGGACGCCCTCGGGGACATGGACTTCAAGGTCGCTGGAACGCGGGAGGGCGTGACCTCGATCCAGATGGACATCAAGATCGAGGGTCTCACGGTCGACATCCTGACCGAGGCGCTGCAGCGGGCCAACAAGGGCCGCATGCACATCCTGGACCAGATGGGTCAGGCGCTCGAGACGCATCGCGATGACCTGTCGGACTGGGCTCCGCGTATCGTTTCGATCCAGATCAACCCGGAGAAGATCGGAGAGATCATCGGTCCGAAGGGTAAGACGATCCGGGCGATTCAGGAGGAGTCCGGTGCATCGATCGACATCGATGACTCCGGTATCGTGAAGATCGCCGCCGTGGATGGCGAAGCCGGTGCCCGTGCTCGGGAGATGATCGAAGCGATCGTCAAGGATCCCGAAGTTGGTCGCATCTACGAAGGTCCGGTGAAGAACACGACGACCTTCGGTGCCTTCGTCGAGATCATGCCGGGCACGGAGGGGCTCTGCCACATCTCCGAGCTCCAGGAAGGACGCACCGAAAACACCGAGGACGTGGTCAAGAAGGGAGACATCGTCCGGGTCAAGCTCCTCTCGATCGACGAGAAGGGCCGTCTCCGTCTCTCCCGCAAGGCCGCAATGGCCGAGGACGCCGCGGCGAAGGACGGCGATGCGGGCGAGGGTGACGACAACGGGGAGGGCGCCGAGGGCTGAGGCCCGAGGCGCACGTTCCACGACTCGTAGCACGGGATCGAGCGTGAGCGACCTCGCAGAATGGAGAGGGCACGGGCGCGAGTCCGTGCCCTCTTCCTCGTTCTTTGCGGCGTCGGCCCGCGCGCCGGTCGAGGCGATGTTGGAGACGCGTCTCGACAACGGCGTGCGGGTACTCAGCGAGCACATCCCCGGGATGCGCTCCGCTGCGATCGGGGTCTGGATCCGGCAGGGAGCCGCGCACGAAACAGATGATGATACGGGCGTCAGCCATCTCCTCGAGCACATGGTGTTCAAGGGCACCGAGCGCCGAAGTGCGCTCGAGATCGCCGACTCGCTGGAGGCCCTGGGCGGCTCGCTTGATGCGTACACAAGTCGGGAGCACACGTCGTATCAGGGGCGTGTGCTGGACGAGCACATACCGATGGCGCTCGACGTGCTCTCGGACCTGGTCCTCGCGCCCAATCTGGACGACGTGGATCTCGCGCTCGAGCGGGAGGTCGTGCTTGAGGAGATCGCGCAGGTCGAGGATACCCCCGACGACCTCGTCTTCGAGATGCACTCCGCGCGGCTCTGGGATGGACATCCGTACGGACGCTCGATTCTGGGCACGAAGGAATCGGTCGCCGGCATGAAGGGGGACACGCTCCGATCGCTGCACTCGGAACGGTATGTCGGCCAGAACCTTGTTGTCGCCGCAGCGGGCAACGTCGAGCACGACGACTTCGTGGAGCGAGTGGCTGGTCATTTCGATGCCGTTTCGCCTGGCGAGCGCAGTGGTCTGGTCGCCGAACCCGACGGGACGGCAACCGGATTCCAGCGTCTGGAGCGTCCCACGGCCCAGACGCATATCGTATTCGGGGCCGAGGCTCCTTCGCACGCGAGCCCCGATCGCTACCCGCTCATCCTCCTCTCTTCGGTGCTTGGCGGGGGCATGAGTTCACGGCTCTTTCAGAAGGTTCGCGAGGAGCTCGGGCTTTGCTACTCGGTGTTCACCTTCCAGAGCTTCTACCGATCCGCGGGCATGGTGGGCGTCTACGTAGGAACGCGCCCGGCGACAGCCGAGCAGGCGTCGGCGGCCGTGCGGGGCGAACTCCAGCGCGTAGCGACCGAGGGCCTGTCCGAGGTCCATCTCGACCGTATCAAACAGCAGGTCAAAGGGCAGGTCATGCTCTCACTCGAGTCGACCGGTGCCCGACTTCACCGCCTGGCCTCGTTCTCCCTGCACGACGAGCCCTTCCGGGGACTCGACGACGTGCTGGCGCGCATCGATGCCGTGACCCGCGACGACATTCTGCGGGTTGCGACGCAGTACTACGACCCCGAACTCCACCTGGAGCTGAGGCTGGGCCCATACGAGGGTCTGCCAGGGGCCGCCTGATCCTCACCACACGAACCACCCAACCAACGTACGAGAGACCGATATGCTGATTGGCGTACCGAAGGAGATCAAACCCGACGAGTATCGGGTCGCCCTGACCCCGGCCGGCGCGGAAATGCTTGTGGGCGCCGGACACGAACTCGTCATCGAAAAGGGGGCAGGCCTGGGCAGCGGCTTCACGGACGACTTCTACGAGGACGCCGGGGCCACGATCCTCGACACGCCCGAAGAGGTGTGGGCGAAGGCCGAGATGATCATGAAGGTCAAGGAGCCGATCGCACCCGAGTGGCCGCGCATGCGGGCGGGGCAGGTGATCTTCACGTACTTCCACTTCGCGGCCTCCGAAGAACTGACGAACGCCGTCGTGGAATCCGGGGCGATCGCGATCGCGTACGAAACGGTGGAGCTGGAGACCGGCGAGCTGCCCCTCCTGACCCCGATGTCCGAGGTCGCGGGTCGCATGGCGGTCCAGGAAGGCGCCAAGTATCTCGAAAAGCCCCAGGGTGGACTGGGTGTGCTGCTCGGCGGCGTACCCGGGGTGAATCCGGGCAAGGTGCTGATCCTTGGCGGAGGCGTCGTCGGGACCAACGCAGCGAAGATGGCTGCGGGGCTCGGCTCGAACGTCTTCATCATGGACATCAACCTCGAGCGGCTTCGCTACCTCGATGACGTGATGCCCGCGAACGTGACGACGCTGTTCTCGACCCGGTACGCGATCCGCAAGCAGATTCAGCAGGCGGACCTGATCATCGGTGCGGTGCTGATCCCCGGCGCGAAGGCACCCAGCCTGATCACGCGTGAGGATCTCTCGCTCATGCGCGAGGGGACGGTCATCTGCGACGTCGCAATCGACCAGGGCGGCTGCGTCGAGACGATGAAACCGACGACGCACAACGACCCGGTCTACACGGTCGACGGTGTCATCCACTATGCCGTAGCGAACATGCCGGGTGGTGTGCCGCGGACCAGCACGCTCGCACTCACGAACGCCACGCTTCCGTACGCGGCCGCGCTCGCGAACAAGGGTTGGCAGAAGGCCTGCCTCGACGACGACGCGCTGAAGCTCGGTGTCAACGTGGTGGATGGGCATGTCACCTACCAGGGTGTGTCCGAGGCCTTCGACATGGAGTGTCGTTCGGTCGAGGACTTCCTCGGAGCTCCGGCTCAGGCCTGATGACGACCGTGCGCTTTCGGCGGCTCCCGTCGAACCCCGACCTGCCGCTCCCCGAGCGTGCGACCGAGCACGCAGCCGGCTACGACGTGCGGTCGGCCCAGGAGGCGGTGACGATCGAGCCCGGGGAGATCCGGCTCGTGTCGACGGGGCTCATCATGGAGTTGCCCGAGGGGATCGAATGCCAGGTCCGGCCGCGGTCGGGCCTGGCGTTCAAGCACGGAATCACCCTTCCGAACAGCCCCGGAACGATTGATCCCGATTACCGGGGAGAGTTGCGGGTCATCATGCAGAATCTGGGATCCGAGGCGGTGACGCTCGAGCGTGGAGAACGCATTGCTCAGCTGGTCTTCGCGCGCTTCGAGGCCCCGGAGATCGAACTTTCGGACGAACTGTCCGAGACCGAGCGCGGCCAGGGCGGATTCGGCAGCACCGGGACGAAATGACTTCGATTTGCCTCGTGTTGACCTGCGGTTCGGGAATACTGGCACGCGGTCGCCGGTAAACGTATGTTCATCGCGCGCCTCCCGATGTGTCAAAGTGCCACCCCTGAACGCCTTACGCCGCCGGAACAGGCATCACGTTGCTTCTCGAACTGACCAAACTTAGCTCCGGTCGACTGATCCCGGTTAACGACATCGCCGTCGACCTGGGAACCGCGAACACCCTCATCTACGTGAAGGGTGAAGGGATCGTGCTCAACGAGCCCTCTGTAGTCGCAGTGGAGAAGGGGAGCCGTCGCATTCTGGGTATCGGGCTCGAGGCCAAGAGGATGCTCGGCCGCACACCCGAAGGGATCGAGGCGATTCGGCCGCTCAAGGACGGGGTCATCGCGGACGTCGATGTGACGGAGATGATGCTTCGCCACTTCCTCAAGCAGGTCACATCCAAGCGGATTTTCCGGATCAAGCCGACCGTGGTCGTCGGCGTGCCTTCCGGGATCACCGAACTCGAGCGCAGGGCGGTCCGCTCCTCTGCGATGTCCGCAGGTGCGAAGTCGGTCTACATGGTGGACGAGCCAATGGCCGCCGCCATTGGTGTCGGGCTACCGGTGGAGACGCCGACGGGCAACATGGTGATCGACATCGGCGGGGGGACGACCGAGATCGCGGTGATCGCCCTGTCCGGAATCGTGTCGGATACGTCGATTCGTGTCGGTGGCGACGAACTGGATTCCGCCATCGTCACCTTCCTGCGCAAGAACTACAACCTGCTCATTGGTGAGCCGACCGCGGAGGCCATCAAGGTCCAGATCGGCTCCGCGTTCGACTACGGCGAGGAGCGGGAGATGGACGTGAAGGGTCGGGATCTCGTGTCGGGGATTCCGAAGACTGTCATCGTGCATTCGCAGGAGGTGCGCGAATGCATTCAGGAGCCGATTCAGGCGATCGTGGACGCGGTCCGTCGCGCCCTCGAGATCACTCCGCCCGAGCTTTCCTCCGATATCGTGGACCGCGGGATCATGATGACGGGCGGTGGAGCCCTGATTCGCGGGCTCGACAAGCTGCTCAAGCACGAGACGAACCTGCCGATCCATGTCGACGAGGAGCCACTCACGTGCGTCGTGCGTGGCGCAGGTCGCATTCTCGACGACCTGACCAAGTACCGCACGGTCCTCGTCCAGTAGCGGGGCTCTGAGTTGCCTACCTACGGCAACGAGCCGGAGTCGGGCGGGCGTGGACGTGATGTAGCGCTGGCCGGCGTCATCCTCCTCTTTGCGCTTGGCGCGGCGTACCTGCCGCCGACGACGCAGGAGCGCATATCCGCCGCGCTGCAGGTCTCGGCTCTCCGTCCCTTCATCGGAATGCAGAGCCTGCTCACCGATGCCGGTGCCCGTCGCGTTCGAGTCGACGCGCTTCAGGCGACGGTGGACTCGCTGTCCAGCGCGATGTCGACGCATCAGTCGGTTGCGGATGAGAACCGGACATTGCGCGCGCTCCTCGGGCTCCGGGAGCGCGCCGGCCCCATGTATCGTCCGGCGACGGTGAATCGCCCCGGAACGCCGGGTTCGGAGAGTACGTTCCTTGTCAGCGTGGGTACGAGGGATGGCGTTCGTGCGGGAGCCCCCGTGGTGTCTCCGGAGGGCCTCGTCGGCGTCATCCGCGAGGCTCGCATCTCGAACTCCGTGGGGATCGACTGGACGCATCCGGACTTCCGGCCGAGCGCGATGCTGGCGGACGGCTCCGCATACGGTCTCGTGGAGAGTCGAAGGGGAGCCTTTCGCGAAGAGGACCGACTGGTACTCAACGGGATTCCGTACCACGAAGAGGTGGACTCCGGCCAGGCCGTCCTGACGAGTGGCTTCGGCGGCATCTTTCCGCGAGGCATTCCGATCGGGACCGTGCTGAGCGTGGCCGAGGAGGAGGGGACGTGGCGCAAGGCGTACTTCCTCAGACCGATCGCGGAGCCTGCGGGCGCGACTCACGTCCTGGTGCTCGCTTCCGGTGCGGGGGACGACGCGTCCGGGCTCTGGGAGCCTGACACGCTGGGCGTGCCACCCGAGGCGGACGAAGAGCCGTGAACGAACTCGACTTCCGCTCCGTCGTCGTCTGGATCGTCGTCGTCGTGCTCTTCGTGGTGCACTTCGTGCTACATATCGGTCTGTCGTACGGTCGCGGTGCGCCCGATCTGCTTACGCTCGGCCTGCTGATCGCCGCTCGCGAGACGTCCCTGGGCCGGGCGGCCGTGCTCGGACTCTTCACGGGGCTGCTCGAGGACGCCATGAGCGTGCTGGCCTTCGGGGCCAATTCGATCGCAATGACGATCGTGGCGGTGGGCGGTGCCATCACGCAAGATCTCTTCGTCGGGGATTCGAAGTACTTTCTCCCGGCGTATGTCTTCGCTGGGAAATGGGTTCGTGATCTTGCCCACTGGGTGTCGGTGGGCAGCGAGGTCAGGCAGCCGTTCGTGGAGCAGGTGGTGGTCCAGGGCACGATCGGGAGTTTGTACATCGCGGCGATCGCGCTTCTGATGTCGCGGGTGCTGGGCGCCTGGGGTGAAGTGTGAACATCTACCATCCGCATGCTCGCCGCCGTCGCGCATACGGGATGTATGCGGCTACGGGCCTCATTCTCGCTGTCCTGATCGTCGCGTTCTTCCGCGTACAGGTTCTGCAGTCGGAGGACTGGGTACTCCGCGCCAGTTCGAACCGCGTCCGGATTCTTCCGATCCCGGCGCCCCGGGGGACGATCTACGACCGCAACGGTGTGATCATCGCCGACAACGTGCCCGGCTACTCCATCACGATCCTGCCGGGGCCGATCGACTCCGTTCGGGCGACGCTCAACCGGGTCGCGGAGCACATGGAGCTGTCGGACGAACGCATCGAGCAGGTCATCGCTCGACTCCGGAGGTTCGGTCGGGAAGTGATCGTCGATTCCGATGCGGATTTCGCGGTGGTTTCGGCGCTCGAAGAACGACGCGCGGACTTCCCGGGCGTCTACATCGACATGCGGCCGCGTCGCCGGTACAACCTCGGTGCCGCAGCCGGTCATCTCACCGGTTACGTGGGGGAGGTCACGGCCGAGGAACTTGCGATGCCGAGTTTCCCGGACTCCATCTACGATCCCGGTATGATCGTCGGAAAGATCGGGATCGAACGCCAGTACGAGTCCACCCTGCAAGGGCGGCAAGGCGTACGCTGGGTGGAGTTCGATGCGCGGGGCAGGATTGTCGGAGATTTCACAGGTGTGGAACGCACCGCCGCGATCGAGGGGCAGGATCTCCATCTGAACCTCGACTTCGGGTTGCAGCAGTGGATCCACCAGATCTTTCCTGATTCGATGTCGGGGGCGGTCGTGGCGCTCGACCCGGCCGACGGGGGTGTGTTGGCCATGTACTCCGCCCCCGGGTACGATCCGAACCTCTTCACCGGCGGCATCGATGTGGAGACGTGGGCGGGGCTGAACTCGGACGAGGGAAAACCGCTATTCGACCGCGCGGTGCTCGGTCTGTATGCGCCGGCGTCCACGTGGAAGCTCGCCTCCGCCGGGATCGCGCTGGATGCGGGCGTCGTCACTCCGGACGAGGTGATGCCGGACCCCTGCGAGGGTACCTGGTTCTGGGGAAACCGCTTCTGGGGCTGCTGGGATCGCAGTGGCCATGGGTACAACAATCTGGCCGAGGCCATCGGCAACTCGTGTGATGTCTACTTCTACCAGCTCGGCCTGAGGCTCGGACTCGATCAGCTACTCGAGCGCTCCACCGAGATCGGATTCAGCCAGCAGTGCGGAGTTGATCTTCCGCAGGAGAGTCGGGGCATCTTTCCGAGCGGTCCCGAGTACTGGCAGGAAGTGTTTGGGTACCGGCCGACCGAGGGTGAGGCGTTGAACCTCGCGATCGGCCAGGGGCCGAATTCTCAGACGCCGCTGAAGATGGCCCAGTTCTACGTCGCCCTAGCACGAGACGGCTCCGCCCCGGCTCCCGCGATCGCTCGCGACGCCCCCCTCGCGGACGGGTGGGAGCTCAATCTCTCCGCTGATCACATCGCGGCGCTGAGAGAGGGCCTCCGCATGGTGACGGCACCGGGAGGCACCGCGCACTTCGGGACCGCGCTCCAGTACTGGGATGTGATCGGGAAGACGGGCACGGGGCAGAATCCTCTGAGCGTTCGCGGCCTCGCGGAGGACCACGCGTGGTTCGCCGGGATGGCAGGTCCACCGGGCGAACCGCCGGAGATCGTCGTCGTGGCGATCGTCGAGTACGGGGAGAGCGGCGGACAGGTCGCGGCTCCGATCGTGGCGAAGACCGCCGACTACTACCTGCGCAGCAAGCGCGGCATGCCGATCGACACGATCCAGACCTATCGGGAGCACATCATGACCGGCCCGATTCCCCGGTGGTATCGGGAACGGTTTCCCGAGGCCTTCGTGTCGCAGACTCAGGATCCGGATGGAGGCGGAGGATGACGGCGATGCTCGACCGCTGGACCCTCGACCGTCCGCTCGTCCTCGGGATTCTCGCCCTGAGCACATTCGGCGTGGCGATGATCTACTCCGCCGGGCAGGTCTACGTGCCGAACGCGGTCACGGAGACCGCGTGGGTTCGGCAGGTCCAATGGCTCGTTATCGCGCTGGTGGCGTTCTCGACGATATCGCGTATTCCGGTGCGCTGGATCGAGTGGGCCGCGCTGCCCTCCTACGTGGTGTCGGTCGTGCTGCTCGCGCTGACACTCGTCATCGGTGAAGGGCGGGGGACCGCCGCGGGTGTGAAGTCGTGGATCAACATCGGAGGCTTTGGTTTTCAGCCCGCCGAGATCGCCAAGATCGCGACGATTCTCTGGCTCGCTCAGCTTCTCTCGACGCGGGACGAGGGCCTGACGTCACTCCGCGAACTGGTGGTGCCGGGCGCCGTGGTCGCACTGCCCCTCGGTCTCGTGATGCTGCAGCCCGACCTCGGGACTGCGATGGCCTTCGTAGGAATCCTCTTCGCGATGCTGTACTGGGCGGCGACGCCGGTCTGGCTGCTCATGCTGATTGCGAGCCCCGTCGTAGGCCTCTTCCTCGCGTACAACACCACGGTGTGGTCCACGTATATCCTGGTCGTGATCGGGTGCATGATTCTCTTCCTGCGCTCGCGGCTCTTCCTCTTCGAGTCCGTCGCCCTGGTTCTCGCGAACTTCGCCTCGGCCACGATCGCCCGACCACTGTGGAATTCGCTGGCGACCTACCAGCGAAACCGGATTCTGGTCTTCCTCGACCCGGAGGTGGACCCGCGTGGTGCCGGGTACCAGGTGATTCAGTCGAAGGTGGCGGTGGGGAGCGGCGAGTTCTGGGGGCAGGGGTTCACGCAGGGCGCTCAGAAGAGGCTCGATTTCCTGCCTGAGCAGCACACGGACTTCATCTTCAGTGTGGTTGGCGAGGAACTGGGGTTCGTCGGTACCACCCTGGCGATCGTCACCTTCGCCTATGTGCTGACACGACTGGTTCGACTGGCGGGGGGGGCCGAATCGCCCTTTGCCGGTCTGGTGCTCCTCGGTATCTTCGGGGCTTGGCTGGTCCACGTATTCGTGAACGTGGGAATGACGGTCGGCGTCGTGCCGATCACGGGGATTCCCCTACCGTTCGTGAGCTACGGAGGCACCTTCCTGCTCATGTCGTGGGTAGCTGTGGCGATCGCGGTCCGGGTCGCCCACGAACGCACCTGACCCACGCGATCCAAGCGACGGGGGCCCTATGGCCTGGTTCCGTAAGGACAAGAAGCCGCTCAAGGCCGAAGATCGTCGTGACGTTCCGACCGACGTCTTCGACAAGTGCAAGGGCTGCGGCGAGATCCTGTATCGAGAGCGCCTCGCACAGAACTTGAACGTTTGCCCGAACTGCGGCTATCACCTCCGGGTCAGTGCGCACGCGTACGTCAGCATCCTCCTGGACTCCGGGTCGTTCGAAGAGCTGGACGAGGATCTCAAGGCCGCCGATCCGCTCGGATTCTCCGATCTCAAGGACTACCCGGCGCGCATCGCAGCCGCGGAGGCGAAGGGCAAGAACGAAGCACTCGTGTCGGGCACTGGAACCCTGGACGGAATCGATGTCGCGCTCGCCGTGATGGACTTCGACTTCATCGGTGGATCCATGGGGTCCGTGGTCGGCGAGAAGATTGCTCGCGCGGGTCTCGTGGCGCTCAAGAAGAAGATCCCCTTCCTGATCGTCAGCGCCTCCGGTGGGGCACGCATGCAGGAGGGCATCTACTCCCTCATGCAGATGGCCAAGACGTCGACCGTGCTCGCTCGGATCCATGACGAAGGCCTCCCGTTCATCTCGATCCTGACGCACCCGACGACGGGTGGCGTGACGGCATCGTACGCGATGCTCGGCGACGTGAATCTGGCCGAGCCTGGTGCTCTCATCGGCTTCGCCGGGCCCCGCGTGATCGAGGAGACCATCAAGCAGGAACTCCCCAAGGGCTTTCAGCGTGCCGAGTTCCTTCAGGAGCACGGGATGGTCGACCGCGTGGTGGACCGCCGGGAACTGAAGGACATGATCGGCACGATCCTCCGACATCAGTTCGCAGGATGGAGCGACTGACGGACAGTCCGTTCGCGGACCCACTGTCAGGCCGGTTGTTTCCGGTTCTTGCGACCGGGGTCCAGTGGGGGCTGGAGCGCACCGAGAGGGCCCTGGCCGCGCTGGGTGACCCGCATCGTGCGTACGCAACCTTCCATGTAGGCGGGACCAACGGGAAGGGCTCCGTCACGTCGACCGTGGGCTCGGTGATGCAACGAGCCGGGCGACGAACCGGAGTCTACACCTCACCGCACCTGTGCTCGATTCGCGAGCGCATGCTGATCGACGGCGAGGCTATCGACGAGGCGCGTCTACTCTCCTACGCGGACGAAGCGACGGCCGCGATCGCCGATCACGGGCTCTCGTTCTTCGAGGCCGTCACCGTGCTCGCGATGTACGCCTTTGCGAAGGAGGGCGTCGAGACGGGGGTGATCGAGGTCGGACTGGGTGGGCGCCTCGACTCGACGAACGTCGTCCTGCCTGACGTTGCCGCGATCACGAACGTCGCGATGGACCATGCGGACTACCTCGGCGACACCCTCGAGGCCATCGCCCGGGAAAAGGCGGGAATCGTGAAGAAGGGTGTGCCGCTCGTCACTGCCGAGTCGGCACCGGCGATCCTCTCCTTGATGCGCGAGCGGGCCGCCGAGGTGGGCGCCCCCTTCGTCCACGTGGACGAGGCGTCGATCAGGGACGTGGTGGTGACCCGGGAGGCGACGCAGCTGACCGTGACGTCGGGCGTGTGGGGGCACCTGCGACTGGTGACTCCACTGGTCGGTCGGCATCAGGCGGTGAATGCGGCACTGGCGGTGGCCATGCTCGAGCAACTCGACGAGGCCCGTCGGCCGACGCGTGAGGACGTACTCGAGGGCGTCGCGTCAGTGGTGCATCCGGGACGTGACGAGATTCGTGAGATCGATGGATGCACGTTTCTTTTCGACGTGGCGCACAACACGGCTGGGGTGGTGTCCCTCGTCGACACGATCGATCGTCTCGAACTCCCCCGGCCTCTTGTTGCTCTGGTCGGCGTCCTCGGCGACAAGGACTGGAGGTCAATGCTGCCCCCTCTTCTGTCTCGCACGGATGCGGCGTACCTGACCCGACCGCCGACCGCCCCGCTCGACCGCCAGTGGGATCCCGTAGCAGCGGCCGATCTGGTGGATTCGATCACCCTCGTGCGCGTGGTCCCCGATTTCGGTGAGGCGCTCGCGCGCGCGCGCCGGAAGGCTGGTGGGGGAACCGTCGTCGTGACGGGATCGGCCCATTCCGTGGGGCCGGCGATGACACTGCTGGGGCTGGATCCTCTGGCCGGTCAGGGTAGATTGCGCGGCTGACGGAGACACCCGTCCGATCCCCGAAGTTCGACTGTCCGTGGCCTCTCAGGAATTCGCCAAACTCCCCGGTTTTCGGGACTTCCCTCCCGAAGACTTTGCCCGACGCGCACACATTCAGGGTGCGTGGCGACGGGTCGCGCGCAGGTACGGATTCCAGGAATACGACGGTCCCCCGCTCGAGTCCCTCGACCTGTACGTCGAGAAGAGCGGAGAAGAAATCGTAGGGCAGCTCTACAACTTTGTGGACAAGGGCGACCGAGCGGTCGCGCTTCGCCCGGAGATGACACCGTCGCTGGCGCGCATCCTGGCGGAGCGCAGTCGTGGCCTGAGCAAGCCGATCCGGTGGTTTACGATGCCCCAGCTCTTCCGCTACGAACGCGCGCAACGCGGTCGACTTCGCGAACACTTCCAGTGGAATGTGGACATCGTGGGGGAAGCGGGTGTCACGGCGGACGCGGAGGTCGTCGCCGTGGCGATCGACGGGCTGCGCGAACTCGGCCTTACGGCGGACGACTTTGCGGCCCGGGTGTCGGATCGTCGCCTGCTCACCGCGCTCCTCCGTGTCCTCGGGGTAGCGGAGGAGAAGCTGGGCGCCGCGTATTCGGTGATCGACAAGATCGAGCGGCTGCCTGACGAGAAGGCGGACGTGCTCTTCACCAACGAGGTCGGGCTGAGCAGCGCGCAGATCACCACCCTGAGAACGACCTTGAGTTCGACGAGTCTCGACGAGGTCGCTCGGGATTTCGGCGACAATCCCGATGTCGCACCCGAGCTGGAGCGCCTGGGGGAGTACGTCGCGACGCTCCGGTCGATGGGCCTCGGTGACTTCGTTCAGCTGGACCTGCGCATCGTGCGCGGGCTGGCCTACTACACGGGGATCGTCTTCGAGCTCTTCGATCGCAAGGGCGAGCTTCGTGCGATCTGCGGGGGCGGACGGTACGACCGCCTGCTCGAACTGGTGGGCGGAGATCCTCTCCCCGCGGTCGGATTCGGCATGGGCGACGTAGTCCTCGGCGAGTTGCTCGCAGACCGGGGGCTCATTCCGGAGTACGAGCGGACACTCGACTTCTACGTCATCCCGGTCACCGCGGCCGAGCGACCCACGGCCCTGAAGCTTGCGCACGACCTCAGGGACCGGGGACACTCGGTGGCGTACGGGCTGAAAGAGCAGGGCGTGGGGAAGCAGATGAAGGCGGCGTCCCGTGAAGGAGCGAGGACCGTACTTGTGCTGGGGCCCGACGAGCTGGCGAAGGGTGTCGTCGTCGTTCGTGACATGGGCTCGGGCGAGCAGCAGGAGACCCCGATCGGGGAGCTCGGGTGAGTCGGCGCAGGACCCAGGGCCGATCGAAGCCCCGATCGAAGTCGAGTGCCAAGGTGGACCGCATCGACCGCGAGGCGGCGGAGCGCGCGCACGAGGTCACACAACGCGCCATACGACGGCTCGACTTGCTCGAGTGGGCGGTCTGGGCCGCGGGTGCGCTGATGGCGATGGCAGCCGGCGCCGCGGTCGCGTGGGTGATGGGCGCCACGGTCGGGTGGAGCTTCCGGCCGACGTGGATTGCGGCGTCGATGCTCCTCTTCGTGATCCCGGGTGGCGCCGCGATCATCCAGATTCGAAAAGACGAGCGGGCCAATTCGACCCGACCGAAGAACCGGACTTCCGACGATGGCTGACGACAAGAAACTGACTCCACGCGGCGAAGACTTCGCCACCTGGTACAACGAGGTGGTGCAGCGAGCGGAGCTTGCCGACTACTCGCCCGTGCGGGGCAGCATGGTGATTCGGCCGTGGGGCTACGGTATCTGGGAGAACATGCAGCGCGCCCTGGACGACATGTTCAAGGCGACCGGGCACGAGAACGCGTATTTCCCCCTCCTGATCCCGATGTCCTTCATCGAGAAGGAAAAAGAGCACGTCGAGGGCTTCGCCCCCGAATTGGCGGTCGTGACACAGGCCGGAGGAAAAGAGCTCGAGGAGCCGTACGTCATTCGCCCCACGTCCGAGACGATCATCTACTCGATGTACGCCAAGTGGGTGCAGAGCTATCGGGACCTGCCGATTCTCATGAATCAGTGGGCCAACGTCATGCGGTGGGAGATGCGGACACGCCTCTTCCTCCGGACGGCCGAGTTCCTGTGGCAGGAAGGGCACACCGCGCACGCGACTGCCGAGGAGGCGGAAGAAGAAACCCTGATGATCCTGGACGTTTACCGGACGTTCATGGAGGACTGGATCGGCATGCCGCCGATTACGGGTCTCAAGTCGGAGTCCGAGAAGTTTGCCGGGGCCGTGCGCAGCTATTCGTGCGAGGCTCTGATGCAGGATAACAAGGCCCTTCAGGCGGGCACCTCGCACTTTCTCGGTCAGAACTTCGCGAAGCAGTTCGATCTGAAGTTCCAGTCCGAAGAAGGGCAGGAAGAGTATGCGTGGAATACATCCTGGGGTGTGTCCACCCGGCTGATCGGTGGGTTGGTGATGACCCACGGTGATGACAACGGACTGATCGTGCCGCCGCGTCTGGCGCCGGTTCAGGTCGTGATCGTGCCGATCCTGAAGGGGGACAATCCCAGTGCCGTGCTCGAGAAAGTCGATGAGATCGCGGGCCGCCTCAAAGCGGCCGGCGTGCGCGTGAAGGTGGACGCGCGGGACAATCTTTCGCCCGGTGCGAAGTACTACGAGTGGGAGCGGAAGGGTGTCCCGTTCCGCCTGGAGATCGGACCGAAGGATCTCGAGAAGGGGTCCGTCGCGCTCGCGCGTCGGGTCGTGCCGGAGGGAGAAAAGCGGAAGTCGTTCCTCCCGGAGGCCCAGGCGGTAGCGGAGATACCGGACCTCCTCGAGGTGTTCCAGTTCGAGCTGCGTGACGCGGCGAAGGCGCGTCGTGAGGCGAATACCGTTCGCGGCGTGAAGACCATCGACGAGTTGCAGGAGGCGCTGGACGGGGGTGCCGGGTTCGTCTTCACCGGATGGAATGGGGAAGCTGCGGTGGAAGACGCCGTGAAGGAGCGGACGAAGGCGACGATCCGCTGCCTGCCGGGTGAGGAATTCCGCTCCGCAGACGCGCCGACCGCGTGCGTCTCCGGCTCGGGTGACTCGGTGACGGAGGTGGCTTGGGCTCGAGCGTACTGACCCAGCCGTTTCCGCGCGTCGATGGACGCGTCGTCTGCGGCGAGGTGCCACTCGAAGATCTCGCCGTCGACTTCGGTACGCCGTTGTACGTCTACGATCTCGGCTGGATCCGTGGTCGGGTCGCGGCGTTTCGAGCGGCGTTCCAGGGGGCGGAGCCCCTCCTGGCCTACTCGGTGAAAGCGAACGGGAACCTGACGCTGCTTCGCGAGCTCCGGGCCCTCGGGTGCGGCGCCGACATCACAAGTGGCGGCGAGCTATACCGTGCGGTCTCCGCGGGTATCGACGGTTCGGAGATCGTCTTCGCGGGGGTCGGCAAGTCGGAAGAGGAGATCGCGTTCGCTCTCGACGAAGGGATCTACGCGTTCAACGTCGAGAGCCGCTCGGAGCTCGAGCGGATCGATCGGGTCGCCGCGGAGAAGGGCGTGACCGCCCGATTCGGCATCCGGGTGAACCCGAACGTACTCGCCTCCACCCCGCACCAGTACACGGCCACCGGGCATTCCGAGACCAAGTTCGGCGTGCCGTGGGAGGAGACGCGCGCCCTGTACCGCTGGGCCCTGGGTCGCGAGACCCTCGATCCGATCGGTATCGACGTGCACATCGGGTCTCAGATCGTGGACACGGAACCGTACGTTCAGGCACTCGATCGCGTACTCGGAGTCGTTACCGAGCTCCGGCAGGAGGGGGTGCCGCTGGAGTACCTCGATATCGGTGGGGGCTTCGGCATCAGCTACGGACACGGGCCTGCACTGGATCTCGAGGCGCTCGCCGCTCAGATCGTGCCACGCGTCGTCGACGCGGGCCTCCGCCTCGTGCTGGAACCGGGCCGCTCGCTGGTGGGTGAGGCAGGGATCTTTCTCACCCGTGTGCAATATGTGAAGGCCGGTGGACCCAAGACCTTCGTGATCGTAGACGGAGGGATGAGTGAACTCATCCGGCCGAGTCATTACGGCGGGTATCACGCCATCGAGCCCGTGGCGCCGATTGGAGATCGCGAGCCCATCACGGTGGATGTGGTCGGCCCGATCTGTGAGACGGGCGACTTCCTCGCCCTCGATCGCCCGATCCCGGAGCCGCGCGAGGGGGAACTCCTCGCCGTGCGTACATCGGGTGCGTACGGCTTTTCGATGGCTTCGAACTACAATGGGCGCTTGCGTCCGGCCGAGGTGCTGGTCGATGGCACCGACGTCCGGCTCGTTCGTCGCAGAGAGACCTACCAGGACCTCATCCGAGGGGAAGCATGAGTCACGAGCACGATCGCGTTCTGATTCTCGACTTCGGCTCCCAGTTCACGCAGCTCATCGCCCGTCGAATCCGGGAAGAGCGGGTGTACTGCGAGATCCATCCTCCTACGCGCTCGCTCGAGTGGATCCGGGAATGGAACCCCGCGGCCGTGATCCTTTCGGGCGGCCCGAATTCCGTGTACGACGAGGACGTGCCGAAGACCGATCCGGCTCTTCTCGAGTCCGGGTTGCCGATCCTGGGGATCTGCTACGGTATGCAGCTCATTGCCCAGATCGAGGGTGCGGAGGTCGCTCACGGGCATCGCGAGTACGGGCGCGCCGAGCTGACCGTCCAGACCTCCGGGGGACTCTTCGCGGGCTTCGACGCCGGCAGTGAGACCACGGTGTGGTGCTCGCACGGTGACCACGTCGACGACCCGCCGGAGGGATACGAGCGTGTGGCGTCGACCGAGACCCTTCCGACGGCTGCCTTCCGCGCCGTGGACGGTCGCCGCATCTGGGGGGTGCAATTCCACCCCGAGGTGGCTCACACGAGTCGCGGGGACGACATCATTTCGAACTTCCTCTTCGAGGTTGCCGGTGTTGCGCCCACGTGGACACCGGGCGCGTTCGTCGAGGATACGATCGAGAAGATCAGGGAACAGATCGGAGACGGAACCGCGGTGTGCGGACTGTCCGGAGGGGTGGATTCATCCGTCGCAGCGCTCCTTGTCCATCGGGCGATCGGCGACCGACTGACGTGCATCTTCGTAGACCACGGGCTCCTGCGTAAGGACGAGCGCCAGCAGGTCGAGACCATGTTCCGTTCTCACTACGACATGAAGCTCGTCGTCGAAGACGCCTCGGAGCTGTTCCTCGGAGACCTCGAGGGTGTCACCGATCCGGAGGCCAAACGAAAGGCCATCGGAAAGCGGTTCATCGAGGTCTTCGACGAGACCGCGCGGCGAGAGGGGACCGGGGCGACGTTCCTCGTCCAGGGAACGCTGTATCCGGACGTCATCGAATCCGTTTCCGCGGGAGGCCCCTCGGTGACGATCAAGTCGCATCACAACGTCGGTGGACTTCCCGAGGACGTACCGTTCGAGCTGGTCGAACCGCTTCGGGAGCTCTTCAAGGACGAGGTCCGAGCGGTCGGTCGTGAGCTGGGGCTGCCGCACCACTTCGTGGGCCGCCATCCCTTCCCGGGGCCGGGGCTTGCGATCCGCATCCTGGGCGATATCACCCGTGAACGCCTGGACACACTACGCGAAGCCGACGCGATCTACCTCGAAGAGATCCGCGCCGCGGATCTGTACGACTCGATCTGGCAGGCGTTCGCGGTGCTTCTCCCGGTGCAGTCCGTTGGGGTGATGGGCGATGCGAGAACGTACGAGAACGTTCTCGCGTTGCGTGCCGTCACATCACGTGATGGGATGACTGCGGACTGGTTCCCGTTCCCTCACGAGGTGCTGGGACGTATCTCGACCCGCATCATCAACGAGGTCAGGGGCGTGAACCGAGTGACCTACGACGTGAGCTCGAAGCCTCCCGCGACGATCGAGTGGGAGTAGGGCGGGGGCTGCGCTCGAGGTCGGGCACCGCATTCGAGTCACGCCCGGATGACGCCGTCCTGTTATCTGCTCGGGGCGCGCCACCGGGTCACAGGTCCGGTACGATGGCGTCCGCTTCGATCTCGATGAGCATGTCCGGGTGAATGAGTGCGCGGACCTCGACCATCGTCGTCGTCGGCGGATGCTCACCGAAGATCTCCGCGTGCGCGCGCCCGTACTCCTTCCACCGCGAGATGTCGGTGACGAACATCCGGGTACGTGTCACGTGCTCGAAGCCGGCGCCCAGCTCGTCCAGGGCACTCTCCATGATCTCGAAACAGCGCGTCGCCTGAGCATACCCGTCGCCGGGCGTATACACGGTCCCGTCCGGGTTGACCGGTGCAGTACCGGTGACGAAGATCCGATCATCCGATCGAAGGGCTCGGCAGTAACCGACGTCGGTCTCCCATCGAGCGCCGCTGAACACGCGTTGGAACGTCATGTGCTGCCCCTTGGTCCGGTGTGAGGTACGGACGATACCATGAACCGCTCGGAGGACTCCAGTGCGCCCGTCCATTTCTCTCCTTGCCGCCGGACTGATGGCGTCCGCGATCGGCCCTGCGTCAATCGCGGCTCAGACGGCGTGGGACGCGCCGCCGCTGATCAGCCATGTTGCGCCGGCCGGTGTCAGCCTCTTTCTCGTGAGCCCCGAAGGTGGTGACCTGGGTGGGCTGGTGACGTTCCGGCACGAAGCCGGACCCGTAGGGATGGGGTACCGGCTCTCCCTCACGGATGAGAACGCGAGTGACGATCTTGCGTTCGCCGCCGGGGTGGACATCTCGGGGTTCCTGGCCCGGGGTGTCGAAGACGCTCCAGTGGACGTGATGTGGTGGTCGGGAGCCGGATTGGGCTGGGGTGAGAACACGATCATCTCGCTTCCCCTGGGCGCGCTGATCGGCTGGAGTGGTCAGGGGGGCGAGGTCGTTTTGAGTCCCTATGGCGGCGGTCACCTGGTCCTGGACATTTCGAACATCGAGGGAGACAACGTCCGCTTCGGCGGAGCCTTCGACTTCGGCCTGGACGTCGTTCTTTCGTCCGGGTGGCTCGTCCGCTTCGGTGGCTCGATTGGCGACCGGGACGCGCTTGCAATCGGGGTCAAGATCGACACCTGATCCGGTGCGCCCCGGGTCCAGCGCCGTCAGTTGGCCTCGTCGCCGGCGTCCATGAGGAGCTCGACGTCGTTCCACACGTCGCGCATGAATTCGAGTTCTTCGGCATGCACGTCCGCGAAGAGCGTAAGGTCTTCTTCGCTCACCCCGAAGGCGTCGAGGATCGAATCGCGGGTAGCAAAGGCGATCCGGCCACTGTCCGTCTCGACAGCTGCGATCCGAAGACTGGCGTAGGCCTCGACGAAGGTGTCCCGCTCGATGGTCTCCGGGAGCGGTTCACCCCCGCAGGCTGCGAGCGCGAGCGTCACCGAGGCGACGGCGATGTAGTAGCTTCGATTCAGCATGGCGGTGCAGCGGATCGGACGAGAGCCGGGTATGCGGAATGTACTCCTGCCGAACTCCACGGGGTCCGGCGGGTGACGAAGAAGTTCGGCGCGCACGCGTCGAAGACCAAGAGGAGTCGACTTCGATGAATGTTCGAATGTTCGGTGCGACTGCGTTGCTTCTCGGGGCGGCGGCGTGCGCGGTGAACCCCGCTACGGGCCGGCGCGAGTTCATGCTGGTCAGTGAGCAGCAGGAGATCGCACTGGGACGGGAGTCCGATCCGGCGATCACTGCTCAGTTCGGCCTCGTTGATGACCCGGAGCTCCAGACGTACGTCTCCGACCTCGGGTTGCGCCTGGCCGCCGTGAGTGAGCGGCCGGACCTGCCATGGTCGTTCAAGGTGGTGGATGATCCGCTCGTCAACGCCTTTGCCCTCCCGGGAGGCTACATCTACGTCACGCGTGGCATCCTGGCTCACTTCGACTCCGAGGCGGAGCTCGCCGGAGTCCTGGGGCACGAAGTCGGGCATGTCACGGCTCGCCATGGTGCGAGCCAGATGAGCAGGCAGCAGCTCCAGCAGATCGGTCTCGTCGCGGGCATGCTGGTGTCGGAGACGTTCCGGGAGTACAGCGGTCTCGCCGCGACGGGTCTCCAGTTGATGAATCTCTCGTATTCCAGAGACGACGAGTCTCAGTCCGATCGACTCGGTCTCCGATATATCTCGCGTCTCGACTACGATGCCGACGCGATGATCGGCGTCTTCGAGATGCTCCAAACCGCGGGCGGAGGCAGTGGGCAGGGCCGACTCCCTGAATGGCAGCTTACCCACCCGTATCCCGAGACGCGGAGCGCGGACATGCGGGCAGACATCGCCCGTACGGGCGCATCGAGGGATGGTCTGGTGGAGCGCGACCGGTACCTCGACATGCTGCACGGGATGGTGTTCGGGGAGAATCCGCGAGACGGGTACTTCGAAGGGCAACGGTTCCTCCACCCGGAGCTGGCCTTCGAACTGACCTTCCCGTCCGGCTGGTCGACCGTGAACCAGCGTGATCGGGTGGGTGCGGTATCCTCGGAGGAGGATGCGATCGTGGTGCTGACAGTCGCGTCCGACGTCGCGACGCCCTCGGCCGGGCTCCGCGATTTCCTTTCACAGCAGGGGATCACGGGAGGCGCCGTGGCGGAGTCGGAGGCGAACGGCGTGACCACCGCCCGCGCGCCCTTCCGGGCGGAGGCGGAGAACGGTGTCCTTGAGGGTGAGGTCGCCTTTCTGAGCTATGCCGGTGTCACGTACCGGATGCTCGGGTACGCCGCAGCAGCAGACTGGAATGCGCGCCGAGCGGCGGTGTCTAGCACCGTGTCCAGCTTCGCCCCCGTCACCGATCCGGCCGTACTCGGTGTCCAACCGATGAGACTCAGGATTGTCACGCTTCCCGAGGCGATGTCGCTGAACAGCTTCGTTCGGTCCAACCCCCAGGGGGTGGAGGTGGACGAGCTGGCCCGGTTGAACCGGGTATCGCCCGGGGAGGTGATCAGTGCCGGGACGCGGATCAAGGTCGTGGAGGGCGCCCGCCGCTGACGTTGCGGAGTGGTTTTTCGTCCGTTTGGGTCCGCGGCGCGGGAATGGCCCGGATCTTGACCCTTTATGAGGTCAGATGATGCGATTGCTGCCGTTTTGGCAGCCTTTCGCCGATGACCAACCGATTCCGGACGAAATGATATGCTGAGCGCCGACAAACTGACGGTGAAGGCGGGCGAGGCCCTGCAGGGTGCGGTGGCCGAGGCCCGCGGACGAGGGAATCCCGAGATCCATGGGGTCCACCTCTTGCACGCATTGTTGAACCAGGAGGAGGGCATCGTCGTACCCATCCTCCAGAAGCTGGAGGTCCCGGTCGCGCTCGTTCGTTCCAGGGCGAGTGAGGCGCTGGATTCCATGGCCCGCGTCGAGGGAGGGTCCGACGCCAACCTGTCACGCGACCTGCGCAGGGCGCTCGACAGCGCCGCGGACGTGTCTCAGGAGCTGGGCGATGATTTCATCTCGACCGAGCACCTGCTTCTCGGCCTGACTGGAGAAAAGAATGATGCGGGGCGCATCTTGCGCGATGCTGGTGCGACCCTCGCTGCCGTGCGTGAGGCGCTCGAGTCGGTCCGTGGCTCCCACCGCGTGACCGACGATACGCCCGAGGACAGCTATCGAGCCCTGGCGCGATTTTCACGTGACCTGACCGAGCAGGCCCGGCGTGGGAAGCTCGACCCGGTGATCGGCCGGGATGAGGAGATCCGCCGCGTCATCAAGGTTCTGGCTCGTCGCACGAAGAACAATCCGGTCCTGATCGGTGAGCCCGGCGTCGGAAAGACGGCGATCGTCGAGGGCCTCGCCCAGCGCATGGTGGAGGGCGACGTACCCACGTCTCTGGCGGACAAGAAGCTTCTCGAGCTCGATATCGGCTCGATGCTCGCCGGGGCCAAGTACCGGGGAGAATTCGAGGAGCGGCTGAAGGCCGTTCTGAAGGAGATCACCGAGGGCGACGGTCGATACGTCGTCTTCATTGATGAGATGCACACGGTGGTCGGTGCCGGTGGAGGAGAAGGGGCGGTCGACGCCGGGAACATGCTGAAGCCCGCGCTCGCGCGGGGGGAACTCCGGATGGTCGGAGCCACCACGCTCGACGAGTATCGGAAGCACATCGAAAAGGATCCGGCGCTCGAGCGGCGATTCCAGCCGGTGTTCGTGGCACCACCGTCCGTCGAGGACTCGGTGGCGATTCTTCGGGGGCTCAAGGAGCGGTACGAGGTCCATCACGGTGTGCGCATCACCGATGACGCCATCATCGCGGCGGCGAAGCTGTCGGATCGGTACATCGGTGGACGCTTCCTGCCCGACAAGGCGATCGATCTGATCGACGAGGCGTCGAGCCGGTTGCGGATCGAGATCGATTCTCTGCCGCAGGAGATCGACGAAGTCGAGCGTCGCATCATCCAGCTGGAGATCGAGCGCCAGGCGCTCCACAACGAGTCGGAGGGGGCGGCCGGTGAGCGGAAGAAGGCGATCGAGTCCGAGCTTGCCGAGCTTCGCGAGAAGAGTCAGGGCATGAAGGCGCGCTGGCAGGCGGAGAAAGACGTGATCGAAGAGATCCAGGCGCTCAGGACGAAAGTGGAGGAGCTTCGAGTCGAGGCAGACCGTGCGACGCGGACCGGTGACCTGAACCGCTCTGCCGAGATCAACTACGGGGAGATTCCGCAGGCGGAGGAGTCCATCGAGAAGGCCGCGGAACGGTTGGCCGAACTCCAGAAGGAGCACAAATACCTGAAGGAGGAGGTCGAGCCGGACGACATCGCGGCCGTCGTGGGTGAGTGGACTGGAATTCCGGTGACGAGGCTCATGGAGTCGGAGCGGCAGCGGCTCACGCAGCTCGAGGAGCACCTTGGCGAGCGTGTCATCGGCCAGGGCGAGGCGATCGTCGCGGTGTCGAACGCCGTGCGGCGTTCGAGAGCCGGGCTCCAGGACCCGAACCGGCCAGTCGGCTCGTTCATCTTCCTCGGTCCGACCGGAGTGGGGAAAACGGAGACGGCGAAGGCGCTCGCGGAGTTCATCTTCGACGACGAGCGCGCGCTCGTGCGCATCGACATGTCCGAGTACATGGAGAAGCACGCGGTTGCGCGACTGATCGGGGCGCCTCCCGGATACGTCGGCTACGACGAGGGAGGCCAGCTGACCGAGGCAGTGCGTCGACGCCCACACGCGGTCGTTCTCTTCGACGAGATCGAGAAGGCACATCCGGATGTGTTCAATGTCCTCCTGCAGATCCTCGACGACGGACGGCTGACGGACGCCCAGGGGCGTACGGTGGATTTCCGGAACGTCATCGTCCTCATGACCTCCAACATCGGCAGCCAGGACATTCTGGAGGCCGGCACGGAAGGGGCGTGGGACGAGGTCGAAGCTCGGGTCCGGGGGCAGCTACACCGCCATTTCCGTCCCGAGTTTCTGAACCGGGTCGACGATATCGTGGTCTTCCGCCCGCTCGCGCAGGAGGAACTACGCCGGATCGTCGACATTCAGCTCGCTCGGGTGGGAAGGCTCGCGTCCGAGGCAGGGGTGGAGCTGGACGTTTCGGATGAGGCGAAGGCCTTTCTCGCCGAAGCCGGGTACGATCCGGTCTTCGGTGCCCGGCCGCTCAAACGCGCGATTCAGCGCTCCCTGCAGGACCCACTCGCCATGCTGCTGCTGGACGAGGAGGTCGCGGAGGGCACGACGGTCCACGTACGGGTCGGTGAGGACCGTTCGACCCTCGCGTTCGACGTCGTTCCGCCGGCCGTCCTCGCGCCGGCCGATCGCTCCGTTGCAGCTGATGCATAGGGGATTGGCGGGCCCGGCCAACGCCGGGCCCGTACCCCCGAAGGAAGGGCGAAGAAAAGACTTTCACTGGGGACGTCATTTGAAGAGATTCGAACGACACCTCGCTGGACCCTCGAGAGGACTCCGATGACTGAACTGAGGATGATCGCCCTGGTGACCCTCGCCCTCGCGGGACCGACTGCGTGCACGACGGTCGTCATGGAGGCTCCTCCCGGGGCTCAGATCGGGGCACAGCTTTCCGTCGAACGTTTCCTTTCCGCCGCGAATCAGCACGACGTCCGGGCGATGGGCCGCATTTTCGGTACGTCCGAGGGATCGGCGATGGAGACGGGCAGCACGTTCGGGTGCGCGTTCAAGAAGATCGGGAGCTGGTTCGGTGGTATGCCGTGCGTCAAGAAACAGGACGTCGAGATCCGAATGGATGCGATCGCGTCGATCCTCGAGCATCAGGACTACCGGATCACGGGCGAGTCGCGCGTTGCCGGGCGAACCGTTCCGGCCACGCGGATCATGGTCGACCTGACGACGCCCGATGGCGCGGACGCGAGAGACGTTCCGTTCGTGGTGGTGCAGACGGATGACGGCCGCTGGCTCGTCGAGCAGGTGGATCTCCAGGCGGTGATGGCCGCCCGCTGATCCGGTTCTCGGACGCTCAGTCCGTGTGCTGCACCAGCTCCGTGAGGATCCCCGCGCTACTCTTGGGGTGCACAAATGCGACGAGGTGTCCGTTGGCCCCGAGTCGAGGTTCTTCGTCGATCAGGTGGACGCCGTCGGCAGCGAGTCTGGACAGTTCGGTCGAGATGTCGTTCGTTCGGTAGGCGATATGATGGAGGCCCTGGCCTCTGCGTTCCAGAAAGCGGCCAACGGTGGTGTCGGGCGAGAGGGGCTCGAGCAGTTCGATGAAGCCGACGAAGGCGACACGAACGCCCTGGGCTTCCAGCGTCTCGGTCGGGGAACACGTCTCGCCCGAGAGGAGTTCGAAGACGCTGGCACTATCTTCGATGGAGTGAACGGCGATCGCGACGTGATCGAGCGGGTTCGCCGACGGAGAATACATCATGGATGGCCTGAACCGGTGGGTTTCGGAACGGGTCAGCGGGTGACGGCCGGATCGTACGGCGCGCCCGGACACGCTACAAGGAGAGCCGAAATGGCAAGCGATGTGGTCAACGACATTACGGATCAGAACTTCGCCGAGGAAATCGAGAGCGGCGACGGGCTGTACATGGTCGATTTCTGGGCCGAATGGTGTGGCCCGTGCCGGATGATTGCACCGGCGGTGGACGAACTCGCGAGCGAGTATCAGGAGAAGGGCCTGAAGGTCGGCAAGCTGAATGTCGACCACAATCCGGCGACGTCCGCGCGCTTCGCCGTCCGGTCGATCCCGGCAGTCCTCTTCTTCAAGAACGGCGAACTGGTCGACCAGGTCATTGGCGCCGGTCCGAAGGCGATGTACGAGAACAAGGTCCTCGAGCACCTCTAGGGCCTGACCGCATCGGGGCGCTGCCTTCGCCCCGGCCGGGGTCGGTGGATTCGTCCACCGACCCCGTTCTCGTGGGGCCACGACGCTATCTTTCCCTGTGGCCACTCTCTACCTCGTCAGCACTCCGATCGGGAATCTGGACGACCTCTCGCCGCGCGCTGGGGAGGTTCTTCGGACCGTGTCCCGCATTCTGGCGGAAGACACCCGTCGTTCGCGCGTTCTTGCCGAGCGCGCAGGGTCCGAGGCCGTCCTCGTGTCGGTACACGAACACAACGAACGAGGGCGTGCCGAGCAGATCGTAGGCTGGCTCGACGGTGGCGAAGATCTCGCACTCGTTACCGACGCCGGCACGCCGCTCGTATCCGATCCCGGGGAGCGCGTCGTGGATGCCGTGGTGGCGGCGGGGCACTCGGTTACGCCGATCCCGGGGCCGAGCGCTCCGCTGGCCGCGCTGGTGGCCTCGGGTCTTCCCGCGGAACGCTTCACCTTCCTCGGCTTCCCCGCCCGGAAGGGTCGGGATCGGGATGCCGACCTCGCGCGCGTAGCGGAGAGTCGGGAGACGGTGATTCTGTTTGAGTCACCTCAGAGATTGGTGCGCCTCCTGGAGGACCTCGGGTCTCGATGCGGACCCGAGCGCCGGGTCTGCGTGGCCCGCGAAGTGACCAAGCTTCACGAGGAATTCGTGCGCGGGACTCTGCCCGAGGCCCTTCGCCATTACCAGGAGCATACGCCCCGCGGGGAGGTGACGGTCGTGGTTGCGCCCGCAGGAGAGACCGAAGATGCGGAGGCGGAAGTGGACCGTGCCCGGGCCCTCGCGACCGAGCGTCTTCGGGCCGGGGCACGCCCCTCGGCGGTCGCTCGGGAAGTCGCGGAGCGTCATGGTCTGGCGCGAAATCTGGCGTACCGTATCGTGCACGATCTTGAGGATTCCGTGACCGACGAATGAACTCGATCCTGCTCGCCCTGATGGCCGTCACGGCGTCACCGATCACCGTGACGACCGCGCCGGACTCCATCACCATCGCGCGACTTCAGTACGATGGTGGTGGCGACTGGTATGCGAACCCGTCGTCGCTACCGAACCTGCTCGAGGCGCTCCGCGAGCGGACGGGACTCCCGACGTCGCGGAGGGACGTCAGCGTCACCGCGCTGGATCCGGCGCTGCGTGACTATCCGTACCTGTACATGACCGGCCACGGGAACGTCGAGTTCACGCCGGCCGAGCGGACGGCGCTTCGCGACTACCTCCTTTCGGGCGGCTTCCTGCACGCTGACGACAATTACGGACTCGACGAGAGCTTTCGCAGGGAGATCGCCCAGATCTTCCCGGACGCAGAGCTCACAGAGATCCCACCCGAACACCCCGTCTTTTCGACCTTCTACGACTTCCCGGAGGGGCTGCCGAAGATTCACGAGCACGACGGACACCCTCCGCAGGCCTTCGGCATCTTCCTCGAGGGTCGGATGCTCGTCTTCTATACGTACGAGTCCGACCTGGGAGACGGCTGGGAAGACGAAGGTGTGCATGAGGACACGGCGGAGATACGTGAGGCGGCGATCCGCATGGGTGTGAACCTCTTCCTCTTCGCTCTGGGGCAGGCCGCTTCGTGAGTCCGGCGTCGCAGCAGCTGCAGGGCCGCGTCTCCGCCGTACGGGGCTGGGTAGCCCGAAGGGCAGGCGGGGTGGTGGCGGTGTGGGTCGCCGGAGGGATCGTGGTGCTGCTCGTTGTTGCCTGGGGCTTCGCGGGTCCGGGGGGCTTCGTGCAGGGCAGCGACACGCCGGCCGTGCTCGACATGGTCGCCGTGACCCTCGTCCTGGGGGGCTGGGTCGGTTTGCGGCGATGGCTGGGACGGCTGTCCGAGGCGCGCCTGGCGTCCAGTATCGAGGAAGCTGCCGGCATTCGGTCCGGACTCGTGGCGGGTGCGCTCGAGCTTTCTCGCCGCACGCCGGAGGGGGTGTCGAGCGCGCTAGCGGGTCGCGCCGTCTTCGGCGTGGTCCGTGATCTGGAGGGACGATCCGAGGAGGATCTCGCGGGCCGAATCGCCGAGTCGGCCCGGCTCTGGAGTCGGCGTGGGCTCGGGTTTCTGTCGGTCGTCGCGGTCGTTCTCGCGGGACTCACTGTGATCTCACCGGCGCGCACCGGACACGCGGTGCGAGGTGTCATGTCGCCCATTGCGACGCTGAGGGATCCCGTGCTTCCCCCGCTCGTGGTGCAGCCCGGGGATATCGAGGTCCTGCGGGGCACGGACGTCGAACTCGACATCTCGGCGGCGGGACGGCAGACGATCGACGTGGCGTGGCAGGCCGCAGGCGATATCGCCCGCTCGGAGTCCCTCGACGTGGTCGACGGTCGGGCCAGGTACACGTTCCGGACGGTCTCGGCCGACATCGAGTACCGTGTCCTCGACCGAGCCGGGAACGAGTCCCCCACGTACGGTATTGTGCCGGTCGACCCGCTCTTCGTGAGCGATATGGTCCTCAGCGTGGCGTATCCCCCTCATACCGGGATCCCCGCCGATGAGTACCGCGGCGACCCGCCGCCTCTCAGGCTTCCCGCGGGCTCGACCGTGGTGTTCGAGGGGCTGACCAGTCGTCCGCTCTCCTCGGTGCAACTCGTCGACTCGACCGGAGCCGAGGCGCTCTCGTTCGAGATCGAGGAGGCGAACTTCCGGGCGCAATGGGCTCCCGACGTGAGCGGATCCTTCGAATGGGTCTTCCGCGATCAAATGGGGGGCGCCGCCGAAATTCAGCCGGAGCCGGTCGATGTCACCGTCGTCTCCGACGCGGCCCCCGAGATCCGCATTCCGGTGCCCGGCCGCGACACGGTCATGCCGCTCAACTTCCGGCAGCCGCTTCTGCTCGAGAGCGCAGACGACTACGGTCTGCGTCGCATCGAGCTCGTGGCGTACCGGGTGACCTCGTTCGGCGAGCGCATGGAGCCCGTCGCACAGGGCTTCGATGCCGGGGGACAGCGAGCGATTCTCGCTCGCCCGTTACTCGACCTGCGCAGCTGGGGACTGCTGCCCGGGGACACGGTTCGCTACCACGCTCGGGCCACGGACAACAGCCCGGCAGGACAGGTGACGGTGTCGGACGAGTACGTGCTCCGCATGCCCGATGCCGCCGAGCTGCGCCGAGAGGCGGAGGACGCGTTCGAGGATGTAGCGGACCGGCTCGAGGAACTGGCCGCCGACGCAGAGCGTCAGGCCACGGAGAACCGGGAGCAGGCGCTCGAGAGCGCCACTCCGAGGGGGCAGGAGGAAGGGCAGGAGGAAGAGGCCCAGTTCCAACAGAGAGAGGAACTGGAGGCGGCGCTCGAGGAACAGCGGCAGATGAATGCTGCGGTCGATTCGATGCGTCAGGAGATGGAAGCCCTCGAGCAGATGATGGAGGAGGCCGGACAGGCCGACCCGGAGCTTCGACGGCAGCTCGAAGAACTGCAGGAGATGCTGCAGCAGATGACGGGCGACGAGCTGCAGCGGCGGATGGAAGAGATGGCCGACGCGCTCGAGCAGGAGAACATGACCGACGCGAATCAGGCGCTCGAAGAGATGGCCGGGGAGCAGGAGGAACTGCGTGATCGGCTCGAGGAGGCGCTGGAGCGCTTCAGGAGGGCTGCGCTCGAGCAGGACTTCCGCGCGACCACGAGTGAAGTGGAAGAACTGGCACGCCAGGAGCAGGCGCTCGCCGATGCGATGAAGGAGGGTGACGATCCCGAGCTGCGTGCCCAGCAGCAGCAGGATCTCGAGCGTCAGGCAGCGGCACTCGAAGAGAATATGGCGTCCCTCGAGGAACGACTCGCCGAGATGGGTGAGCAGGAAGCGTCGCAGGGCGTTCAGGAAGCGCGTGAGCGCTCAGCAGAGGCACGGGAGCGCATGCAGGAGGCGCAGCAGCAAGCGCAGCAGGGAGACAGCCGGGAGGCCGGCGAGGAGGCGCAGCAGGCCGCGGACGAGATGCAGGAGGCGGCGCAGGAGATGCAGCAGGCGATGGTGGAGATGGCGCAGCAGCAGATGGAAAAGATCCAGCGCGCCATGATGCAGACCGCCGACGACGCGCTCTCACTCGCGCGTCGCCAGAACCAGCTCAGCGAGCGGATGCAGGGGGCGAACCAGGATCAGCTCGCCGGTATGCGGGCCGAGCAGGCGTCGATGCTTCAGGGCGTTCAGAACATCGCCGAGAACCTGCAGCTCGCGACCGAAGGCGCGATGGGCGAGAACCGTGAGCTTTCGGCACAGATGGGGCTCGCCATGGAGTCTCTGCAGAACACCATCGAGGCGATGGAGGGACGCCGGGGAGGCACGCCGTCCGCGACAGCCCAGGCCGAGCAGGCGATCGGCGACCTGAACCAACTCGCTCTGATGGCGATCGCGAACGCCGAACAAATGGGGCAGCAGGGACAGGGACAGGGTGGAGAGGAGGTCTCCGAGCAGCTGGAGCAGCTCGCTCAGCAGCAGGGTGACATCATGAACCAGTCCACCCAGCTCATGCCGATGCAGCTCGGCGAACAGGCGATGCAGCAGCAGATGCAGCAGATGTCCGAGGGCCAGCAGTCCGTGGCGAGCGATCTCGGTGACCTGGCCGACGAGCCCGGTGCGGAGGAGTCGCTGGGTGACCTGCAGCAGCTGGCGCAGGAGGCCCGGGCGATTGCCGAGGAGATGGCGACGCAGGGTCGACTGACCCCCGAGATGATCCAGCGACAGGAACGGCTCTTCCACCGACTCCTCGATGCCGGCCGCTCACTTGAACGTGAAGAGTTCAGTGAGGAGCGGGAATCCGAGGCGCCCGAGGAGTTCGAGCGCGGACAGGTGATGTCGCTGACCGCCGATCAGATGGGAATCATGCGCTACGAGATTCCCGATGGAGCTCAGCTCCAGCAGTTGAGCCCTGCTGTCCGCCAACTCGTCCTGCAGTACTTCGAGCGACTGAACCGCGCTCGCCCCGGAGGCGGCTCATGAACCGCGCCCTGCTCGCCGTCGTGTGTGCACTGGTCTCCGCTCCTGCCGCCCTCGATGCGCAGATCCGAATGCGCAGTTCGGATGCTCAGCGCCTCCGGTCGGCTTCGGCCCTCGAGTCCCGGGGTGACTACGCCGGTGCGGAGGCGGTTCTCCGCGAGTTGCTCGAGGAGAGCCCGAGCTCGTCCGGTGGCCTCTTCGCGCTGGAGCGGGTCCTTCGGAATCAGGGTGAGATCATCCGGATCCTGCCGGCGGTCGATGCATTCCTCGAAGAAGATCCCTCGTCGTCCGGGGTCCGATATCTGAAGCTTCGCGTTCTCACCGAAGTCGATTCGCTCGCCGCCGTTCGCCGGGAAGCCGACGTATGGCTGGATGCCGAGCCGGAGAGTGAGGTCGCCTACCGGGAAATCGGGCGCGCCTTCGAGCGGGCCTTCGGGGCGGAGGAGGCGCTGGACGTGTTCCGGACGGGGCGGGACGCGGTCGGCCCCGGGGCGCTCGCCATGGAGATCGGAGATCTGCTTGCCGCGACCGGCCATCCCATCGACGCAGCGGATGAATGGGCGGTAGCGGTGGGGGACGATGCCGCGCAGGTGTCGACCGTGACCCGGCGGGTGCAGGGGCTGACCGAGGGGACTGAGGAGGCGGCCCGTCGAGTGGTCGAGCGGCTCTCGACCTCGCCGATGCTCCCTCGGCGCAGAGCGGCCGCCCGGGTGGCGCTGGATCTGGGCGTGGATGACGTCGCACTGGAGCTGGTTCAGGACGTGTCGTCGGACCTGGATGGTCGCGCACGCACCACCTTCCTGGCGGACGCGGCCCGTCGAGCGCGGGACGCGGGGATGACGGATGTGGCCTCGTGGGCCTACGACGAACTCGGAGCGGGAGCGGCGAGTCCGGCCGAGCGCCGCCAGTTCGATCAACGCATCATCGACGTCGCACTCGCGGCCGGGGATACGGCCACGGCTGTGGACGCTCAGCGGCGGGTCGCCGACTCCTTTTCTCCCGGTTCGGTGGACCGTCGTCGCGCGACGGCCCAGGTCATCCGGCTGGAGAGCAGTCGGTCCACGCCGGACGAACTCCGGTCGATGCTGGCCGCATTCAGGGATGATTTCCCCAACGCCCCCGAGATCGACGACCTCGCGGCGACCGTGGCCGGGGTTTTGCAGTCCCGCGGTGACTCGGAAGGGGCCGTCGCGGTACTGGACGGTGTCGAGGGTCCCAAGAGCTCGTTGCAGCGCGCGTACCTGCTCCTTGCCGAGGGGGCGATCGAGGCGGGGCGCTCCGCCCTGCTTCTCGCGCTGACGGGGCTGCCCCCGTCCGATGCGACGGCCGTGATCCAGTTCGCCGGACTCCTCGGGAGGTTGTCCGCTCCGGGAGCCGAGGCGCTTGCCGACGCCGGCGTGAAGGCGCATCACGGTCGCCACCGGGAGGCCGCGTTGGGGCTCGCCGAGGCCGCCGACCAGGTCGAGAAGGCCGAAGCACCCCTGGTTCTCGCCGAGGCCGCGCGGATCGCCGCCGACGGTGACGAGGGGGCCGTAGCCGCCGACATCCGTGCGGTCCTGATCTCGGAGCACCCCGATGCGCCGGAGGTGGCCGAAGCGTCTCTCGCGCTCGCACGTTATCGGGCCAGAACGCCGCGCGGACTCGACGAGGCGATCCGCCTTCTCGAGGATCTGATCATGAACCGTCCCAATGCCGCGGTCGTCCCCGACGCGCGTGTGGAGCTGCAGCGACTCCGGGGGCGGGGCGGATGACGAGCATGACGTCGAGGTTCCGCGGACTGCGCGCACTGTTTCTGACGCTGATCGCCCTGGGGGTGCCGGCGGGCGTGTCCGCCCAGTGGCTCCTCGTCCCGATGGACCGCTCTCAGCAGGACCATCTCAAGGCGTACGGACTGGCGTACTGGACCCTCGAGCAGCAGGAAAAGTCGGAGTGGCTGCTGAACTACCGGGGTGGGTCGTTCCTTGTCCCGGACCGCGAAGACATTCGACGTGAAGCGGCGTTCCGGGGCGTGAGCATCGAACCGATGGACGCATCCGCCGAAGCACGGATGCGTGCGACGGTCGCGACGTCGAACATGGAGGCCGTGCCCCTCGAGCGGGCGCCGCGCGTTGCGGTCTACACCCCGCCGAATTCGACGCCGTGGGACGATGCCGTCACGATGGCGCTCGAGTACGCCGGGATCGACTACGACAAGATCTGGGACAGCGACGTTCTGGACGGCGATCTGTCGGAGTATGAGTGGATCCACCTTCATCACGAAGACTTCACGGGTCAGTACTCGAAGTTCTTCCTGACGTACTCCGGGGCTCCGTGGCTTCAGGAAGAGGTCGCCCGGAATCAGGAAATTGCCCGTCAGGGCGGCTTTGCGGACGTGCCCGCCCTGAAGAAGCACGTGGCCGCGACCATTCGACAGTACGTCGAGGATGGGGGCTTCCTCTTCGCGATGTGCTCCGCGACCGAAACACTCGAGTTGGCCCTCGCGGCTCACAGCGCCGACATCGCGGCGGCGTATTCGGACGGTACGCCGCCGGATCCGAACGCATCGGCGAGGATGGATTGGAGCCAGGCGATGGCGTTCACCGATGCGCAGGTTCAGATCGCGCCCTCCGTGAACGCATTCTCCGACATCGACGGGCATCAGGTGAACACGCCGTGGCGTAACGAGCTGGGTGTGTACACGCTGTTCGACTTCTCGGCGAAGTTCGATCCCGTCCCGTCGATGCTGACTCAGAACCACGAAGCCGTGGTCCCCGATTTCTACGGTCTCACGACGTCGTTCCGTCAGGATCGCCTGAAGTCCGGCACGATCGTGCTCGCTCAGGAGGGCGATTGGGCCAAGTACGTTCATGGCAACCTCGGCGAGGGGACGTTCACGTATTTTGGTGGGCATGATCCCGAGGACGCGGAGCATCAGATCGGTGATCCGCAGACGGACCTGGCGCTGCACCCCAACTCGCCGGGGTATCGGCTGATCCTCAACAACGTCCTGTTTCCGGCGGCCAAGAAGCAGAAGCTCAAGACTTGAGTTCGGAGATCCCCGAGGGCTTCCCGATGACGGTCCCTGTGGGGGCGCTCTTCGGGGTGGACGGTCTCGAACCGGCAGACGACGCCGCGGGCGGTACGGAGGACGGGCCGGGTAGGGAAGCCCCACCGGTCCTCCCCTTGTCGCTGTCCGCCGACGCAAGCGCCCGCCTGAGAGCCGAGATCGATCGGGCCGGGGGCAGGGAAGTCTGCTTCCTCGCCGACGTCGATGAGCAACGGGTCGTCCGAGATCCGCGCGCGGTCGCACGGGGCAACTTCGAGGCGGTGCTGGTCGCGGCGCGGGATGCGAAGGAGGGGAGCGTGATGCTGCACAACCATCCGAGTGGAGTGCTGGAGCCTTCGGATGCTGACATGCACGTCGCGGGGCTCCTGTACGATCAGGGGATCGGCACGGCGATCATCGACAACGAGGCAAACGAGCTGTACGTAGTCGTCGAACCGCCGAAGCCGCGAGAGCGGGTCCTTCTTCGCTCGGCCGAGCTGGATGCCGTGCTCGCCCCAGGGGGGGCGCTCTCCACGCGGTTCGGCGGCTACGAGGACCGCCCGGGGCAGCGAGATATGCTGGCGGCGATCGTGGACCGGTTCAACGCCGGAGGGATCTCGATCGTCGAAGCCGGTACGGGGACGGGTAAATCCCTCGCGTATCTCCTGCCGGCCGTGCGCTGGGCTCAGGAGAACGCCGAGCGGACGGTCGTGTCCACCAACACGATCAACCTTCAGGAACAGCTGGCCGAAAAGGACCTTCCTCTCGTCCAGAGCCTGCTCGGAGACGTACGCTGGGCACTCGTGAAGGGGCGTGGGAATTACATCTCGATCCGTCGGGCTCAACTGGCTGCGGAGAGCCAGGGTACGCTGTTCGAGGAGGACCGGACGGACGAGATGCGCGCCCTGCTGGAGTGGATCAACACGACCGAGGACGGCTCGCTGTCGGATCTCGGCTTTCGCCCGTCGGACGATACCTGGGAGGAGGTCCGCAGCGATCCCGACATATGTCTTCGCGCCCGATGCCCGCACTTTCAGGCCTGCTTTTACCAGGCTTCACGGCGCAAGGCGGCGTCTGCGGAACTGCTGGTGGTGAACCACCACCTGCTGTTCACCGACCTGGCCGTGCGACGCGCCACCGCGAACTACACGCAGGCCGCGGTGCTGCCGGCGTACAAGCGTGTAATTCTGGATGAGGCTCACAACGTGGAGGATGCCGCCACCTCCCACTTGGGTGTCGAGATCACGCGCCGCGGGATGTACCGCGCGATCTCACGTCTCGATCGACGAGGGCGCGGGATCCTGACCACGATTCACGAAGCCGTGGGCGGAACGGAGACCGGTCACGAGATCCGTGAACGGCTCGAGAACCGCGTGCGCCCCGCACTATCGCGAGGACGGGCGGCGCTGGACGGGCTGCTGGAGCGGCTGGAGCCGCTCGCGCCCCCGGGAGAGGGGCCGGTGCGCCTCGGCGAGGACGGGGCGCTCGAACCGGCAGCGGACGACGACGTCGCGGAACAGCTTCGCAGCGTCCTGACCATGCTCGGTACCCTCGGACGCGAGCTCTCCGAGCTCAGGGCCCGACTCGAGCTGGTCGAGGAGTGGCTCGACGTGCTGGAGGGGCGACTTCTGGATCTGCGGTCGGTCGAGCGGCGTCTGTCAGCGACGGTACAGGGGTTGCGGCTGGTCCTCGCTCCCGGAGACGAGGCGCGGGCCTTCGTGCGCTGGATCGAATCCCGTGGACGGGGACGGAGCAAGAATCTCGTCCTCGCAGCGGCGCCGATCGAACTCGGCGGGGTCCTGCGGGAGTCGCTGTTCACGCAGGCCGAAACCACGGTTCTTACTTCGGCGACGCTGACGACACGGCAAAGCTTCTCCTTTCTGCGAGGACGTCTGGGGATCGCAGCCGGGGTACTCAGTGACGAGGGAGAGGCGGTCGAGATCGACGAACGCGTGGTCCCGTCGCCCTTCGATTTCGAGGAGCAGGCGCTGGTCGCGGTTCCGACCGATCTGCCCTCGGCTGGGGGGGGCGATCCCGCGTTCGGTGAGGCAACGCTGGACATCCTGCAGGCTCTCGCCGACATCACGGACGGTGGCCTCTTTGCACTCTTTACCTCGTACTCCGCGCTTCGGCGGGCGGCTCAGGGGGCACGGGAGCGTGGGTTCGACCGGTCGTGGCCGCTCTTCGTGCAGGGTGAGGATGATCGACATCGGCTGCTCGACCGTTTCATCGACTCGGGGCAGGGGCTTCTGCTCGGCACGTCCTCCTTCTGGGAAGGGGTCGACGTTCCGGGTGATCCCCTTCGGGGGCTCGTGATTCAGAAGTTGCCCTTCCGGGTTCCGACCGAACCGATCACGGCCGCCCGAATGGAGGCGCTCGAACGCCAGGGACACGATCCCTTCGCGGGCTTCATGCTGCCCCACGCCGCGCTGCGCCTGAAGCAGGGATTTGGCCGGCTGATCCGTGCCCGAACGGATCGGGGCGCGGTCGTGATTCTCGACGATCGGATCGTCAGGAAGCGCTACGGACGCTATCTGCGGGATTCTCTTCCGCCGGCCCCCTTCATCCGCGGTCCGTGGTCTGATCTCGAACGTCGCCTGCGCGCGTTCTATGGCCCGTGACCCCCTTGGATGCTCTGCGGGCCCCTCGTAGATTTCGCCCCGTCGGGCGGTTGGTGCGGCCCGTCGTCCTCGAGCAACGGCAGAGAAGCGAAATGAAGCGCATCCTCGGCATGGGTGTCGGCGTGGTCTACCTGGGGATCGCCTTCGGGGCACTCACCCGGGCGAACGATGGCTGGGAGACCGGCTACAGCGACATCGGTTTCTGGTGGACGGTGATCGCGGTCCTGCTGACGATCGCGGCCCTCGGCGCGCTGATCGGTACGTGGATCCACACGCAGGAAGGGAGCCGCTGAATCCGCCGGGCGTAGCGTTTTCGCCGGAATCAGACTACTTCCAGGGCCGTCCGACGTGATCGGACGGCCCTTTTTCACGCCCATGCCCCAGCCTCCGCATCCCGCGGGTGGCGTATCCGATATGGAGCACCGATGAAGAGCATTTCACCGAGCAAGATCGTTTGTGTTGGCCGGAACTACGCGAAGCACGCGGCAGAGCTGGGCGGTGAGGTTCCGGACGAGCCGTTGATCTTCTTCAAGCCCCCCTCGTCGCTCATCGGCGAGGCGGCGTCGATCGTCATGCCGGCGATTTCGAAACGCGTCGATTTCGAGGGTGAGATCGGTGTCATCATTGGCAAGCAGGGGCGCAACGTTCCCGCAAGCGACGCCTGGGATTACGTCGAGGCGCTGGTACCCGTTAACGACGTCACGGCGCGCGACCTTCAGAGCATCGACGACCAGTGGGCCCGTGCGAAGGGCTTCGACACGTTTTGCGCCGTTGGAACACCGGTGGCCGTCGCCGATGTCGACCGAGCCAGTCTCGGCGTGATCACCCGGGTGAATGGCGAGGTGCGACAGGAAGGAGATGCCGCGGACATGGTGTTCGATATTCCCACGATCATCGAGTACATCACGAGCATCATGACACTGGAACCGGGTGATCTCGTCGCCACGGGCACGCCGGACGGTGTGGCCCCGTTGAAGGATGGAGACCTCGTCGAGGTCGAGGTGGTGGGCGTGGGTTCGGTCAGGAACCCCGTGATCCAGGGCTGATGCCGAAGACCAACGCGCGCTTCGGCGCGCTACCCCCGTTTCCGCTCGCCGAAATGAAGGCGATGCGACGCCGGATCGAGGCCGCCGGCGTGGACGTGATCGACCTGGGGGCTGGGGACGCACCACTCGACCCACCTCATGTCGCCGTTGATAAACTGCGTGAGGCAGCAGGAGATAAGTTACACAGCCGCTATGCGTTCCAGTCCGGACTGATGTCGTTCAGGGAGGCGGTGGCCAGCTTCATGCTGCGTCGCTTCGGGGTGACGGTGGACCCCGTGACCGAGGTCTTGCCGCTGATCGGTTCGAAAGACGGCCTCGCCCACCTGCCGTTCGCCTACGTCGGGCCGGGTGACGCGGCGGTCATCCCGGATCCCGGGTACCAGGCGTACCTGGGTTCGGTGACTCTGGCAGGTGGAGAGCCGTGGCTGGTCCCGCTGCGGCCCGAAAACGACTTCCTGATCCCCCTTGGAGACCTGCCAGCGGATGTCGTCGAGCGCACCCGGATTCTCTACCTGAATTACCCGAACAACCCGACGACCGCCGTCGCGCCGGATGCGTACTTCGAGGAGGCGATCCGATTCTGCTCCGAACACGACGTCCTGCTCGCTCACGACAACGCGTATTCGGAGTTCGGCTTCAACGGGTACCGGCCTCGCAGCATCCTCGAGTTCGAGGGCGCGAGGGAGGTCGCGCTCGAGTTCCACTCGCTCTCCAAGACGTTCAACATGACCGGTTGGCGGATGGGGTGGGCCGTGGGCAACGCCGATATGATCGGGGCCCTCACGAAAGTGAAGACGTTCATGGATACGGGGCAGTTCATGGCCGTGCAGGCGGCGGGCGCCGCGGCACTGCACGCTGCCGAGACGTGGGTGCCCGGCAACATCGCCGTCTTTCAGGAGAGACGGGACCGTGCAGCTGCAGCGTTGATGTCGGCCGGGTTCGAACTCGCGGTGCCGAAGGCAACCATGTACCTCTGGATTCCCGTCCCACGCGGTGAACCGTCGGAGTCGTTCGCGACACGGGCTCTGGAGCAGGAAGGGGTTATCGTCCTGCCTGGTGCTGCGCTGGGCGAGGGCGGAGAAGGCTTCTTCCGGATCGCGCTCACCGTCGACGGGGACCGACTCGAGGACGCCGCGCGTCGCCTGGGCCGCGTCGTCGCCTGAGGGGGCGCATTCGGCGTACAGCCTGAGGAACCGGGTTCTGGCCCGGGGTTAGCAAAACCATGAGTAATCGGCCCGGAAACGATGGATCCACGACGGACCGGGCCTGGCTCGACAGTCGGGGCCTGGGCTCTGCTCGTGTACGCAGCATCGCGTTCGGGGTCTCGATCGCGGTCCACGTCGTCGGCGTCCTGCTGTACACGGCGGTGTCCGCCATTCTGGCACCCGACGCGTTCAATTTGCCGATCAACACGGACGCACCGTCAGAGCAGGGAACCCCATTGATCCGGCTGATCGATATCCTTCCCGAGGATTTCGAGCGACCGGACGATCCGGAGGAGCTGGCGGAGATCGAGGCCGGTGAAGCCGATGCGCGCAGGCCCGAGATCGAGGGGATCCGTCTCGGGGAGATTCTGCCCCCGCCGAATAATGCGGCGGAGCGTCTTCGGCCCAACCTCGTCGATGCGCGTCTGTGGGCGGCACCACCCCCGGAGTTCTTCGAGCTCACGCTCGAGCAGCGGGAAGAGCTCCTTCTCTCCGAGCGTATCGTCGCGTGGTACGATTCGGTCGCCATCGCCCGAGCGGCGGAGGATCGCCTCACGGACTGGACCTTCACGGACTCGAAGGGAGGGCGGTGGGGCGTCGCGGACGGCAAGATCTATCTGGGTGACATCGCCCTCCCGCTCCCGCTGAACTTCGGGACCCCGGTCGGGCACCGTGACATCGCGGCCCGGCGCGTCTGGGAGTTCGAAGAGATCGAACGGCAGAGTCAGCGGTATCTCATCGAACAGTCTTGGAAGGAGCGGGCGGCGGCGATTCGGGCACGGCGGGATCGGGAGCGGGCTGCTGCCCGTGGGGACACCACCGGCATTCGCTGAGCGCATGGAGCTCGAGTCGGGTATCCATCCGTGCGCGACGCGTTTGTCGTGATGGCCTCCCGGGCGTCCCGAAACGCCCTGAAATCGAGCGGCGTCGCCGGTTCCGATGGGGGACCGCGACTGACATCTTTCGGGTTCGCCGTCACCTCCGCGGTGCGGTCCTCACCCTGCTGAACTCCAGGAAGTCGACGTGAGCAAGGAACTGGCCCCGCGTCTCGATCCACGAGCCATCGAGCCCGCACGGTACAAAGCGTGGCAGGACGGCGGTCACTTTCACGTACCGGCGTCCGCTGTGCTCGAGGACGGGCGGGAACCATACGTGATCGTCATTCCTCCACCGAACGTCACAGCCGCCCTGCACATGGGGCATGGGCTGAACAACACGGTGCAGGATGTGCTGATCCGGTGGCGACGCATGCAGGGCAGGGCCACGCTCTGGGTGCCTGGTACAGACCATGCCGGCATCGCCACGCAAAACGTGGTGGAGCGGAGGATCGCTCAGGAGGGAGAGACCCGACAGGATCTCGGCCGGGATGCGTTCGTGGAGCGTGTCTGGGACTTCGTGGAGGAGACCGGCGGCACGATTCTCGAGCAGCTCAAGGCGATCGGAGCCTCGTGCGACTGGGAGCGGACCCGGTTCACGCTCGACGACGATCTGGCACGGGCCGTCCGGGAGGTTTTCGTCTCCCTGTACGAGAAGGATCTGATCTATCGGGGCGAATACATCATCAACTGGTGCCCTCGATGCCTGACGGCTCTCTCGAACGAGGAAGCCGAGGGCGAAGAGACCGAGGGGCGTCTCTGGCATCTGCGGTATCCGCTTCCCGAGTCTACATCGGCGGCCGCAAAGGCCGCGTCCGAGGCCGGCGCGGAGGCGATCGGACAGTTCAACGACGGTCGGTGGTACCTGACCGTCTCGACGACCCGCCCCGAGACGATGCTCGGCGACACGGGCGTCGCGGTGCACCCGAGTGACGAGAGGTACAAGCCGCTGGTGGGCGCTGACGTGGAACTCCCGCTCACAGGTCGGATGATCCCGATCGTAGCGGATCGGCACGTCGACCCCGAGTTCGGGTCCGGCATGGTGAAGGTGACGCCCGCGCACGACAAGAACGATTTTGACATCGCGGGTCGCACGGGCCTCGATATTCTCGACGTCATGACGCCGGACGCGCATATGAGCGACAGCGCGCCCGAGGCCTTCCGTGGCATGGAGCGCTTCGAGGCACGCAAGGCAGTGCTGGCGGCGCTGGACGCCGAGGGCCTGATGGCCGGTGAGGACTCGCATGCGCACGCGGTGCCCCACTGCTACCGGTGTGGCACCGTGGTCGAGCCACGCCTGTCAGAACAGTGGTTCGTGAGCATGAAGCCCCTGGCAGAGCCGGCGCTCGCCGCGTCGCAGGACGGTACGATCACCTTCACACCACCTCACTGGAAGCGTGTCTACGAGCACTGGATGGAGAACATCCAGGACTGGTGTATCTCTCGTCAGCTCTGGTGGGGCCACCGGATCCCCGTGTGGTACTGCGACTGCGGGGAAGAGATCGTCGCGCGCGAGGATCCGACGGAATGTCCGAAGTGTGGGAGCGAATCGCTCCAGCAGGATCCGGATGTCCTCGACACCTGGTTCAGCTCCCAGCTCTGGCCGTTCTCGGTCTTCGGGTGGCCGAAAGAGACGGATGACCTGAAGGCATTCTACCCCGGCCACACCATGGTCACGGCCCCGGAGATTCTGTTCTTCTGGGTGGCCCGGATGATCATGATGGGGTACGAGTTCCGTGGGGAGGCCCCGTTCACTCAGGTGTATCTTCACGGCACCGTGCGCGACATCAAGGGACGCAAGATGTCCAAGTCTCTTGGTAACGGGATCGATCCGCTCGAGGTCGTCGAGGCGTTCGGAGCGGACGCGATGCGCTTCACGATCGTCAGCCAGTGCGCGGTCGGGACCGACATCAGCCTGGACCACGAGAACGTCGAGGCAGCGTTCGCGAACGGCCGCAACTTCGCGAACAAGATCTGGAACGCGGGCCGTTTCGCCCTCATGAGCGTGGGGGACGCACCGATCCGGTCGATAGACGACATCCGGGACGACCTCGCCGAAGAGGACCGATGGATTCTCTCTCGACTCGCCCACGCGACCGAGGAGTCCACCCGGGGGCTCGAGCGCTTCCGCCTGCACGAGGTTGCCGAGGGGTTGTATCACTTCTTCTGGGGTGAGATCTGCGACTGGTACCTCGAGCTGGTTAAGAGCCGCCTGAACGCGGAGGGTGACGGTGCAAGTCGCGAAGCAGCCCGGACGACGCTGGTCACGGTCCTCGACGGTGCGTTCCGCCTGCTTCATCCGATCGTACCGTTCGTGACCGCGGAGCTTTGGGCGCGCTTGCCGTGGCCGGAAGGCGTGCACCGCCCGGACGACCTCATCGTCGCGCCGTGGCCGACGCCGGCCGAAGCGGACCGCGACGAGACGGTCGAGGCGGACATGGCGGGCTTCCAGAGCCTTGTGACTGAGGTGCGCCGACTCCGAAAAGAGTACGGGGTGGGCGAAGGACAGCGGATCGGTCTCAACGTACAGGGCGGCCCGGAGGGCTTCTTCGACTCGCTCTCCGTGCGCGCGGCCGCGGTGGAGCAGCTCGCTCGTGTCGACCGTCTCGAGTCCGGTTCGGGTTCGGGTGTGGGAGCGAACGCGGTCCTCTCCAATGGAGCGGAGCTGTTCGTCCCACTCGAAGGAGTCATCGATGTCGAGCGCGAACAGGAACGGATGCAGAACGAGATCGCTCGGCTCGAGGGTGTGCTCGCGGGTGTCGAGAAGCGCCTCGCGAACGAACAATTCGTCGCGAATGCGCCCGAAGATGTGGTGAACACTGCCCGCGACAACGCCGCCCAGCTTCAGGACCAGGTCGCCAAGCTCCGTGAGAAGCTCACGGGGTTGGGAGTCTGATTTCCTGAACCGCCTGGCTGCTCTCGCGATCGCACTGGGCACCATCTCCTGTGCGCAACAGGAGATGCCTCCGGGTGGACCTGACGACGTGCGTCCGCCGGTTATCGTCGCGACGGTTCCCGAAGCACTGGAAACCGTCACCGATCTTCAGACGGAAATCCGATTCGAGTTCGACGAACGAATCAGCGAGCGGGTCACCGGGGGCGCACTCGAGACGGCGATTCTCGTGTCGCCGACGTCGGGAGCGTACGAGGTGAGCCACGGGCGCCAGTCGCTGAGCGTGAAGCTGGAGGGTGGGCTGAGACCGGGTCTCGTGTACCGGGTCACCCTGAAGCCCAACGTCACCGATATGTTCGGCAACGTGATCGCCGACCCCTTCGAGCTGGTCTTTTCCACCGGCGGCGAGCCGGTGCCGACGACGCTCGCGGGCGAGGTCTGGGATCGGATCACGGGTCGCCCCGTCTCGGAGGCGGCCCTGATCGCCATCGACGAGGACTCGCTCGTCCACCGTTCGAGCTCGGATCGCGACGGCATCTTCGCGTTCCGATATTTGCCGGCCGGGGCGCTCGACGTGATCGCCTTCCAGGACCAGAACCGCAACGGAGAGCCCGACTCTACCGAGGTTCAGGGGCTCTCGCCCCTGTCCATCGCCGCGGGTGACACCGTGCTGCTCGAACTTCCGATCCTGACCCCCGACACGTCCGCGGCCAACGTGACCGGAACCGATGTCGTCGACTCGACGACGGTCGCGATCGTCTTCGACGATTTTCTCGACTTCGAGTCGGGCGTCGAGGAGATCGACGTGACGGTCGTGTCGGACTCGTTGGAGGCTCCGACCATCGTCGAGCTCATGCACGAGACCGCCTACATCGAATGGGTGGAGATGGTTTCGGACTCCTTCGCCCGGCTTGACTCGATCGAGTCGGAAGAACGAGCGGCCGCCGCGGCCGCCGAATCAGCCCTGGCTGCGACGGACAGCGCAGCGATTGTCGCGGTGGACACGGCCGCGGGGGCTCTGTTGACCCTCGAGGCCGCACGCCTGGACGTTGCAGGCGATTCGTTGGCGCCCACAGACACCGTCCTGGCGCAAGTCGGTGCGGGCGCGCCCGATACGCGCCCCCGGACGTTCGTCACCAGAGAGCCGCCGCCGTCGCTCCCGAGGCTGGAGGGCTCGACGGCAGGGCGTACGTCGGACGGGCGGCGGGTTCTTCCGGGTCGCCGCCTCGTCATTCGCGTCGATCGACCGATCCCGTTCGGCGTGGAGTTCGCCGTCACCGTCGGCGGGGTCACGAACATCTTCGGCCTTCCGGGTGGCGGTGGGGAGACCACCCTCCTTCGTGACTTCGTCGTCGATTCCACAGCGATTCTCGATTCGATCGCTCGAGCCGACTCCGGGGCGGTCGTGGATACGGGCGCCGTTGTGGACACCGGTGAGTCTTCGTCGGCGGATGTCGGCGGGACCCGGGGGAGGGCAGGACGCCGATGAGCGACGCCCGGAGCCGGATTCCGTCCATCGACGCGCTGCTTTCCTCGCCAGAGGCCGGCGCGATGATGGCCGATGTGGGGCGGGAGCAGGTGACGAACGCCTTCCGGACCGCGGTCTCGGACATGCGGAGCGCGATCGCTCGGCGTGACCCATCCTTGGCCGGGTTCGTCGAGGACCCCGCATGGTACGTCCAGCGCGCCAGCGCGGTACTATCGGCCGCTGCCGTCCCGGGTCTGCGTCGGGTGATCAACGCCACGGGCGTGGTGCTCCACACGAACCTCGGAAGGGCGCCTCTGGCCGATGAGGCGCTGGAGGCGATGCGGTCGACGGCCATGTACTCCAACCTCGAGTTCGATCTGGCCGAGGGTGTACGAGGCTCGCGATATGCGCACTGCGTGCAGCTCCTTCGCGACCTGACGGGTGCAGATGACGCCCTCGTAGTGAACAATGCGGCCGGCGCTCTGGTGCTCTCGATGAGCACGGTGGGCATGGGCAGCGGGGTTGCGGTGTCCCGGGGTGAACTGGTCGAGATCGGAGGCGGTTTCCGGATTCCGGAGGTGATCGAACGCTCCGGAGCCTCGCTCGTGGAAGTCGGGAGCACCAACAGGACGCGCCCCGTCGACTACGAGGCGGTCGTGGAGAGCGGAGAGGCCACGGCGATTCTCAAGGTACACCGCTCGAACTTCCGGATGACGGGGTTCACCGAGGAAGCCTCCGTCGGCGATCTGGTCGACATCGGGGCTCGGCACGGCGTCCCGGTGGTGCATGATCTCGGTTCGGGATTGATGGTGCCTGCCGAGACCCTGGGCTTGCCCGAGGAGCCGAGGGCCTCGGCGTCGATCGCGGCGGGTGCGGACGCCGTCGTGGTCTCCGGTGACAAGTTGATGGGTGGGCCGCAGGCCGGCGTCATCGTCGGGCGAGCGGAGCTGATCGAGCGGATGCGGAAGAACCCGCTGTGCCGGGCGCTTCGCGTGGACAAGGTCACCCTCGCAGGACTGGAGGCGACGCTTCGCCTCTACCTGGATCCCGAGCGTGTCGTGTCGCGAATCCCGTCGCTTCGGATGTTGGCCGAGGACGAGGACGCGCTGCGGGCGGTAGCCGAAGAGGTTGCGGGCATGCTCGAGGCACGGGGCATCACGTGTGAGGTCGTACCGACCCGGGGTGCCGTGGGTGGTGGGACGTATCCCGGATGCGAGCTCTCGTCGTGGGCGGTGCAGCTGGCGGGGCCCAGGGGCGCGCAGGCGCTGGCGAGGGAGTTGAGGACAGGCGCTCCGCCGGTCGTGGGGCGAATTGTAGAGGATCGACTGAGGCTGGACGTCCGGACCCTGCTCCCCGGGGAGCACGAGTTGGTGGCCGGCCGGATCCTGGAGGCCTTTACGTCGAGCGGCTCGGAGACGTGAGTCGACCCGCCGCCTTTATCGATCGTGACGGGACGATCATTGCCGAGAAGGTCTACCTGTCCGACCCCGAAGGGGTCGAGCTCATCCCGGGTGCGGCAGAGGCGCTTCGCACGCTGCGAGACGCCGGCCTTCTGCTCGTGGTCGTCACGAATCAGGCGGGGATCGCCCAAGGACTGTATACGACCGAAGACTACGACGCGGTGGCGGCACGACTCACGGAGATCCTGGCCGAGCACGGGGTCGTCGTAGACGCGACATACTTCTGCCCGCACCATCCCGATTGGACGGGGACCTGTGATTGCAGGAAGCCGGGCACGGGCATGTATCGGCGCGCCGCGGACGCATTGGACATCGATATGGCGCGGTCGTTCTACATTGGTGACAAGATCAGCGATGTGGAGCCCGGTATCACCTTCGGAGGGCATGGAATCCTGGTTCGTACCGGGTACGGTGCGGAGCTCGAGCCCGAGGTCCCCGAGGGTGTCCGGGTCGTCGACGACCTTCGTGGGGCATCCGGTGTAATCATCGATGGAATGGAGGACTCACAAGTCGGTTCTTGAGGCCTCCATCACGCGGTATATTGTGGCCGTTGGGCGGAAACTCCGTCGAGCGATCGAGTACGACAGCATGAGAGTGATGGTGATATGGTGACGCTGACCGTGATGGCCACCGAAAAGGTGCAGGACTTCATCAAAGAGCATGGCGTCGAGACCGAAGCCGGTCTTCGTGTCGCGGTTCTTCCGGGTGGGTGTTCCGGTTTCCAGTACGGCTTGAACATCGAGGACGCGCCGGAGTCCGACGACGAGGTCCTGGACATCAGCGGCGTGAAGGTCTTCGTCGATCCCTTCAGTGCTCAGTATCTGGACGGCGTCGAAATCGATTACGTGAGCTCGATGATGGGCCAGGGCTTCACCTTTCGGAATCCGAACGCGTCGGGCGGCTGCGGCTGCGGGAGCTCGTTCACCGTCTGATGATCCTCCGACGCCGGGGCTGACGCCGTGCAGATCCGGACGTTCACCGGAGGGGGGTTCGGTGAGAACGCGTACCTGGCCGTCTGCGAGGAGACGGCGGCATGCGTCGCCGTCGATCCGGGCTCGGGTGCCCCGATGCTCGTTCGGACCGTACAGAGCGAGGGTTTAGATCTTCAGGCAGTACTGCTGACCCACGCGCACCTCGATCACATCGAAGGCGTGGCTGACGTCCGCGCGGTCTATCCAGGCGTTCCCATCTGGTTGCACCCGGACGACCTCGCCCTGTATCGGGGGGTCCAGCGTCAGGCTGCGATGTTCGGCCTTTCGGTCGACACTCAGCCCGAGCCGACTGACGAGCTGATCCCGGGTGAGACGTTCGACTTCGGCGCCTGCAGGTTCGATATCGCCTTCGCACCCGGCCACGCGCCCGGCCACGTCGTGTTCGTCTCCGCGCCCGATTCGGTGGCGTTGGTCGGAGACGTCGTGTTTCAGGGCTCGATCGGTCGCACGGACCTGCCCGGAGGTGATTTTCAGACGCTCATGGCATCGATTCGTCGCGAGATCCTGTCCTTGCCCGATGAGACGATCCTCTACCCAGGTCACGGCCCTGCTACGACCGTTGGCCAGGAGCGGGTGACGAATCCGTTTCTCGTGCCTCACTATGGCGGCGAGTTGGTGTGACGCCGGAGGCGGCCCCGGTCCACGTCGCCGTGCTCGCATCCGGGGGCGGCAGCAACTTCCAGGCACTGCTCGATCATGCGTCCTCCGAAGATCGAGGCTGGCGCGTAGCCCTTCTGGTGATGAACCGGGAGGGCGGGGCCGCCGATCGGGCGCGGGCAGCGGATGTCCCGGTTCGGATCATCCCGACGAGAGGCCGCAGCGACGGCGACGTCACGGTTGAGACGCTGGCTGCGTTCGAGGAGTACGACATCGACGTCGTGCTCCTGGCAGGGTATCTGCGACGCATCCCCCCCGAGGTGACCCGACGCTACGCCGGTCGAATGCTGAACATCCATCCCGCGCTCTTGCCGGCCTTCGGCGGTCACGGGATGTACGGCATGAACGTGCACCGGGCCGTGGCAGCGTCGAACGCCCGCGTGACCGGCGCTACCGTCCATTTCGTGAATGACGAATACGACGACGGGGCGATCCTGGCCCAGTGGCAGGTCGCCCACCTGCCGGACGATACGCCCGAGGAGATCGCCTCGCGCGTCCTCGAGGTCGAGCACCGGCTGTATCCGGCCGCAGTCGACCACCTTTGTGCTGCACTGCGAGCGGGTATGAAGCCCGAACGCATGGACGACGTCCGACTGGATGAGCCGCCGGACGTCGTTCGTCCTGAAGTCCCATCCCCACACGAATCGAACGAGGAAGTCCGATGAAGCGCGCGCTTCTCAGCGTGTCCGACAAGCATGGCATCGTGGAGCTCGGCACGGCGCTCCAGGAACGAGGTTGGCAGATCCTCTCGACGGGGGGCACGGCGCGTGCTCTTCGCGAGGGTGGTGTCGACGTCACGTCCGTGTCCGACGTCACGAAGCACCCCGAGATGATGGACGGACGCGTGAAGACGCTCCATCCCGCGATCCACGCCGGTCTCCTCGCCCGACGATCCAACCCGGATGACATGGCGGCGCTCGAAGAGCACGGATACGGACCGATCGATCTCGTGGCGGTGAACCTGTATCCGTTCCGCGAGACGGTGGCCGCCGGCGACGTTCCGGTGGACGCTGCGATGGAGAAGGTCGACATCGGCGGACCGACGATGATCCGAGCGGCGGCCAAGAGCCACAAGGATGTGTGGGTCGTGGTCGACCCGGCGGACTATGACGCCGTCATCGGTGCGATCGACGGTGAGGACGACGCCGTGCTGCGCCGACGCCTGGCGGCCAAGGTGTTCGACCACATCAGCGGTTACGACGCCGCGGTCGCCGCGTACCTGCGGAGTCAGGACGGGGCGGGCGAGGTGCTGGGTGCTCGCCTGGAGGGTTCTCTGACCCGACTGCAGACGCTTCGCTACGGCGAGAACCCAGACCAGCAGGCGGCGTTCTATGGGCCCGACTCTCCTGTCGGGATTTCGGCGCTCGAACAGCACCACGGCAAGGAGCTGTCCTACAACAACATCCTCGATCTGGACGGCGCACTGCTGAGCCTGTCGCCCTTCGCCAGGTCGCCCCGGCCCTCAGTGGCCATCATCAAGCACACCACGCCGTGCGGTCTCGGGGTAGGGGATTCGCTTGCCGAGGCGTATGAGCGCGCTCTTGCAACGGATCCGGTGAGCGCCTTCGGTTCGGTGATCGCCGTGAACCGGCCCGTCGACGCCGCGACGGCCGACCTGATGTCGGAGCTGTTCATCGAATGCCTCGTCGCCCCGGGGTACTCCGACGACGCGATGGCGAAGCTCACCGAGAAGAAGAACATCCGGATCATGACGTTCCCCGGAGACGACACATCCACGTTCCTGGAATGTCACGGACACCTCCCCGAACCTCGGGTGCTGCGCACGGTCTACGGCGGCATGCTGGCGCAGACGCCCCCGATTCCGCCGTTCTACGGTGAGGTCGACGAGTCATGGACGGTGGCGACGAGGCGTGAGCCCACCGAGCAGGAGTGGGATGACCTGAGGTTCGCGTGGGCCGCGATCTTCGGCGTCAAGTCCAACGCGATTCTGCTCGCGAAGGACGGCGGTGTGCTCGGGATCGGCGCGGGGCAGATGAGCAGGGTCGATTCGTCGAAGATCGCGGTGCGAAAGGCCGGAGACGCCGGTCTTGATCTAGAGGGCTCGGTCCTCGCGTCCGACGCATTCTTCCCCTTCCGAGACGGGGTCGACGCCGCAGCCTCCGCGGGCGTGAAGGCCGTGATCCAGCCGGGTGGCTCCGTCCGCGACGAAGAAGTGATTGCCGCCGCCGACGAGCACGGAATCGCGATGGTCTTTACGGGTCGGAGGTTGTTCCGGCACTAGGCCAGGAAGTCCGTGCGGTCATGCCTGCTAGGAAGCAGGCTCCGCTGCGGTCGGCTCGTCCAGGAGGCGGTCGACCGCGGCTCGCATCGCGGGCGGGGCGAAGTAGCCCACCACCCGGTGCTGCACGATCCCGTCACGATCGATGATGAACGTGGTCGGGATCGCGCTGATGCCGCCGAAGGCGCTCCGGTGATCATAAGTGGCGCGACCCACCGGGTAGTCGATACCCCGTTCGCTCAGGAAATCCTGGATACCGGCTCCGCGCCCGGCGTCGGTGGCGAGGCCAAGGACAACGACCCCGTCGGCAGCGCGCTCTTCATGAAGGTTCTGCAGCGCCGGCATCTCGAGCTTGCACGGCCCGCACCACGTTGCCCAGAAGTTGAGCACGACCACGTTGCCCACGAGAGCATTGGAGTCCACATCCGATCCGTCGAGAGCCGTGAACGCATAGGCAGGGGCCCGTCCGAGGTCCGGGCCCACGCCTGTCCACGCCTGCAGCTGCGGACCCAGGCGGTAGAGGACGAAGAGCAGGAGGGCCGCGGTGACCACCCGCTCGCCCCAGACGAAGAAAAGCCGTCGATCCATGGGGGCTTGAACCCCGCAATCGACAGATGAGGTCCGCGTACTACCGCGGTCGTCTACTCACACGAAACACAGTTGTGGTTGTTCACCGCACCCAGCGATTCCAGGAGTGCGATCGCTTCGGGGTAGGGCTGTACTCGCTGGACAGGCCCGTTCGCCATGTCCACGGTCGTCTCCCCCTTGCGACTGACCACCATGACGTCGGCACCCTGATCGACCAGGTAAAGGATCAGCTCGACGTCGCCCCGAGAGGCGGCGTGGTGCAGGGCGGTGTATCCATTCGCGTCACGTGCGTTGACGTCGGCGCCCATCTCTTCGACCAGGAACTTCACTGCGGGCAGCCAGCCATTGGGCAGGTAGCGATGCGCGTTGCCGGCGAAAGACTGTCCATAACCGACGCCTGAAGCCGCGTGAATCGGGTGGATCGCCGGACCGCCGACCGGTACGACCGGTAGCCCCGAGGGGTCGGGCCCCTCTTCTTCTTCCTCTGGGTCCTCCTGGTTTGCCGGCTCTTCCGCCCCCACCGATTCCTGCTCGACGGCTTCCGGGACGGTATCCGCAGCGGCGTCGGCGTCGGCCGTCGCATTCTCTGTTTCGTCTCCGGAATCGTCCTCCGAGGCTTCCGCGCTCTCGGGAGCGGCGGGCTCCTGACCACTCTCCTCTGGTTCGCTCTCCTCCTGCATCGGGGTCGGGCGGCGTCGCCTCTGAGGCGGCTTCATGGTCTGGATGTCGGGATCGGCGCCGTACGAGGCGAGGAGCTTCATCGCCTCCAGGTCGAGGGCGTACGCAGCGCGCCAGAACGGGGTCGCACCCTCGAGATTGATTCCGCTGCCACGAAGCACTCCGAAGGTGTATTCCATGTACCAGAGGTGCTTCGAGAGGCGCGCATTCGGGTCGGCGCCGGCCTCGAGGAGAAGCTTCATCATCTCCAGGTGCGTCGTCTCCTGGCGCTGATGTTCGGTTGGGTGTGCATACGAGGCTCTCGGCTGCCACTCGCGCTCGAGTACGGCGTACAGGGGTGTCGCACCGGCATCACTCACGGCGTTGGGATCGGCTCCCGACTCGATGAGGATTCGGGCGAGGTCCCACTGGCCGTTGATCGCAGCCATCAGGAGTGGTGTCGTTCCGTCCCCGGTGACGCGATCGATCTCGGCTCCGCCGCTGAGCAGGGCCAGGGAGGCCTCGACGTGTCCCTGCCGGACGGCATGGTGCAGCGGGGTAAGGCCACCCCACGATCCGACCTGTTCGGCATATGACAGGGGCCGGGGCTCATCGTCTTCCTCGCTGTCGCCCTGGCCCTCGCTTTCGTCGCCCTGGCCCTCGCTTTCGTCGCCCTCGCCCTCGTCCTCGTCCGCATCGGGTCCACCCTGTGCGGCGGCGTCCTGATCCTCGCTCTCCGAAGTGGGGTCTTCCTCCGCATCCTCCCCGCTGGTGCCCGTCACAGCCTCCGCGTCGGGTGCCGGTGGCGCTACGGATTCGTCACTCCCGTCCGCGGCATCGACGTCTGCTTCTGCCTCCTGACGCGAGATCTCCGACCACCGGGTCTGCACCTGGCGCGCGAGGTCGACAGCGGCCTGTACCTGGCTGGGGGTCGGCTGCCAGTCGGGACCTCCCGCCTGCTGTTCACGGAAGCCCTCGATCGCCTCCTGCAGCCGGCGCTCCGCGGCGTTGTCGGCGTCGGCCATCTCGACCACGTCCACCGTAGCGGACGAGAGGTTAGGATCGGCCCCGGCCGCGATCAGGATCTCGATCGCCTCGACGCGGTTCAACGCTGCGGCGAAAATGAGCGGTGTCTGCGCCCACGATCCGGCCTTGGCATCGACCAGGGCTCCGTGTTCGAGGAGGAGCGAGATGGTCTCGGCGTCCCCGGACCGCGCAGCCAGGTGAAGGGGGGTCGCGCCACTGTTGGTCGTGGACAGACCCGGATCGGCTCCAGCCCTCAGGAGAACATCCACGACCTCCCGACGACCCCCGCGCGCCGCGATGTGCAGCGGTGTATACCTCCCGATGCGAGTCCCGGCATTGAGTCTCGCCCCGGCATACACCAGCACCTCGGAGAGCTCCCGGTGGCCATGGCGGGCCGCCCAGTGCAACGCGGTCATCCCGTCGCCCTGCGCGCCGTTCACATCCGCTCCTGAACGGAGCAACGACCGCACGGCTTCGACGTCTCCACGCATGGCCGCATCGGCGACGGGCGCGTCGGAAGGTGCCATGGCCCCGAGGGCCAGGATCACGCTCAGGGCAAAGCCCGCTTTGGCCGTGCTCCAACGTGCCCCAGAGTGTCTCATCCGCTCGACTCCACGCCGCCTAGAGGAGGAATTCGCCCGTGCTGTCGCCGAAGCTGCGCAGATCTTCGTGGCCGAGTCGGTGAAGGAGGGTCAGGAAGACATTCGCCATCGGTGTCCCATCGGGGGCCTTGTAATGCGCTCCCCCGTCCAGGACTCCGTTACCCCCGCCAAGCACGATGAGCGGGCAGCGCCGGTGATTGTGTAGATTCGCGTCACCCATGGGCGAGCCCCAGAGGACGACGGTGTTGTCGAGCAGCGTGCCGTCCACGTCGGCCGTGGTCTTGAGCCGTTCGATGAAGTACGCGAGCTGCGCCACGCGGTACTGACAAATCTTGTTGAATTCGAGAATGCTTTCTTCACGGCCGCCGTGGTGGGACGCGGGGTGGAAGCCGCGGTCCGATCCACTCTCGGGGAAGGTCCGGTTCGAGGCGTCGCGCCCGGTTTTGAACGCCGTCACCCGGGTGATGTCCGTCTCGAACGCGAGCACCTGCAGATCGAACATCAGCTGCATGTGTTCACTGAACGAGTCCGGCACGCCCGGCGGGGCGCCCGGCAGCTCACGGGGCTCACCGCTGTTGTTGCGTGCTTCGATCATCTGAATGCGGCGTTCGATCTCACGCACACTGCTCAGGTAGCGATCGATCCTTTGGCGATCGAGGGCGCCGACCTCGCGTTTGAGGTGGGCGACTTCGCGCGCGACCCAATCCAGAATGCTGCTGTGCGTCCTGCGTCTCAGTGCTCGTTCTTCCTCGGTCCCTCCTGCGCCAAACAGCAAATCGAAGGCTGCTCGGGGGCTGCGGATCATCGGGAGGGGGGTCGTCGGTGACGACCAGCTGATCGAGTCGGTGTACGAGCAGGAGTAGTTGTAGTCGCATCCGCCGCCCTTGTCGGTGGGCTCGATGCAAAGCTG
>Ga0181594_10000067_pt1 | contig 74586 bp, 71 predicted proteins | sample 071ome_18_FD_145603 | JGI IMG/M metagenome (GOLD analysis project Ga0181594, IMG submission 145603) | Coastal salt marsh microbial communities from the Groves Creek Marsh, Skidaway Island, Georgia - 071413BT metaG (spades assembly) | ecosystem: Environmental > Aquatic > Marine > Intertidal zone...
GGCCGGTCTGACTCGTGACACCAATCTGACCGCCCATGGCTTGGGTCAGGCGACGGCAGATATTCAGCCCAAGTCCTGTGCCTCCCATGCGGCGTAAGTCATCTTCATCGCCACATTGATACTCCTCAAACAGGCATTGCGCCATGCTCTCCGGAATACCGATGCCCGTGTCTTCCACCTTGAAACAAACGCCCTTCGCACTGGCTGACAATGACAAGGTCACATGGCCCTGCTCGGTGAATTTAATGGCGTTGTTCAGCAGATTAATCAGTATTTGAGTGATGCGTAGCGGGTCACCCTGCCCCCACACGGGTAAGGTATCCTCGATGAACACCTGCAGGGGCAAACGCTTTTCCGCCGCTCGCGCCTGCACCATACCGACCACACGCTGTGCTAACGCGTGCAGATCAATCCGTTCCTGATGCAGGGTCAGTCGACCCGATTCAATTTTCGACAGATCCAATACATCATTCACAATGGCCAGCATATGATCGGCAGATTGCTGCAAGGTATTCAGCTGGCTGCGCTGGCGAGGGTTCAGACTGGAATCGGAAAGTAACGTCAACATGCCCTGCATGGCATTGAGCGGTGTACGTATTTCATGACTGACACTGGCCAGAAATCGTCCTTTGGCACCACTGACGGACTCCGCTCGTTGCAGTGCATTTTGTAGCCGCAGGCGTTCGTTATGCGCCTGTGTGATATCCGTCAGGGTTATAATCAACGACCCCTGATCATCTGGATGTTGAGTGGCACGCACCTCAATAACACAAGATGGCATTTGGCGAGACGAGGCAATTTCGATCAGTTCCACTTGAGCAGTTGTGCTTTTTTCCTGCGTGCTCTTAATCTCTCTTTCGATCTCACTTTCGATCTCACTCGCAGTTTCTCTATCAACCTCACTGGCAGCATCGCCCAGTACGCGCCGAACCAAGGCATTCAAGCGTTCAGCGGCTTGTGTATGAGGTTGGATATTGGTGTGATGATCGGATGTACCCGATTCAACGGATTGGGTATGGGACTGGATATGAATTTGGGTCAGCCAGGTCGTCAGAGAATCGCCCTGCGCAGGTGACACAAGCACATCCAGTCGACCATACACATTGAGGACAGTGAGGTCAGCACGTACATGTAAGGTCAGTGAAGGGGCATGATTCGCCAGCACGGCCACAGACGCCTGCTGCATCGTCGTTTCTTTCAATAGCAAATGCTGGAAACGCATCTTGGCTACCAGAACGGCAATGACAGCGCTCAGTCCAATGACCATGACCCAAAAAGCGTGGTCGGGCATCCTTGTCTATCCTATTGGGTGAAGTCTTCCCGACATCGATGATCTGATCCCGGGAACAGAATCGTCGTGACGCTGAGAATCAGGCCGCGACGTTACTGGTGAGCTGTAAAATGAACTGCTGCTGATCAACAGGCCAACGCAGGTGCAACCAGCCCTCGTGCAGACCTTGTGGGCCGTCATCCGTCCTTGAGATGGAGACACACAGAATGTCTTTACTGTCGGCGTCGCGAAGAATCCGTTTCACCGATTCTTCGTACTCCGCATGAGTAACCGCAATGGCGGCCGGTTGATTCTGGCTGATCAGAAATCCGAAATGCACCGGGTCCTGAGTAACCAGAAGATCCCAACCCGCGCGTCTCACGCAAGCAGCAATCTCAGTGGAGACTTCATCAACATCTGCCAGCAACACCAGCTTGTGGCCGCCCGTATCGAGCTCCTCCGGCACTGGCATGTTGTTGTTGTTAAGAAAGTCGACGAAGCTTTCAACCGGAATGCGATTGTCACCGCGACCCGGCAGCTTGTAGGCGTCTAAGTGGCCACGCTCGATCCAACGGATCACTGTGCGGAAATTTACCCCACAGTATTTGGCGACCTCACCTGTTGTCAGCGCTTGTTTTTCCCGCACAGCAATATCTCGATTTCGTAACTACACTGAAGTCAGTATAGATAGCCTCTGGCGAATGCAAGGACAAAATCGCAGGAATTTACAGAGTTCCGACGCGTTATCCCATACACTAGCCAATCAGGCCATTATGAAGAGGATAAGAGGTAATTCATGCAGGTTAATGTTCTGCTCGTGGACGACGAGCCCGGTATCATCCAAGCACTCCGCCGTATGCTGCGGGCTCAGTCATGGCAACTATTTGAGGCCAATGACGGGGAGGAAGCACTGGAGATCCTGCGTAATGAGCGCATCCATGTCATGGTCACTGACTTTAAGATGCCACGTCGGGATGGCATCTCACTGTGCCAGGAAGCGCGCCGAATCTCTCCTTATACGTATCGTTTGTTGTTGTCTGGTCAGGTGGATTACGCCGCACTGCGGGAAGCCTGGCACGCCGGGGATGTGCATCGCTTTGTGGCAAAGCCGTGGGACAACACCCTCCTAACGATGGATATAGAAGAAGGCGTGCAGCAGCAACGCTTGCTGGATCGCACCCATCAGTTTGGGCAAGCCATCGCGACCAATTCGGCGGTCATGCTTACCGACGACAACTGGGTCGTGCGCCTCGCCAACCCGAAAATGTGTGACGTTTTGGGTACCCGGGAAGAAGACCTGCTGGGTCGGAATCTGTTTTCGGTGGGCGTTTCCGCAGAAGACGTCACTCAGGAAGCCGAGGTCACTCGCCAGACTGAACAGGGGCATACCTGGCTGGGGCACTTTACGCTGCACGACCAATCCCGTCAGCAAGTGCCCGCCTGGATGGCCATTGCGCCATTGGGGCCGCGCTATCGATTATGTGTGTGCGACATCATTGGTGATAACGCGCGACTGCCTGACTCTCCCGTCGATGCCCGGCCGGATCTTAAACCAGCCCCTGTAGAGGCACTACCAGAGTCTGCCGCGTTGCGACTGGAACTGCCGATCACTCAGGTGCAGGATCTGACTGCATCTGCCGCCCTCTTCAGTCAGATCAAAGCTCTGCTTCCCGCCGACACTGAGCTGTATCACCTACCGCAGCCTAACCGCTTTCTGGTGGCGTTACGTGCCCCGGCCGCAGAACAGACACTCGCGGATCTTGCCCCAGAACTGAAGCAACAGGACATACTGGCCGCCGCCATGACGTCGATTCGTGTCGCACCAGATAAAGAAGACTACGAAGGCTGGCTGCGTGATCAATTAGGCATGGGCTCTCCTTCGTCACAACGACTGGGCGAAGGCCTGTACCTGACGCCAGTGTTTGGACTGCATGGCGATGTTCTGGCGGTCGAAACCCCCGCCTTCAGCGATATGAACGCAGAAAGGTGGGAGCAATGGTTTGCCGCGCTGGTGACCACCTGGCAATCGCATTTCACCAAACCCTTACGCATTCTGGTGGATGCAAGTCAGGTGTCGAAAGAAGACTCCGACCTGTACTTAAGCGCACTCGAGAAAGCCCGCACCCTGATCGATATCGAATGTACCTACATTGTCGATGAGGGTCGGTTATTAAGTGATGGCCAGGACGATATTCTCTGGCATGGCGAACTCGTGCACCACAATGTTAAACGCATGATCAATCACTTCGGTCGCAGCTTCCTGAACGCCCGTCAGATACTCAGTCTGCCGATTGACGGCATCAGTCTGGCACCTGAATTTATGGCGCGCTTACAAGCACCGAAAAACGCGGCTCAGGGAGGTCGCCTGCTGCAAAAGCTGAAGGAACACGGCCTAACTATCTATGCCCGTCACATCAAACACTCTGAGCTACTGGCCGTCTCGCACAAAGCCCGGATCGACATGCTCAGTGGTTCCGCATTATCGCCGGAGATCAGCCTGTCACAATTACAGTGGTACGCGCCGGATACCTCCATCGGTTAACGCTTATGGGCTGAGCACGGCTCGTGTATCATGAGGAAAAAGGAGACAACCTCGTGAACAAAGACCAGCTCTACCATCAAATCGCCCTCGCCTGCCTGAAAACGTTGCGCGAGGGGGGTAACGCCGAAGCCGACGACAAAGTAAAAGCCTTATACAAAGCCATCGACGATGCATTTCAGGCTCAGGTTTCTCTGCTTGCCACGGAACTCGAGGACGCCCGTCAGCGTCTGACCACCATTACGACCCTGGACCCGGCTCGTCACAGTCTGCAAGACGCGATCGACATTGCCGGTGCTCAGGGTACTGCACATTGAATTTTCACCCGTAATTCACAGGAGTGGGCATGCTCTCGCCACGCTATTGGACGTTTTTAATCATTGTTGCTGCCGCCGTTGGATTTTCCATGATCAGACTGTCACAAACCCCTGAAGTCATCGCCAGCCCCGCCGATCCTTACGAGTATCGCTACATGGCGCTGGAAAATGGCCTCAAGGTGCTGCTGGTAAAAACACCCGACGCCGACAAAGCCAGCGCCGCATTGAGCGTCAACGTGGGCAGCATGGACGACCCCACAGACCGCGAAGGTCTGGCTCACTTCCTGGAGCATATGCTGTTTCTGGGCACCGAACCTTACCCAGAGCCGGATGAATACCAACAATTCATCAAACAAAACGGTGGCACGCACAACGCCTTTACCGCCTACGCCCAGACAACCTATTTCTTTGATATCGACAATGAGCAACTGCCGGGAGCCCTCGACCGGTTTGCGCCTTTCTTTATCTCCCCGACGTTTGATGCCGCCTACGTCGACCGCGAAAAAAATGCCGTTCACGCCGAATACAGTGCGAGTCTGAAAGAAGATGGCCGTCGTATTTACTCGGCGCAAAAGCTGGCCATGAATCCGGAGTTCGGTTTCGCACGTTTTTCCACCGGTAATCTCGACACCCTGGCGGATCGTCCCGACAGTAAAATCCGCGACGAGTTAATCAGTTTCTATCGCACGCATTACTCGTCAGATCGTATGACGCTGGTCATTGCCGGTGACTATGAATTAGATCAGCTGGGTAATCAGGCACGCCAGTTATTCTCAGACGTACCGAAGCGCGATGTGCATTTTCAGCGTGATGATGTGCCGGTATTTGCCGATGGCCATCTACCGATGGACATGAACATTGCTCCGATTAAAGAACTGCGGGAGCTGCGCTTTACTTTCCCGCTGCCCGAAATTCTCAGCCAGTATCAGCACAAACCGGTGTCACTGATTGCTAATCTGATTGGACACGAAGGTGAAGGCAGCCTGCTGGCGCTACTGAAGGAAAAAGGTTGGGCAGAATCACTGAGCGCGGGCCGTTCACTGTCGACCCGTCATGCATCCACCTTAGTCGTCAGCATCAGTCTGACGCGTCAGGGACTGTTGCATACCGATGACATTACCCAGCTGTTGTTCGACTACATTTCGCTGGTCAAAAGCGAAGGCATTGCTGAAGCGTTGAAAGTGGAACAGGAGCGCCTCAACGAACTGACCTTCCGCTATCAGGAACACGGTCGCATCATGGACTACACCACGCGCCTGAGCAGCAACATGCTGGTGTTCCCAGTGGAAGACATCATCTACGGCGACTATCGCGCCGAGCCACCCACGAATGCCCTGCTGGAACAATACCTGAGTCATCTCACGCCCGAGAATGTCCTGCGTACCATCATTGCCCCGGGCGTTGATACCGACACCACCGACCCATGGTATGGCACAGAAATCCGCATCCGCCCTTCCTCATTCACTTTGAGCGACGGCCACGATGCACGCCAGGCCCTACACTTGCCAGAGGCCAACCCCTTCGTACCGGAAAATCTGGCGCTCAATCCAGACCCCGCATTGGATGCGCCTCAACTGCGCCTGAATACCCCCGGCCGTCAAGTCTGGTACTACCCAGAACATGAATTCCAGGTGCCTAAGGCTCAGGTTCTGACCAGCCTGCGTATTCCTGCAGTGCAACAGGATGCCCGCCAGCGTCTGTTAGCCAAGCTCTATACCCGCACGGTCAACGAATCGTTGAATACATACAGCTATCCGGCCTATCTGGCGGGTCTCAGCTATCGCCTGTCACCGACGGCAAACGGTATTGAAGTGGCCGTCGGCGGCTACTACGACAAGCTGCCTGAATTGCTGGAGCGTATCTACGCTGATATGACTCAATTCAGCATCAGCGACGATGAGTTCACCCGCTACCGCGCTAGTCTGAAACGTGCGCTAGAGAATAATCTGAAGGCCAAGCCATTCCAGCGTACGCTGGCTGATATGAAAAACTGGATCATTGATCCGTCTTTCAGCGATACCGACCTGTTGCCATTATTGGACACGCTGCAACGTGACGAGCTGGAACAATTTGCCAAGGAATTTGCGAGCGAACTGGCCAGCGTCACCTACGTTCACGGTGCCATGAGTGGCACCGAGGCGGATGCGCTGGCAGACCTGACCGAACGCTATTTCCCGGCCAACATTGCTCAGCCAGAGAGCGCTCGCATTGTGAAGGCTAGCGTTGGCCAATATCAGCAAACCGTCGAACAGGATCACCCCGACAAGGTCATGACCCTGTATGTGCAAGGCCGTGATAACAGCGACCGTGCTCGTGCTGAAACGGGTCTGTTGGCGCAGATGATTTCTGCCCCTTACTACCAATACATGCGTACGGAGCAACAACTGGGCTACATCGTATTTGCCACGGCCTACCCTCAACGCTCAGTACCGGCATTAGTGTTTATTGTGCAGTCACCGACCGCCACACCGCAGGAAATGATGGATCACAGCCAGGTATTCTTCCGTCAGTACGAAGCCGACCTATCGACCATGGCCGAAGAAGAATTCGTCTTATTCCGCGAAGGTCTGATCACAAAGCTGCTGGAAAAGCCAAAAAACATGAGTGAAAAAGCCGGCAAGTTCTGGGGTGATCTGATCGATGGTCGTTACACCTTCGATAGCCGTGAGGCCATTGCTGCAGAGGTGGCCAACGTGACTCAGGCTCGCATCCGCAACCTGTATCAGGAAGTGATTCTTGATCAGCAGTGGCCATGGTTATTGTTCGAAAAAGGCGGTGCGGTGGAAGGTTTTGATGCACTGAACGCCGTGGAGCGCGATGCCCTCGATCGTTTCCCAACGCCTATGTATCCCTTCCCGGATAACGAAAAATAAAACGCATGGGGACGTAAACGCCCCTTGCCGCTGCCATAAAAAAACCGCGAATCATCGCGGTTTTTTTGTTTAAGCGAGGCTCGTCTTACTGAGAATCGCTATTTCCCTCGACTTCCTCAGGCGGGCGAGTACCCGGCGGATTCACATCCAACAGATAGTGCCCATACACAGACGAGGTCGCCAGTTCGACAACAATCACCATGGCCACGCCCTGATACTGGCTGTTAATCAACACATGCTCATAGGCATCGCCCATGCGATACACATGCGTAACCTGACCTTCACGGCAGTCGAAAATATCAAAGTCTTCAGCCGGAATCGCCTCGACGTATTCCCAAAAACCATCGGGCGGCGTGCTGTCCTGAACGCGCTCAGGGCTGGCTTGTGTGTCTTTAAATTCTTGCGGTGTTAACTTACGGGTCTGCATCAGAACAGGCTCTTCAATTGATTTTTGGCTTTGTTTTTCAGGTCTTGTTTACGTGCATCTGCCTCGGCTTTTGCTTTCGCTTCCGCCTCGGCTTTTTCAGCCGCAATTTTCTCTTTCGCCTCGCGCTCCTGCTGCGCTTTAAAGTCTTCCAGCTGCGTGCTGGCCAACTCAGTCAGCGAATTCAGGCGATCACTGAGCGATCCTTCCATATCGATCAAGGACTGCAGCTCGTCGGCATAATCACCGGCGTACTCTGCCACTTGTTGATTCAGCCGCTTCTGAAGACGCGCTTCAAACTCGTCCTGCTTGGCGTTTAAACGCTGGCTCAAGGCCGCGTTAATCTGACGATCAAGATCCGACCCGAAGGTCACCGCTGGGCTGGATAATTTGCCTTCGGCCGTCGCATTCACCGAGAACTGCGAAATGCCTTTCAAGGCGCTGTTCAACTCTCGGGCAAACAGCGTCTGACCATCGCCGTCAAAGGTTGCCTGCCGTACCTTAGCTTTCAGGTCAGCCGCCAGAACACCACCTTCCACTACGGCCTGAGAAGCCAGCTGCACCTTTGCCTGACTTAACTCGGCGCCAGCAACGCCCAACGCTACGGGCGCCATGGCCCAGTCCGATACCGCAACATTGAGGCTGTCACGGCCACGCTGCCCTGTATGATCCAGAGTTAAACGCGCATCGAGATCACCGATTTTCTGTAGTTGCTCACCCGTAGCGGTAAAGACCGTCGCACGCCCAGTGACTTTCTGCTGGTGAGTAATGTCCTGTCCGCGAATGACCAGCGAGCCACCATCGAATGGACCGCTCAAGCGCGCTTCACGAATCAGGAAATCCGGCCATGGGTTGTCCGTTGGGAAATGCACAAATTCACCCGCAAGGCGTGCCTGCTTTTCTTCCTCAACCTCTTGCGAATCGTCCTCACTGCCGTCATCACTCAAGTAAGGTTGAATGCGTTCGTACCAGTACAAGGCTTCCCGTGCCCAGTTGGCGGCGTCGTCACCAAACAGCAGTCCCGTCAGGTTGGAAACACCGGTACCCGACAGTTGGTATTTATCCTTGAGGTAGCTTAGATCCTCGCCCGGGGCGCGCTTCAGTTCCCCCAGACGATCACTCACTTCCTGCTTGCCCGTGGTCACCGCAGTGCGCGCTGCCTCCACCGCTTGTTTATCTTTCTTAAACTGAGCTTTCAGTGCATCCAGTCGTGCTTTGCGTTGGCGGAAATCCTCGATGGATTCCAGTCGACCGGAGGTAATCTCTTCAATTTCGGTGCGATAGCGCGATAAAGCGGCCTGATCCGGAACCTCCGCCATCGCCGTTTCCACTGCCTGACTTTGCGTCTCCCAGCTCTCACTTAAGGCCTTTCCGGCAGCCGGCGTCTTCAACGTTTCACGAGCCAGCACTTCATCTACCGATGGTAAGGCTTCCAGAGTTTTCTCTTTGATGCCGGGTTCGTTACTTTCTTCAGCAACGTCACTCACCGGCAGCGCACCACTCGTTGTGCGCTCGGTGTGAAACTGCAGATTATCGACCACCAGTTGCTGACTGATCGCTTTACCGACCAGCAGAGGCGCTAATTCAAGATCGGCGGTGGCGGTATCAAACTGCACCAGGTTCTGCATCGGTTGACGGGCATCAGCGACCTGAACATCGCGCAGGGTCACACCTAATGGCGATAAACCAACGTCCACGTCGGCCACGGATACCTCCGCGCCTGCGACTTTGCTGCCGACAAATTCAATGGTAAAGCGAATCGCCATGGGCAGTGCCAACACCACCAAGGCCGCGATCAAACCCACAATAATCAGAAATCCAGCCAAGCCAGACCAGCGAATCCATTTCGTCATATCGTTACTCCGCAAACATGGTGTACAAGGCCCAGAATTTCGAGGCCTTGATGACTTGAACGATTTTCAGACGATTGACCCACGCCAACAGTCGATGGCGATATTGCAGAATCAACACCCGGGCAATCAAAGTGACAGGAATCAACGCAACCAACGCAATGACCAGACCACCCAGCGTGACTGTGTGGTTAAAGGCCAACACCCGCAGCCAGTCTGATTGGTAGGCATCCGTCCAGAGCGCCTGTAAAGATGGCAAGGTCAGCAGCGCTTCCCCCACCGAGGCCGACACAGGGTCTAATAAATAACCAAGGGCGGAAAACACCACAACACCCAACAGGAACGCACTTAAATTGATGCGCAGTACACAGGCGATCAACAGCACGATGAGATTAAGCAGGGATAACAGCGGGGTAAACCCGACGATCATGGAGAGTGCAAAGCCAAAGGCCACTTGGCCCGGCGCAGAATCTGAATTGAGGGCCTTAAATAGCCTGGCGAGCAGGGTCAGCATAGTCCGGTTCCGGAAACGAATCTGACCCCACTATAAAATTGCTGAGGCTATAAATCCAGCTTACCGACCCGGTAATACAATGCGTACGCGGGTGCCGCGACCGGCGCGGCTGGCAATCAACAGACGGCCGCCATGCGCCTCGACGATGGAGTGCGCAATCGACAAGCCCAGCCCGATGCCCTCACCGACGTCGCGGGTTGTATAGAAGGGGTCGAAGACACGATTTATCTGCTCTTCATCCATGCCACACCCGGTATCCTGAAAATCGATAATCAGCGTGTCTTGTTTACGCCAAGCGTGTATTCGCAAGCTGCCCTTTTCTGAGCATGCTTTGGCCGCGTTATCGATAATGGCGGCAAACACCTTGCGCATCTGCTCAGGTTTTATCGACACCGTGCCGTCTATTTCAAACTGGTAAGTGATTTCTAACTTACTTTCCGATGGCGGCGCCACCTGGCTGACGACGATCTCAATGTTGTCTCGGAGATTCACGTCTTCGTCGTCCGATTTATCTAACTCAGAAAAGACTTTGAGACTGCCGACAATATTTTTCACCCGGGATAGCCCCAACAGCGAGTCTTCCAACAGAGCTTTCATGTCCTGATGTACAAAAGCAATGTCTTCGTCGTTTTCAAATTGCGACAACTCATCGCTTAATGCACCGCGTGCGTCTTCATCGGTGGGATCGGTCTGCAAGTAGCGGTCAAACATTTCCACTAAACGGACGTAAGTGGTGGCGTATTCCTGCATCGTCATCATGTTGGCACTGACTACACTCATGGGATTATTAATCTCATGGGCAACACCGGCGGCCAGATGCCCAATCGAGGCCATCTTTTCAGTCTGTAGCAATTGCGCCTGCGTGGAACGCAACGAGGCGGCCATGGCATTAAACTGTCGAGCCAGTTTTCCTAATTCGTCGTGTCGGGCAATATCCACCCGTACATCGCGCTGTCCTTTTGAGATCATCTCAATGCTTTGCGATAGCTGGGACACGGGCGCCGTTAAATTCAATGCCACATGACGCGATATCAATACCGTCAGTGCCAGAATAATTAAGGTGACGATGACACCGCTGTAACGCAGTTCGGTCACCGCCGCCAGCGCACCCGCCTTATCCCGTCGTACAACAATGATCGAATCCAGAGCCGGTAATGCACGGACACTGGCGAGCCAGACATTGTCCCAGCCACTGAGTTCACCATTAAAATCTTCACCCAATGCCGCGCTGGCAAAAATTCGCCCCTGATCACTGGAGCGGGAAATCACATCAGTCCCTAATAATTCGGCGTAATTTCCGGCCGGATCCAAACGGTAAATACTGACACTCTGCCCGGAGCGACCACTGCTGCTTAACAGTTGACGTAAATTCGCTGCGCCCGGAATCAGCATGACCACGCCGTGCAATTGCCCCGAAACCGAATTGCTATTCATCTCACTACGCTCACCTACCACGGGAGAGGCCATGTAGGCGTATTCGTTGCTTCCTTTTACCGTGCCAATAGCCACCGTGCTGTCCATTTGCCACAATGCTTGCTCAAAGGCCGTCTGAATACCTGTGCCGGTAAAGTCGACGTGGCGAAGATTGCGGCCATATAAATCGCTTTGCGTTGCGGAATAAATAACGTCGCCATTACGATTAATCAGAATTAAATCCTGAAGGCTGCGTTTTTCCGAGAAGAACGAAAGGTACGTCCAGTATTTATCCTGCACCGCCTGATAATCCATGGAGTACAGATCATCGTTTTGATACACCGCTGAAAATTCGGTCATGGCCTGATGCAGATACGGCGAACGCGAGGCAATGCGAATGTCTTCCACCGGCGCCATCACTAACTGATGCAGTTCGTACTGCAATCGTTGGGTCACTGCACTGAGGTCTTCCATGGCCCGTTGCTGAAGTTGACGCTCGGCATACGTCAGTCCGATGCCCACCAGCAACAGTACTGGTATCAGTACCAGCACGATCATCCAGACCGTCAGGCGTTCACGAAGCGTGCGGAACTCGTACTTCAGCAGGCTTTTTACTGAGGCAACACGCGCTAAGGCGCCATTCAAACGACTCATAACCAGGGTTCTCCCTGAACCGAGCCCGAACGCCACAGGCCACCATTATTGCGCCAGTAGATGGTCAGGTGGTGCTGCCAGTCTGATGGGGCCTCCAGCCCCGGGAACATCACTGGTCGCATCAGCCCTTGCGACACCCAGAGTAACTGCTCTTTCTGGCCAGTATGCCGCCCAATAAACACGCTGTGCCAACTGGCCGCATTCTGAAAATCCACCGCCATACTGCCACTGGCAGTCAAAGCATTGCGCCCACGCAATTGGTCGGTAACCCGCTCCACCACCGACGTACTTTTATGTCCGTGAGCCGCGATAAAAAAATCCACCGCCGCCAGCGCCATGATGGCGATGCCATCCGGATGGCTGATGCGTTCTTTTAAACGCAGATTCACGGGATTATGAACGTTGTCGTAATAATGACTGACAAAGTACATGTCGACATTTAACGGCGGGCGCTGGTCCACGCACAGAGAGAACTTACGCGCAGGCACACTGGCCAGCATGCGTACAAACTCTGGGCGCTCAAACCATTCACAGGCATCAATCATGAGCACGTCAGGCTGATAGGTCAGAATCTTATCCGCCAGCGAGGGTAATTGCTCGAGCGTGCCGACGTATTCCTCACCGATCAGAGGCAATCCTGTTGCCGGTAACAATTGCGAATTCAGCATTCGCCCCAACATGCGCGAGCGGGCGCTTTCCGACCCGAGATAGAATAAATCCGCACCGAGGTGCTGCTGCACCCAACTGACCGCGGGAAACAGATATTGGTTGGCCACCAGCCCCAGATGAATCAAGGCACTGCTATCGAACAGACCTTCCGACGACCCCGGGTAAATCAGTGAGATCTCACGCGCTTCCAGAAGCGGAAGAATGTGGCGCACGCAGACCGAATCGGCGCAGCCTATGGCGACATCGATGTCACCCAGCTCATCAAGCGCCTGTTGCAGCTCGGCGATGGGGCGCGTCGAATCCAGCCCATGCAGGCTGAGTGACAGCCCCTGTTGCTCCGCCTTACGCTCCAACGCCTGACGGATTAATCCCTGTACAGCCTGATCCCGATCAGCCATGCCGCCTTGCGTTTGTCCAATCAGCAGTACACTGACGCTATCGCGCGCCCACAGGCTCGCCGGCCAGCCGAGAAACCACGCCAGGCTAGCGCACAAAAACAAAACTAAGATGGGAAGTGCCAGCAGACCCCGCTTCATGCACACCCTCAGTGTCAGTTAACTTACTTACAGATTAGCAAGTCCCTGCCCCCTTGCCCGATCAGGACAGGCGAAGACACAATTTGTCACACTGAGGCTATTCCATGTGCAGGATGCGAAGTTGCAGTGATCGCTGGCCACGAAACTCATTTACGTCCAATTGGTAGGCGCAATGGACCCGCTCCCGGGCCGGGTCAGGCCAGACGTTGGTGTCGATACCAAACCAGATGGCGTCCAGCGCCTGACCGGAATCCAGTCGCTGCAGCACCAGCTTCAGATGGCGTTCACCGACAATCCGCTGCTGCACAATACGAAACTCACCGCGAAAGCAGGGCTCCGGAAAGGCTTGTCCCCAGGGGCCGCCCAATCGCAGCTGCTCGGCCAGATTCAAAGTGACTTCTGCGGGTGCCAGTTCACCGTCGGTGACGATGGTTTGCTGCAAATCATCCTCACTGAGCAAGGTCCGGCACACCTGATCAAAGCGCAGCTGAAACTCGTCAAAGCGTGCAGCATCCAGGCTCAGACCCGCAGCCATGGCGTGACCACCGAATTTCAGGATTAACCCTGGTGCCTGTTTATCCACCTGATCGAGCGCATCGCGGATATGCAAACCACTGACCGAACGCGCTGAGCCTTTTAACTGACCCGCATCCCCCGGAGCAAAGGCAATGACAGGACGGTAGAAACGGTCTTTGATCCGCGACGCCAGAATACCAATCACCCCCTGATGCCAGTCAGGGTGATACAGACTGATACCGACGCGATCGTCCTCCGCTGCGCAAGCGCTGTCCAGAAGGGCTAATGCCTCCTGTTGCATGCCTTGTTCAATCTGGCGCCGGTCGCGGTTAAACGCGTCGAGTTCCGTCGCGATGGTCAGCGCATGTCCGGGGTCATCCGTCAGCAGGCATTCAATACCCAGCGACATATCGTCCAAACGCCCCGCCGCATTCAGCCGTGGCGCCACAGCAAAGCCAAAATCGCTGGCTACCGCTTGACGCGCATCTCGCCCGGCAACCTGTAATAACGCTAAAACGCCGGCACAGGCCTGCCCGGCACGAATACGGCGCAACCCCTGCTCGACCAGAATGCGATTATTGCCGTCCAGCGGTACGACATCGGCCACCGTGGCCAGCGCCACCAGATCCAGTAAAGACGCCAGATTGACTGGGACCGGTAAGGCCTGCATCTCCATCAAGCGAGCCCGCAACGCCAGCATAAGATAAAACACCACCACGCAGCCGCAGGCCGCCTTGGAGGGAAAGTCACAGCCGTGCTGATTGGGGTTAACAATCGCCAGTGCCTCAGGCAGTTCATCGCCGGGCAAGTGATGGTCGGTCACCACCACGGGAATGCCCGCCGCATTGGCCGCAGCCACTCCGGCCACCGAGGCAATGCCGTTATCAACCGTTAAAATCAGATCCGGAGTCCGCTCTCGTGCTACCGCGACTAATTCGGGCGACAAGCCATAGCCAAAGTCGAAGCGGTTAGGCACCAGATAATCAACGTCGGCGGCTCCCATCATGCGTAATGCACGCAAGACTACGGCAGTCGACGTTGCTCCATCGGCGTCAAAATCACCCACCACCAACAGGCGCTTGCCCTCGGTAACCACCGGCACCAGGGCCGTCACAGCGGCATCGATGTCTCGCATAGAGTGATAAGGAATCAACTGTTTCAGTTGAAGTTCAAGCTCGGCCTGCGAAGTCACACCACGCGAGCGGTAAACGCGCGATAGCACCGGAGGTAAACCAGAAAGTTCGGGAGCAGGCGGAACCGTACGGTCCTGAATTTGGGGCGAGACAGACATAAGTTTCACGGGCTGATCAATCAGCCCGCAGTGTATCACGGCCTATTCTTCAGGACGGACACGATCAAAACTGGCAAATCGCGGTAATCCATCAGCGGTCAGCCCGCGATACGTAAACCGCACACGCGACCCTATGTCCGGCGGCGACGCCCGCTGAGCATCACTGAAACCTGTGCCCAAGAGAAATTCCCGGCCGCTGGTCAGGCGCACACGTAACGCGCCCATCAGGCCCGTCAGCCGGCCTTCGCCGGGTTCGTACCCTGTCACAATGGCTTCATCATCCTCAAGTGGGGTGACTTTCAATAAGTCGCTGCTGCGACCGGCAAAATAAAGACTGTCCCAGCGATGCAACATCAGTCCTTCGCCGCCTGCAGCCACTACTTGCTGCATCTGAGCATCTAACGCTGCATGATCCTGTACGATCTGCTGCTCGACCAACACACACTCAGTACCTTCATAATCGCGCATCAACTGCACCAATTGCTGATAACGGGTGGCAAAGTCGCCAGCGGCATCCGGCAGATCAAACACCCGATACTGCACGGTTTGCCACAACGAATCGGTATCGCTGTCTTTGCGGCGAATCAGGCCGCTGAGTTCAGAAAAGCGACCGTAGCCCAGCCAGAGTTCGCCATCGAGGGTTGCATCAGGAAGCTGAGCAAGAAACCAATCGGGCGCAGGAATCACCCGGCCACTGCGCGTTATCAGCGTCACCCCATCCCAGAAAGCGCGGACACCATCAAACTTTTCGCTGACACCGTACAAGCTCAGCGACTCGTTGCCCTGATAGCGTTTGGCCAACTGCAGAGCTGGCGGTAATTCTTTGGCGTGCGTGGCGGCCCAGACAGGTAAAAAACTGCCCAGTACCAACACAATGGCAATGAGATATGGCATCCAGCCGGACATAAGTACTCCCTTCCGTGTTGTCGTTGTCTTGTTATTATTAATTTCGGGTCCACCCTGACCCTTGGATTGCTTACACTATTGATAACGCGTTTGTCCGGTGGAGAAAAGTTGTAAATCCGGCAAACCCCTATTTTTCCGCGACTTTGGGGCCATATGACCTACTTTTTGCTCGGACTAGGCAGCAACATCGAACCACAGACTCATCTACCAGCGGCGGTGACCGCCCTGGACGAACTCGGCAATGTGGTAGAACGCTCCCCGGCGATCTTTACCGAACCCGTTGGCGAGACCTTTAATCAGGTGTTTGGCAATCAACTCGTGGTCTTCCAGAGCGACTTACCCGCCCCCATGCTGAAACAAAAGTTGCAGCGGCTGGAAGAACACATGGGGCGAGAGCCCAAAAGCCCGGCACGCAAAACCCGTGACCGCACCATTGATATCGATATTCTGACGGAAAGCGAGGCGCACGCGTCCCTGCGTGCCTATGTTCCAGAAGAGAGCTACTACGCTCAGGTGAACGCGCAGTGGCGTCAGGAAGAAAACGTCTGATCGTAGCGATTGGTGACAAAACGCCCGCCATCGACGCGCATGACCGTGCCCGTCACCGCGGGCGCCGACAAAAAGTAATCACAGGCGTGCACAATCGCACCGTACCCTAACTCCTCACCGATCAGAGACTGCGACAGCACCCGCTCCCGGTAAGCCTCATCGTGCTCAGGCAAAAACTTCACCGGCCCCGGCTGAATCACATTCACCCGAACCTTACCCGCCAGCCGCTGCGCCATACTCAGTGACCAGTTCTGTAATCCCGCTTTCGCCGCGCAATACACAGCAAACCGCTGATTCGGGATGTCGGCATAAATATCACTGATACTGATCATGGCCGCATCCTCGGCCCAATGCGACGCCAGTGCCTCGGTAATCATGACAGGCGCTGTTACATGCACGTTCTGGTGTTGCGCGACATGGGCCGCAAGATCATCGGCCGCAGCGTCCGGCACAAAACAAGAGGCGTTATGAATCACCGCATTAAACGGCCCCAGCTGCGTTAGCTCCGCTGCCAGAGTCGCAATATCTGCAGGGTCCGCCAGATTAGCACGCACCAGAGTTAATGCCGGATGATCGTCCAACTCTGAGCGAGTATTGTAGTGCGCCACGACCTCCCAGCCCTGCGCCAGAAAATGCTCGGTCAGTGTTTTGCCTAAGCGACGCGCGCCGCCGGTAATAAAAATGCGTTTTGCCACAATGGCCTCGTTCTGTCATTTAGGGCTACCAGTGTAAAAACCTCCCCTCCAGAAAGACAGGGATCAAACGCAACAAATTGTTTTTTCCAATCAGCTTCACCCGATTCGAGGGGAAACCTGAGAGAACAAGCGCTGAAACAGAAGAAAGAGAAACTCATTGATGAAAGGCACAAAAAACCAGCTCGGTAGCTGGCTAATTTGTTGGTTGCGGAAGCCGGATTGATGCGGACGGCCAGTTGCGGACGGCCAATTGCGGACGGCCAATTGCGGACGGCTAGTTGCGGACGGCCAGTCCGGGCACGCCCAGTGCGACGACCGCAAGGTCGGCGCCTTCTCTAAACAACAGACACAAAAAAACCAGCTCGATGGCTGGCTTTAATGTTGGTTGCGGGAGCCGATTGATGCGGACGGCCAGTCCGGGCGCGCCCAGTGCGACGACCGCAAGGTCGGCGCCCTCTCTAAATCTCAGGCACAAAAAAACCAGCTCGATGGCTGGCTTTAATGTTGGTTGCGGGAGCCGAATTTGTTCGGGCACGCCTAGTGCGACGACCGCAAGGTCGGCGCCTTCTCTAAATCTCAGGCACAAAAAAACCAGCATAGAAGCTGGCTTTAATGTTGGTTGCGGGAGCCGGATTTGAACCGACGACCTTCGGGTTATGAGCCCGACGAGCTACCAGGCTGCTCCATCCCGCGACAAATACTCTGACTACTGATGTGACCAACTCATGAGCATTAAAAAGTTGAGTTGGTTGCGGGAGCCGGATTTGAACCGACGACCTTCGGGTTATGAGCCCGACGAGCTACCAGGCTGCTCCATCCCGCGTCAGAGGCTGCGCATGTTACGCCTGCCCCGGGTGTCCGTCAAGGGGGATGACACAAAATATGCCAGTGACAGGAAATTTCTGACAAATCGGTGATTTTTTGTCCAACCCCTCTTGGTGAGACCGACACTTGGTGATAACTTAAGCAATTACAGTCAGATCACCCGCGCCAACAACGCCGTTTGCCGATCGATACTGACAATAATAAAAAAAATAAAAAGACATTCTGAACCCTATGAGCACTAGTCCAGCCAATACAATGACGACGGCGGCGTTACAGCCCCTGTTGCGCCTACTGGAGAGCAAAGGCATCTCCAGCAGAGAATTGCTGGGTTCCCTGGGTCTGGACGCTCCATCAGTCACCAGTGCAACACAGCGTATATCCATCAATCATTTCGACCAGTTGCTCGAGCATGCTGCCCGCCTGCTGGATGACCCGGCCATTGGTATTGCCGCCGGCCAACGTCTCGAAATGCCCAGTTTTTACCTGTTGGGATTCCTGATCAGCAGCTGTCAGACCGGTCGCGAGGCCTTGGCGGTGTTGCGTCGTTACTATGCACTGATCAGTGACACGCGTGCCCCTGACTTCTTTATCGGTCAGGACTCCATCAAGATCGTGTTTTATGTCACTGAGGGCACGCCCTTTGGCAGCCAGACCCGATCGGAGTTTATCGCTGCCGGTATCCATACTGCAGGTCAGGCGGTCGGTGGCAATTACTACCAAATTCAAGGCGTTGGCTTCCGCCATCCGCCACCGGGGCATAAAGAACGTCTCGGAACCTTCTTCAATGTGCCTGTGCAATACAATCAGGCGCAGAACTGGATCAGTTTCTCCAGTCGCCATCTGGACAGTCCGCTGACTTACGCCAACCCGCAATTGTTTGCGATGTTGCGCAACGAAGCAGAACAAGCCTTGTCACGCTTCAGTAAGTTAAAGACGTTCAGCCAGCGCGTGATGCACATTTTGTATCAGTGGCCAGAAACCGTCCCCATGACCAAAGACGCCGTGGCCGAACTGCTGAGTACCAGCAGCCGCACCCTGACCCGACGCTTGCAGGAAGAAGACTGCCAGTTTTCTAACCTGGTCAAAGAAGTCCGATTAGAAAAAGCCAAAGTGGCACTGAAATCCGCACGCACGGATGTACAGCAGCTGGCACTTGATCTCGGGTTCTCCGACCGTCGTGGCTTTGAGCGTGCGTTCAAACAGTGGACTGGAGTAACCCCGGCCGCCTACCGCCGAGCTCAACTCGCCCGATCTCACGACGTCGAAACCACGGACTGATTCAACGCTCCCTCTGGGGTATGCCTATCCATAAAAAACGGGGATCTGTTTACGACAGATCCCCGTTTTTTATAGGTAACGTTTCAGGGAGAGATCGTAGTCAATGACTGCCGAATGCAACGGTCTCCCGAATGCGACTGTCTCCCGAATGGCTTAAGCCCACTACCAGTCGTTAACGGATAAGGCAGCGCGCACGGCGCTGACTTTTTCAGCATGCTCCAGTGTTGCCAGATTCTCGAATAACTCCCGGGCTTTCTGAGACGACGCTTCCGAGGCCAGCTCTTTGTAAGTCGCCAGCAGGTGATCGTCTACCGCAACGGCCATCTCGACCAACTCTTCGATCGTCAGTGAATCTTCAAGGCGGTGATAATGCGGCAACACCTTGTCCACCGACTCCGGTTCGAACTGATGCCATTCGTTCAGCATGGCCTCATGCGAGGCTTCCTGATAACTGGCCAGAGCCTCAGCCATTTTCGCTTCATGAGCGGCAAGCAACTTAAGCAGCATATCCATCCGTGCCTGCTGGGTCGCATCCCGTAGCTGTTCGTAAACCGCTGACACCTTGCGGTGCAATGCTTCGCTGTATTCCAGAATGCCGCGAACCGTGGTGTAACTCATAAGCGTGCTCCCATGATCAGTCTGGCGAATGGGTAAATGGCCGTATCAGTGCCGGTGCCCCAACCGTTGCTCGATACCTTTAATATAGGGGCGAAGTGTTTCAATATCCTCTTTCGAGACCGATTTCACCTCGTCTAGCATTGCTAACGTGCCTTTCAGCATGGTTTCCATCATGGCGCGCTGCGATTCTGCCAAGGCACTGTTCTGCAGTGTTTCCAATTGCGCCTCGATCGCGGCCGCATCTGGGATCTTGCCACCCATGTTGACTGCCACGAAGGTACGCATCACCTCAGTGCTTTCCTCAACCCAACTCTGTGGCGAGTGGTAGCCGTGTTGTTTGAGCATGGTACTGAAACTCTCGAGTTTGCCGGCGCGCTCTACTTCACTCAAGGCGCGTTCAAACATGCCGGCCATGCCACCACTGCCCGCCGACAAGAGTTTCTTCTGATCCAGGCCCGTCCCTTGCTCGTGAATCCAGTCTTTCACTGGTTCTAAAGTCACCATCCAACGTTCGATCTTAGCCGACGTCAGTTCCGCATGCGCGGAGGTGCTCGCCAAGACGAGCAGCAGAACCGTTCCCACGATATGAGTCATTAATCGACGTATCAGAGTTGTACGTAATCCGGTCATTACAATGGTTTCCTTATTTATTGTTTTATTTTTATGGGAATGTGCTGTCCTTCAGGCACATTTCTTCGTTGAGTGATGAACGCCCAATGCTCCTCATCGCAAAATTCATCGCACTACTAATCGCGCTGTTTCATTATGCCGTTAATTCAGTGGCTGCTGCTGCGCGCGGCAATAAATTTCAACCTGAACCGATTCATCAAAGTCACCAATGCGCGGCAGTGTGGCACTGGCTATGGAGTCCAGGCAACGTAAGTCAACAAACCCCGGGGCAACGGCTTTCGATTCGGCCAATAGCCACTCTGGAATACTCGCCGTCAGCTGTTTCAGATCGTCACTACTGGAAATGTCGTACAACACATCGGCGGCCAACAGCAGATCGACCTCTGGCCAGTCATCACCGTCGACCACGTTAACCTCAACGCCATTTAATGCGGCATTGATGGTCGCCGCTTGTAGCGCATTATGATCCAGATCAGCCACCCAGACTTCATCGGCGCCGGCCAATGCTGCACTGATGCCCGCAATCCCCGAGCCACAACCGAAGTCGAGGACACGTTTTCCCGTCACCCGCTCAGGATTATTGGCAATAAAACTTGCCAGTGCCCGGCCTCCTGCCCAGGCAAATGCCCAGAAAGGTAATTTTTGCCAGAATCGACCAATGGCTTGAGTATCTAATTGCATGGCGTCATCAGTATGCAATAACCAGAGTGCCAACATCTCACTGTCCAGCCATTCACGCTCCAGCGTTGCTCCGGGTAACTGCAGCACACGTTCAAGTGCCATGAGCTCATCACGGAACGGCGAATCATCCAACGTTGGCATATTTTTTCATTCTCTCGGTTACTTTTTTCAGATAATTACGCGTTTCTTCTTTCGGATGGCGCTTAATAATGTGTCGATACACTTTTTTCGCAGACAGACGATTAATGCGCTCAATGGCGGTTTTACGATCCCGGTGAAAGGCTTTAAATAATAACCCGGCGCCCCCGTTGTAGGCGGCAATGACACAAAACTCGCGCACCGCAGGGTCGCGAATATCACGCAAATAATTATCGCGCAAAATCGACAAATACGCGGTGCCTGCATCAATATTATTGGCAACGTCCATCAGGTAATCCCGGCTGGGGGTATGACTACGCTGATAAATTTTCTCCATCACATCACGCCCGGCGGTTTTTGGCATCACCTGCATCAAACCAAACGCACCCACAGGCGATACCGCAAACGGATTAAAACTGCTTTCTGTTTCCATGATGGCGTAAATCAACGATGGCGCGACCTGATAGCGGTTAGCCGCTTCCGTGACGTGATGAGCATAATGCCCGGCCGCGACGGTTTTGTGTTGTCGCACCATCGACAGCTGCACACGATATCCCTGCGATGTCGTTTGCAAACGGGTTTTGATTAAGTGATCGGCAAACCGTTGGGCACGCCACTGAGTCGCAATATCTTTGCCTTCGTGGTCTTTGACTTGCCCCAATAAGAAGGGTTCACCGGTAAGGCCGAAATCGGCAGCGGTATAGAGATCAATCAAACGTGGGTCGGCAGGTGTCAGTAAAATACTGACCAGAGCCTGGCGCAATTGTTGGCGTGGCGCACTCTGTTGACGTTGTTCATCGCGGGTTTCCACCTGAATCACGCCGCGTCGGAAATCGACCTCCACCTGAGTGTGAAAATCGTCCAGATAGCGAACCAGAGAGTGGGTGCCCGATTGCTTGGCATGCTCACCCCACAGACGAGTTTGATCAGGTGAGAGAAAGTCCAGCAAGGCCGTTTGCAGATCCGCTGGCATGTGATCAAAGTTATCGGGCAGTTCGGCGGCACTGACGGGATTCGCTGTCAGAGCAGCCACACACGACAAGCAGTAAACGAGGCGACGCACGCCGTTGCCAATTTCCAAAGCGCGCTCATCTGAAATTCGTCGAGTTGCCGGTCGAGCCGCCAATCGAGCTATCTGTCGAACGACTCCTCGAACGGCTACTCGAACTGTCGATAAAAAGCCTAACGTTGACGCCACACTTCACTCCGTACGTCGCCTGTAAAAGGCAGGGGGAAAACGTCAGTGTACCGTGAATGTTATTTATGGGTCACTTACGCCTGACTGAGCAACCGCTCGCTTGGCGTATTGCGGATCAGCCGGGTAGATAGCCCGGGGCAATCCCCATCCCCCAAAGAATGACCGTAATCCCCATGCCCGCCACCAGCATACACAGGCCGATGAGAGCAACCAGCAAAGAGAACACAGCCCCTTTCGCTGGCGGCATGTCCATCAACACCGGGACGCCGGTGAATAACAGATAAATACTGTAAGTCGCTGCCAGCAGTACCACCATGACATCAAACCAGAACACCGGCACAACGCCTGCGATTCCAGCCAAAAACAGAGGCGTTGAGGTGTAGAGGGTCAACATCAGACACCGTTCATAGCTGACGGTGGATCCGAAAATATACTCGAGGGCGTGCATCACAAACGACATCAGCGCCAGTCCAATCAACAAGCTGAAGTAGAAGGCTACGGCCATGACAGCGGCGCTGTCGCTGGCCAGATAAACCAGCTCTCCGGCCGCCGTCGACCAACCCATTTGGGTACTGCCTAGGTACAAGGCGAACGGAGGAATGAGTGCCAATAACAAGGCATGGCGCAGGTAAACCTGACTGATGGTTTCGGATGGTTCCTGGCCGATTTCCCGCCACTCTTTAGGCGCATCGTATAGCAAGCCCAGCATGTGATTAGAAAACATGGTTCCCTCCTGAGGCGCCGCACGACGCTGACAAGCTGCAAGAATGAGGTGGAGGCGTCGCGCAAATCACATGGCCAACCTCAACCGGGGCAGACCAAGCTACGCAGTGGCAAGATCGCCAGCAAGGGAATTATTGAGCCGATCAGCAAGCGTCAGATTGTCAGCTCGTAACGCTATATCAGGGGGAGTTATCAGACGAATTTAACGTAAGCCGAGGGAATATCCGGTACGCATTCCGCTGCAACGTCAGGGCCAGTTGAGACAGGTCCTCGAATTTGCGTATTCGGGCGAGTATGGCCCCTAACAATGGAATCATCGCCGGCCCATTGATCGCCGGCAGCTTCGCTTTATCGAGATCATGATCAAGTGAGTCATTAGAAGCGCCAGAGCCCGTATCGTAGCCAGCGCCACTGAGAGGATCTCGGCGCGCCCTGCCGCTGCCAGCCAAAAATGCCGGCGGCATGTCGGGGCCGTCCGTTTCCAGTAACAACGCGTCGAGAGGCAGATATTGAAACAAGGCTCGCAGGCGCGATGCATTAGGTCGGCTAATGGCCCCACCCACGCCCAACACAAACCCGAGATCGAGCCATTGCCGGGCCTGCTCTTCGCTGCCGGTAAATCCATGCACCATGCCTCCTTGCGTGAATCCGCAAGCGCGCAGATGGTGAATTAATTCCTGATGCGTGCCCAGCGCATGAAGAATAAGCGGCAACCGATGTGTGTGTGCCAGTGCACATTGTGCATCGAACCAAACCATTTGCTCGCGCAGGCTGGGGCCACCGCGTTTTGCCAGAGGTCGATCCAGCCCGGTTTCGCCAACGGCAACGATCTCGCCCGATAACGTCGATGCCAAACGTTGAAACGCGACGTCAGCGAGCGAACTATCCAGCCAATCGAGATCCGCTTGACGGTGCTCACTCATCCAGTAGGGATGGAGCCCCAACGCCCGTCCGTGAGGTATGCCCCGCAATCGATCCGCGCGAGACTCGGACAGCGCCCGACTGACACCGGGCACCAGACAGCCCTGCACATGGTGCCGTTGTGCCAACGCCCAGTGTTCAGAGCGGCTGGTATCAAACGCTTCAAAGTCAAAATGACAATGGCTATCGAACCATACAGGACCTTGCGCCAAACTCAGTACACCACATGGCACCCAGCCAACCCGCAATAGCCATTGGGATTTTTCGCCAGGTATTGCTGATGGTAGGTTTCGGCTAAGTAGTAGGTTTCGCCCTGACGAATCTCGGTGGTGATGTCGCCAAACCCGGCAGCGGATAAGCGCCCTTGATAGCGTTCGCGGCTAGCCAGCGCGACAGCCAGCGCCTCCTCGTCCGGGACGTAAATGGCCGAACGGTATTGAGTGCCGACATCATTTCCCTGACGCATGCCCTGAGTCGGATCATGCGCTTCCCAGAAGACTTTCAATACCTGCTCCAGCGTCACCTTGGCCGGGTCGTACCACACACGTACCAGCTCCGTATGGCCCGTGTGCCCTGAGCAGACCTCGTCATACGTCGGGTTGGGTGTATGTCCCCCACCGTAACCGACGGACGTCGTGACGACGCCATCTACAGACCAGAAGCGTCGCTCAGCGCCCCAGAAACACCCCAGTCCAAGGAGAACTTCGGCTTGCCCTGATGGGCAGGTACCCGTGATAGTATGACCGCTCACATAATGTTCGGGCGAGACTTCTAAGGGGCTATTGCGCCCGGGTAGCGCTTGTTCAGCACTCGGCAGCTGCATGAGTTTTGGTCGCCACATCAGACCTAACCTCCTCAAAAACGACATGTCGAAACGCTCATCAATAATGGCATTAAGATAGGAAACACAACGCCCGATGAATTCACAAACGGATCGTTATTCTTTGATCTTCACCGGAACCGGCAGCGGAGGCAACCTTAGTGTCGGCTCCAGTGCCGCCGTCCTTGAGCGCAACGCCCAGCCCATCCTGCTGATTGATTGTGGTCCGGGCACCCTCAATGCGTATGCCGAGCGCTATGACAACGCCCTGCCCAGTGCGGTGTTTATTACTCACGGCCATCTGGACCACATAGCCGACCTGGAGATTCTAACCGTGCGCCAACGGCTACGTGCTGACACCCCGCCCATCGTCTTGTTTGTGCCGGTTAGCCTAGTGCCTCTGCTGCACCAGCGACTGGCGACGTATCCGGGACAGATGGCCGAGGGCGACCATGATTTCTGGCAGTCTTTTCAGCTGCGCCCTGTGAGCGATGCGTTTCGCTGGCAAGGCTGTGACTTCAAGCTCTACCCCACCCGCCATCACGCCCCGGGGTCCAGTGTTGCGTTGCATTTACCCGGTCAGTTCTTTTACAGCGGTGATACCCGCCCGATTCCGGAATTGCTGCACCACCTGACCGACGCCGGTGAAACGTTGTTTCACGACTGCGGCACCCTGAGTAACCCCTCACATACAGGACTGAATGACCTTGAACGTGAATACCGCGAAGACATTCGCCAGCGCCTGGTGTTGTACCATTACGCCGACGCCAACGCCGCTGCCGTTCTGAAAGCCGGTGGCTATCAGGTCGCGGCACCGGGCAGTGTCTTTCCGCTGGGGCCGCGTTAATGAGCGGGTCGTCTTTTAACCCCCAGACACCTGAAAATGCACTTGAATCCCTCCTGAAAAGCGCGCTGCAAAAGATGCATCCAGCCGCGGAGCTGAGCGTACAGGCATTGCCACAGTGCCCCGACATCTCATTAGCACTGGTTGCCCCTGAGAGCATGCGTCGGCAGTTTTCGCAGGATGAAATCCTGCAGATTCAGACCTATCCCGCGTACTGGGCATTTTGCTGGGCCAGCGGTCAGGTGCTCGCGCGGGAAATTCTGAAACACCCAGAGCGGGTACGCGGCAAACGCGTGATGGACTTCGGTGCCGGTTCTGGCGTCGTAGCGATTGCCTGTGCCATGGCCGGTGCCAAAGACGTGATCGCCTGCGATATTGACCCCGACGCTCTCGATGCCAGCCTGTATAACGCTCAGATCAATGGTGTGGCACTGCGTACGCATCCGGACCTGTTTGCATTTGAGGAACCCATCGACCTGTTGATCGCTGCCGACGTACTGTACGACCGGGCGAACCTACCCCTGCTGGACGCCTTTCTACAAAAAGCGCCAGCGGTCTGGGTCGCCGATTCACGGGTGAAAAATTTCAACTTCCCACCGTATCAGGGCGAAGCCGCTCATGACTCGTGCACGGTTCCTGATCTCGACGAGCTGGATGAATTCCGCCGCGTCAATCTCTACTTTGCCGAACACACTTTGTGACACAGCGAGGCGCCGCAGGACTCGAAGCCCTGCGGCAAATCCTATAAACTTGCGGCTTTTTACGACCAGAGCTCCCGCATGCTTGATATCAGCGCATTATCTCAGTTGAAACAACTGAAGCAGGAAATTCACGACAACACACCTCGATTCGAAGGCGTTGTCCGCGGCAGCAGCGGCCGTTTTGGCTTTGTCGGCACCTCTGAGGGCAAGAGTTACTTCCTGAGCCCGGAAGAGATGGAGCGAGTTCTTCCCGGCGACACCGTCACTTTTCGCGTAGAACCCGCAGGCGACGACAAAGAACAAGCCATTGTTGAATCCCTGATCGAAAGCCCGGTAACCACCTTTTGTGGCCGCTACCTGGTGCGCGGCAAAGGCCATTTCATTGAGCCTGACGACGACACACTGAACCGCTGGATCTTCGTTCCCCCCAAGGATCGTCTCAATGCCAATGAAGGTGACTTCGTCAGCGCCAGCATGACACGCCACCCTTACCCACAAGGCAAAGCACAAGCGCGTATTGACCGCATTATTGGTCAGGCAGACACCCCTTACATCGAACGACTGGTGATGGAAGCCCGCGCAGGCATCCGTACCGAATTCAGTGAAGAGACTCTGGCGGCCGTGGCGACACTGTCGCAGGCGTCACTGGATACGCTGATGGCCAACCGCACTGATTTGACGCATCTGCCGTTTGTCACCATCGACTCGGCAGGTACGCGCGACATCGACGATGCGCTGTTTGCCGAAGCACACAGCGATGGCTGGACATTGTGGATCGCCATTGCCGATCCTGCGGCCTTGATTGAACCGGGCTCAGCACTGGATCAGGAAGCCGCTGCTCGAGCGACCTCGGTGTACTTCCCGGATCAGGTGATTCCGATGCTGCCGACCGAGCTAAGCGAACAGTTCAGCTCATTGCAAGCCGGTGAAAAGCGCCTGGCTATGGTCGTTGAACTGCGTCTTGAACAGGATGCCGCCGTACGCGAAACCAAGATTCACAATGCCGTCATCGAAAGCCAGGCGAAGCTGACCTATACCCAGGTAGCGCAGCTGATCGAAGGCACGGGAGATGACATCCCAGCAGAATTGCACGGCCCAGTACTGCATCTGGCCGATTGCGCACGTACGCTCAACCAATGGCGCGATAGCCACTGCCTGCTGATGGAAGACCGCCCGGATTACAAACTCGTTCTGGATGATCACGGCAAGGCCAGTGACATCGTGCGTATTGAGCGTAACAGTGCCCACAAACTGGTAGAAGAATGCATGCTGGTCTGCAACCGCTCGGTGTCTGAGTGGTTACGCGAACGTGGTGCAGGCTTCTTCATTGAGCAAGGTGGCATCCGCACCGAACGTCAGGGCGAAGCTGCCGCGCTGCTGAAAGAACACCTGTCGTTGGAACAGAAGCCGAAACTCAATGACCTCGAGGTATTTGTCAGCCTGTTACAGCAGGCGGGCAAGAGTGACAGCGAACTGCCATTACGCACAATTCTGAGCCGCCAGATGGAACGCAGCGTATTCGGCACCGAAGGCAAGCCGCACATGGGCCTTGGCTTCCGCAGCTACACCACCTTCACCTCGCCACTGCGTAAATACAATGACCTGCTGATCCATCGCATTGTGCGTGGGTTACTGCAAGACAACCCGATGGCCACGCCAGATGCGAGTACTCTGGAGTCCGTTCAAGCGGCCCAGAATCGTGGGCGTATTGCGGCCAATCTGACTGAGCAATGGCTGAAGTTGGAATGGTTGTCACGTCAGGCTGAAGGCACGCTGTACGATGCCACGCTGGTGCACATGAACAGCGGTTCACTGACTGTGCGTCTGAATGACTGCGGTATTGATGGCGTCATTGACCGTCGTAAAGCCAAAGGCGGCTGGAAATACGACAGCAAGACCATGGTACACAGCAACGGCAAAGCCAGCTTTGTTCTGGGTCAGGCGATGAAAGTCGAAGTTCAGGAAGTTGACCCGGTAGCACGCTCGCTAAAATTGCGCATTGCCTGAGGGCGCTTCGATCTGACGAGCATAAAAAAGGAGCGCATTGCGCTCCTTTTTTATTGGCGGATGGACCTGTTGATCGATTGACCTGTTGATCGATTGACCTGTTGATCGATTGACCTGTTGATCTATTGATATAGGGGTCTATCGCCTTAATGCCAGCCTGTGTTGTTGACGATCTTTTTTGTTGATCCCCCTGGCGGATGATCAACGCAGGCTGCCCTACTATTTAACAGTAGGATCGATCAAAGAATTAATCGATTTTCCAGGTACGAACTGTCTGGAAACCGTATTCTTCAATCCACTGATCCAGTTGACGAGGATTACGCTTAATCTTCTCAACTTTTTCTTGAGTGGCAGGATTACGGTAAGTACCCACCGCCAGTTTTGGCTTAGGCAGAGACGACTTCTTCTCGCCTTTTTTGCCATCGCGGCTGATCGCTTTTTCGAAATGACGCTTCAGGTTGGCATAGATAGACGAAGGCGCTGGGTCTTTTGCCAAGCCTTTAATCCACTCTTCAATCTGTTCAGAACGAGACACGTACAGCTCATTTTCGGTCAGTGCGTTTTGGTTGCACAGACGTTTAATGGCGGTTTCAAATTCCTTGAGGCCTTCAATTTTCTTTTCCTGATCTTTCTTCAGCTGCTCCAGCTCAGCAATCTTTTGCTGGTGCTGACGGATTTGTTTTTCAATATCCTGATCAAATACGGACACAGTGTAACCTCTGAATAGTATTACAAATACGCTTAGGGAGAATCCCGGATAAAGATATTACCTGTATATAACCCGGTAATATCGGCGGCGACATAATACATAACAATGTAAATAACCGGAAGCATAAATATACCTAAGATATATTAATACTCGTCAGCTATTGTGAATCGCTCTGCTAAGTACGCTATGGTGGCTTTGAGCGGCGCTACGCTCTGTGCTCTCTGTTGTGCTCTCTGTTGTGCTTTGGTCTTTATGAGTCACTGATATGCGCAACTCACAAAGATAAACACCCACGCACCTGCCGCCAGATGAATATGTGCCTATGGCTTACTTTCGCTTCCGCTTAGCCAGCACACGCTATTCAAATGACGAGAATCATCAATCCAGGCTACCGTCTATCAAAGGCTACCGTCTACCCAAGGCAAGAACGAGCCCACCTGCCCGAGGTCATCCGGGCGTTATCGGTTTATATGTTTACCTTAGGCGATAACGCGAGACACTATTCTGGACGCTTACGCACAATACGCTCACCCAGCGAGGCGTATTCGCTGCCGCCTAATCGAGCCAATGGATTGATCCGTTGCGAATTCAGCTGTAGCCGCCCATCCACCTCCTGAACCACGCCCTCGTCAATGAACATGCGCTCTATTTCCAGAAAGACCACACGCTGAGGCCCGGCGCCGAGAGTGACTTCTTGCTGATAACGACACAAAAACGCGATGGGGGCCGACGCCACTTTTGGCAGCGGCCACTCAGATAACGGCTCCAGTGCAATATCAAACGCCTGCGTTTCGCTGATGCCCGCCGCTAATGTCGCGGATGACATATTGACCGCATCCACCTGCTCAGCGTCGGCAATATTTACCACACACCACCCGGAACGACGCAAATTGCGATAACTGTCTTTCTCAGTGTCTGCACTTTTTTTACCGATAGACACTACTAAGGTCGGCGGTGCGGAACACACAGGCGCAAAGAAGGAATACGGCGCAAGATTCACGTCACCGCTTTCTTCGGCAGTCAGAATCCAGGCGATGGGTCTGGGCAATACCGACTGCACCAGCAGGTGATAACGTTCATTCGGGGTTTTCTCGTTAAACTGAATATCCAATGGGTTTCTCCAGACCATATTTTCTGAGCACTAGCATACCGCGACTCAAGCGTTATCGCAGAGGCTTCTTAACAATGCGTCTAATCACGAGTGTTTTGCCACTGGCTTTTTGCCATGAGTTTTTTTAACACGAGCTTCTTAAAAAGACCTGATTAGTAGAAAGAACGCCAGGGCGTCGCTGTTCATGCGTTCAGGCCCGAACAACCTACGCCATGCGCACGAACAGCCGCGCCCGTGCTTGCCTGCTCACAGCAATCCCGATATAACCGCGGTTCGACTTAGGAGCCAACATGTTAACTCTGGATCGCGCATTTCCCGTCTTCGCCATCATCGTCAGTCTGATTGCCTGGCAGCACCCGGCCCCTTTGCTCGGTCTTGCCGATGCCATTGTGCCTCTGTTAACTCTGGTCATGTTTGCCATGGGCTTAACCCTGCACTGGCAGGATTTTCATCGTCTGTGGGACAAACCGAATGCCGTGGCCTTAGGCATATTGTTGCAATTTGCCATCATGCCATTACTGGCATGGGGCTTAGCTCTGGGTTTTGGCTTGCCTGCTGAACTTGCCATTGGCCTCATCATTGTCGGCAGTTGCGCAGGCGGCACAGCCTCCAATGTCATGACGTTTCTGGCGCGTGGGGATCTGGCGTTATCTGTCACCATGACCACCCTATCAACTCTATGGGGCGTGATTTTTACTCCCTGGTTGATCGCTTTCTTCGGGCGTGAGTATATCGATGATCTGCATGGCAAGGTCATACTGGAGCCCACCGTCATGCTCTGGGCCATTGCTAAGATGGTCATTTTGCCGATTCTCGCCGGCCTATTAGTTAATCGCTTTGTTCCTCAGATACAGCAACGCGTCAGTCATTTACTGGCGCCGTTGGCCAGCGGCGCCATCCTGCTGATCATCGCTATCATTATTGCGCTCAACGCCGATGAACTTTCTACCCTACCGATGACTCTTATTCTCGCGGTTGTGCTGCATAATCTCAGCGGCTTTGCCTTGGGGTATGGCATTGCCCGCTGGAATGGCCAGACTGAAGTCGAAGCCCGCACTCTGGCGATTGAAGTTGGTATGCAGAACTCGGGCTTAGGTGTCGCACTGGCCAATACCTTTTTCACACCGTTAACGGCCATTCCCGGGGCGCTGTTTAGTGTCTGGCAGAATATCGCTGGGGCAGTGCTTGCGAGTTTCTGGAAATGGCGCACTGAGCAGCGCCTTCGACAGGAGCCAGCTACAGAACAGAAGACAAACGAACAGAAGACAACAGAACGGAAGCAGCCCCTGCCTCCACAAAAATAAACCGGCCATTGAAACACCGCCGGCGGCCGGACTAGGCCATGATAACGTCGCCCCAAGGCGATCGAGGTAAACGAAGCATCATGTTAAGAACGACCACTCTGGCTGCCCTACTCACACAAATTACGGCACGGGCAACGGCACTAGTCATCGCACTGACACTCAGTACGGCAGCACATGCCTACGATCTGTTGATCACCGAGCAGCAACTGCAAGACACGCTGAATCAACAGCTGCCTTACCGCCACAACGGACAATGGATGAGCCTGTCGATCACTCAGGCGCAGCTGGATCTGCTGGGAGAAGGTAACCGGGTTGCCCTACACAATGACTTTATTCTGGTCAGCCAACTGGGACTGCAATCGCGGGGAAATCTGCACGCAGAAGGCACGGTTCGGTTCGATAATGACCAAAAAGCCTTTTTTATCGACGAGCCCGTGATTAAAGATGTGGACATTGAAGGCGTGCCGGAACAGTTCAGAGCCTCGGTGATTCAGCTGGCCCAGCAAACATTATCGCCTGCCCTGAGCGAACGCCCTGTTTATGTGCTGCGCGATGAAGGTAACGAAAAGTTAGCGCGTATGTTACTGAAAACGTTAGAAATCACCGAAAATGACGTGCGTTTGTTCTTCTCACCATTCTGATACAAAGTTATACAAGGTTATACTCCCATCAATGGAACGACAGGTGGCATCAGGGCTCTGTGCCAGCCACCGTTCCATTGGCGACATTGACCGTTGCCCAAAAATTCTCTGTAGTATTGCTTGGTAACGCCCGCCCGTTGGGCTACTATGGTCACGCTGTTACATAGGTAGCAGCCGATTGGCGATTGTTGGACATATCCTTGATATGCGCATGACTGGTCGATAAGGGCATTATAGATATTCCTTCCGCCGGATCCGGCCAGTAATACAGTAATGCCGTAACAACGCAATACGGCCGCTTATCGGCCACCATTCAGGATATAGATTTATGGCAAACACAGTTCAGGGCACCGTTAAATGGTTTAACGACGAGAAAGGCTTCGGCTTTATCGCCCAGGATTCCGGCAAAGACGTTTTCGTTCACTACAGCGCTATCAACGGTAATGGTCGTCGCACTCTGGCTGAAGGCCAGGCAGTGACCATGGAAGTTGTGACTGGCCAGAAAGGCCCACAGGCTGAGAACGTAACTCCAGTAGAGTAACGTTTCGCCAAGCCCGGCTTTCGTCGGGCTTATCCCCTCTTTTCTCGACAGCGCTCAAAATACTGGTAGTCTGTGGTTGAGTCTTCAACCCATCAGTGAATCATGATCGATCAGGGCGAACTGTTTACTATCCCCAATCCTTGTCGTGGCATATGCACGGCCAATAACCGTGGTTATTGCAAAGGATGTCTGCGTTCCCGCAAAGAACGATTCCATTGGAATGAGTTTTCACCGTTTCAGCAGCAACAGGTGATTAACCTCTGTGAACAACGACGCTTAAAAATTCTGGCCGCGAAACATGAAGCCGTGCCTGAAGAAGAAACCGATATTTCACAAATGGATCTGTTTCTGGTCGACAGTGGAATTGAGTTACACCAGGATTCTCAGACAGATACCGACGCGACAGCAGTCTCCGCCAGCCAGTTAGTGGATGACGCGCCATCAACTGAAGCCGGGACTCCCCCGGTTGAATTACCGGCCGCGCAAGAAAAAGAAACACCAGCAGAACCACAAGCTCCGATAGAACTGCAAACTCTGGAAGAACAGCAAACTCTGGAAGAACAGCAAACTCTGGAAGCACAACAAACTCCAGCAGAACAAGACGCACAAGCGCAGAACGACGTTGCAGAACACGCTGACGCGGAAATACCAACAGATCTCAAGACAACTGGAACACCAGACATCGCCGAGCGCGTCGAATCCGATATCACAGCGTCCGATATCACAGCGTCCGATTCCACAGCGCCTGATGACTCAACACCCGATACCTCAACGCCCGAGGCTCACATCACTCCGTCTGAGCAGCCTGATTCGAACAGAGAGCCAACAACGAGTACCCAGACTCGCAAGCGCACGAATCCCCCGATAAAAGACCAAGGCGATCAATTCGATCTGTTTTAAACGGAGTTCAGACTCTGTGACGAGACATCGCTCGACGAACAAAACGCTCATTAAATAAGACGAAAAATAGGACGCTCAGATTAAACCGGCCAGTCAGCCGCTAACCAACCCATGCCTTCTTTCGTGCCGTGTTCAGGTCGATACTCTGCGGCAAAGACGCCCTCATAACCTCCAGCACGCGCCGCTGCAAACCAGGAGGCTAACGGTAGCTCTCCCGTCCCCGGCTCGTGACGCCCGGGAACATCCGCAAACTGGATATGGCCAATGCGAGCCCCCTGCGTTTGCAGCAAGGTTTCCACCGGCTCTGACATACGCGCCATATGGTAGAGATCAAACTGCGGCGTTACACCGGGCACTGCATCGCAGATATCCACCATATCTTGCCACGACGACACCAGAAAACCGGGCATATCAAACGTATTGATCGCCTCCAGCGATACAGTGACACCTAATGGCGACAGTCGTGCGACGGCTTTTTTCAAATTCGCAATCAGGGTATCCCGGCAGGCTCGCGGGTCGTCGTCGCCCACCCGGCCTGCCAGTACGTTGACCACGCTGGGCTTAAGAACGCTGACATACTCGGCACACAATGCCAGTGCCTCGGCAAACTCATCTTCGCGGCCCGGCACACAGGCTAGACCGCGGCCGCCGGACATCAGGTCACCGGCCGGTACGTTAATCAAGACACAACGCTGCTGCTGGGCGTTCAGTGCCTGCTGCATTGCACTGGCATCCACCTCATAGGGGAACTGAATTTCGACATGATCAAAGCCGTCGTTCTTGGCCTGCTCAAAGCGTTCCAACCACGGAAATTCGGTGTACAACAGCGTCAGATTCGCACACCAGGTCATTCGCCCGACTCCTGTGAAGTCGCATCTGACTTCATGTTCGACGAAGAATGCGACTGCGCGGTATATTGTTCAATCAGAGTACACGGGTCCTGCTCGGCATAGCCTCTGGAGGCATGCATACGCATCAGCTCTGCTCCCAACCCCGCCATCGGAATGCCAGATCCCATCTGCTTACCCAAGGTATTGGCCATATCGAGATCTTTCAGCAGGGTTTTCACATGCCATTTGACTGGCTCAAAATCCCGCTCGGCCATACGCGGGCCCGTGAGTTGCAGCGGAATTGAGTCGGCAAAGCCGCCTTTCAGCGCCTCTGGAATCACAGCAGCATCCACCCCTGCTTTTTCTGCCAGCGCCATCACTTCCGCCATGACCAGCACATTGCAGCTGACCATCATCTGATTACAGATTTTCGTCACCTGCCCGGAGCCTACTGGACCCATGTGCGTGACTCGCTGAGACAGCGGCGCCAATAACGGACGCATGGCATCAATGATGGCGGCGGCGCCCCCGGCCATAATTGCCAGCGTGCCTTGTTCAGCCCCGGCAACGCCACCGGAGACCGGAGCATCGACCCAAGCCATACCGCAGGCGGCCTGCAACTGCGCCGCCATGGCACGCGTGGCATCGGGTGCAATGCTGGAGAAATCAATCAATACCTGACTTTCGTTACCATTCTCGGCGATCCCACCCTCGCCAAACACCACGGCCTGAACCGCATCGGTATCGGTGACACAGGTCATCAGTACGTCACTACGCTCCACCAGATCACGTAAGCACTTACTTACCTGAATACCCTCAGCAGCCAAGATGTCGGCCTTATCTGAGCTGCGATTCCAGACGCTGATATCGAAGCCCGCCTGATGCAAACGTCGGCTCATAGGAACGCCCATTAAGCCTAAACCGATAAAACCAATGCGTGGTGCTGACACCTGAGTTCTCCCAAGTTAACGAAATAAATAAGGCCGTAAGTTTATCATTAACGAAACGTAACTTTGATTTGTAAGCAGACTGCCAACCCTCGCCTATGCTTAGAGTCGGTTACTTAAGAAGGAAGTACAACAATGAACATGGCCTCAATTTTTGCTGAGACAAAACAGTTACCGCACATCCCTAAAGTCGTGCAGGAACTGATGGAAAGCTTCCGTGGTGATGAACACTCACTGGATATTGATGACATCAGCGGCAAGGTGGCAAAAGACCAGTCGCTGACGGCAAAAGTATTACGCTTGGCGAATTCGGCGCACTTCGGCATGCCGCGCACGGTTTCCAATCCCCACGATGCGGTAATGTTGTTGGGCTTCTCTACTTTGCGCACTATGGTGCTTGCCTCTGGCGTGACCGGAGCATTCAGTAAAATTGAAGGCTTCGATCAGAACCGCTTCTGGAAAAACTCGTTTGCTATCGCAGAGATGTCGAAGTGGATTGCTGGCTACGTCAACGATGTCGATAAAGAGACCGCCTTTACCTGCGGCATGATGCATACCGTAGGTGGCTTGCTCATTCGTATGTTCTTCAACGACATTGCACTGGAGCTGGATCAGGCGGAAGCGGCAAGCGATAAAAAGCGTCACCAGCTGGAGACCGAGCGTCTGGAATACAACTACGCCGATGTCGGTGCCGAATTGGCCAAACGTTGGAAATTCCCAGAAATCATTCAGCACGCCATTGCTGGCCAATATCACCCGGATACCGACGGTGAATACAGCAAAGAAGCGGGCATTATTTACATCGCCAAGTATCTCAAACGCGCTCACGATGAGAACATGCCTGAAGACGATATTGTCTCTGGTTTCCCACTCGCGGTGGCAGAGAAGATTGGTATGGATGTCAGCCGTGCTTATAAAGACCTGGCCATGCTCGGTGAGCTGCAGTCCGGTTTGGATGGTTTGCTCGAATAATTCAGGCGAACCATTCCTGGCTATAGCGGGTGCGCGCTTCCGCCGATCGGCGCAGTGCCGCCCCCGTTAAGGCGTCCAGCTGACGCAACCGTGGCAAGAGCCCGGTGTCGTTAGCCAGCTGAATGGCTAATCCCGGCCGCGCATTCAGCTCCAACAGCAGTGGCCCACGGTCACGATCAATCACGATATCAATGCCCAGATACCCCAAACCTGTTACGTCGTAACACTGCGCCGCTAATTCCAGCAAACGCTGCCAGTCTGGAATCTCTAAATCGGCAAGACACCGCCCGCTGTCCGGATGATGCGTTAGGGGACGACCGTGTTGTACCGCACTGATGGCTTTACCTGTGGCCATATTCAAACCCACACCAACGGCCCCTTGGTGTAAATTCGCTTTGCCGTCCGAGGCATGCGTCGATAAACGCACCATGGCCATCACCGGATAACCACGACAAACGATCACGCGGATATCAGGCACACCCTCTACCGTGAACCCGTCGAAATGCGAAGTTGGACGAATTAAATCTTCAATTAACGCCACGTCGGCGGCTCCCGCCAGCGAGTACAATCCCGATTGAATATTCGCCACATGGCGAGTCAGGTCAGCACGTGACACGCGGGCACCACTGGCTTTAATAAATTCATCACCATCGCGCTGGGTCACCACCAGAATACCTTTACCGCCGCTCCCCTTGGCAGGTTTGATAGCAAAACCAGACGTATGAGCCACCAGATCGGCGGCCTGCGCCACTTGTGATTGGGTTTCAACCACACCGATAAGATTCGCCATGGGAATACCGGCGTCCGCTAAGGTTTCACGCGTTTTTAATTTGTTATCCACCAGAGGAAACAGCGAACGTGGATTATAGCGGGCGATGTATTGGCGGTTGCGCTGGTTAATACCCAGAATACCCCGCCGTGCCAGTGTCCACGGAGAAATTAAATAACGCATCAGCGTTTTAATACCGCAAACCGATGCAGTTCAAACAGACGATAGCCCGTATAAGAACCAAGCAATAAAATCAGGGCCAGAATCACAAACTGTACGCCCATAAAATTAAAGGTCAGATGCTGTACTAACGGATGTTGCATGGCACCGTACGCCAGTACCGCCGTGAGCAGGCTGCCGCCACCCTGAATCATGACTTCGCGACCACCCTCTTCTTCCCAAAGAATGGACATCCTTTCAATGGTCCAGGCAAGAATAATCATCGGGAAAAACATGATTTTCAGACCTTCCGTCAGACCTAATTTATATGACAACACGCTGAACACACTGATGATGGCAATGACAGTCATAATGACCGCAGATATTCGCGCCACCAGCAATAAATTCAGTCGCGATAAATAACTGCGAACCAGCAAGCCAGTGCCCACGACGAGAATAAAACCAACGATGCCGGTACCTAGCGAGGTTTGCATAAATGCAATGGCGATCAATACCGGCATAAAGGTGCCTGAGGTGCGGATACCGATCACGATGCGCAACAGACACACCACCAAGGCCCCGACTGGCAGCAATAAAATACTCTTAAACATGGCCTGCTCTTCCACAGGCAGACTGTGAATCGAGAAGTTCAGCAAGGACTGCTGCGCCGGCAAACTGTCATTAAGTGCGCTGTAGGTGGATTCCTCACGACGCAACATGGAAAAACGAATACGGGAGTCGTAGCCACCAATCACGTCCAGTACGGGCGCACCGCGTTGCTCCCAAAGCATCATAGGAACATCGCTGTTCTCAGAGGCGACCGAAAATACCTGACTGTCGTCGCCATCCCAGACACGCAACAGAGGCGTTAATTGCTGACGACGGCGGCCGTCGCGCAACTCCAGCCCAAAGACCACGCTGGCGGCAATATTGGCGTGGTTCAACATCTCCGCCAATAAATACGGTAAGCGCCCGGCATATGCACGACGTAGCAACAGCACATGCTGCGGCGCATCGACTTCATTCACGCGTTTAATCAGCTCCCGGGCAAGGCTGTAATGATCCGCGGAAGCGGCATAAGCATCGGCAAAAATACTGTCCACCGCCGTGCGGTAAGGTTCCTGCCAGTCTGGACGAAATAGCTTAGGCGGTGCGACCTCTTCGGCGCCATTAAACGTCGATTCTAATAAATCCGTCTGGTAATACAGCTGTTGGCGACCGGATGCATGACGAATGGCCCACACCGCTCGAGGGTCACTGTCTTCGGTGAAATTCAGGCCATAACCGGGAGACGCACCGGACTGGCGCAATAACGTAAAACCGGGCTGATCCGACGGACGTGCCATGGACACTTTGACCGGACCATCGTCAGCCATAAACTCAACCCGAGCTTCCACAGACCAGACGGTCTGAGTCTCGCCATGAATTAACGGGACCTCATACACCCAGTGGCGATGCAAGGTCAGCGCAACACCGACCACCAGTAAGCCGACGATTAACGCCCAAAAGTTGATTCCGGCGCGAGTCATCAGGGAGTTACCTTTTCCGCACGCGGCTGAGCAAATTCACGACCAACATCAACGACAGCGATATCCTTCAAAAACGAACGCCCCAACAGCACGGGGTACGACATCCGGGTACGGTCGGCGAGGGTAAATTCGACGTCCTGATAGACCTCTTTGCCCAGACGCACATCAAAGGCCACCACGGCACGACGATCAATATCGTCAAATGATGCCTGACGAATACGTACGCTGCGCTTTAGTGGAGCTTCAAGGCGAACGTCGGTTTTGGCATCTCCGGTATCGAGATCGAAAGCCACCCAGCGTTTACCATCGCGTTCAAAACGCACAATATTGGTCGCACTGATGGACGAGGTTTCGGCCCCGGTATCGACGCGAGCCGTCAGGTATTGCCCCGGTGGAGTCATGAACACCCACTCGGTCGACCCCACCAGAATTTTGTTGTCTAACACAGGAACAGGCGTCGCGGGAATGGCAGGACACGGACGAGCGGGCACCACGCTGCGCGCCACCTGCTTGCTGCTGATATCACTCAAGGATTGCGTCTGACTATCCAGCACCAGCGCCTGCGCCGCTAGGGCGGCTTCGATGCGGTCCAGTTGCAACGGCAGTGATTGCTGCGGCTGACACGCCTGAGCCAGCTCGGCTTCAATGGATTCCAGCGTCACTGCCCGATGGTCCGGCCCCGGCCAATGAGAACATCCGGCCAATAACGTCACGGACAACGCCGCTGATAACACCACGATTGACGTCAAAGACAGACCAGATTCAGTCGCATGCCAACGCATACTCACTCCCGAAAAAACACAGTGGCGGCATTAAAGCACAGAAGCAAAGCCCGACGGAATGACCTCAGCGGCTGCCGACCTCAAAGGAGCCATCTGAGTGAAAACGAGCCACCTGAAGGCGTCGTTTGCCCAGTAATAATGGCTCATCATCATAGAACAGGAAGTTCTTCCAACACTGGCGAAAGGTCTTCCAGCTGGTGCGAATGACGTTATGGCAGTCGTAACAGAAAAAGACCTGGGTATTGTCTTCCCAATCGTCAAACGCCAGCTCTTCCGGAAGCTCCTGATCATCCGACTCCCAAAGTGCCTGCCACTGCCCCTGGGTGTGCCAGACGTTTGCTTGACTGGGCCAGTCATCACTCAGGAAATGCTCGGCGTGCGTGGCCTCAGCACTGATGTGCTGCTTCCAGTAACGCAGAGCATCAGCTTCTCTCAGCGGTTGAATATCGGCCATTAACTCGGCTGGCACCGGCATCTCACGATGGCGGAAAATCCAACCTTGTGGGTAATCATCCAGAGTTTGAAATTCCATGGTGCAGCTCCGTTAAAAAGTGAGGGCCCTGACATCACTAACGAAATCACTAGCGACATCAGCCAGCGGCCAACAGGTAGACCAGTTGAGTCATGATACAAAAACGCCGCCACAGGCATCCCCGCAGCGGCGCAGTCTGACCAAGCGTCAGATCAATGGTCGAACGTATGCTCGGCAATGAACTGCTGCACGGTTTCGAGATCCGACGGCAGCACCGTCAGACGCTCTTCGCGTTCCATCAGATCTTTAAGGTGATGAGGCAGTTCTGGCATGTCGTAGCCGGCACGCTGCACCGCATCTTCAAACTTCACCGGATGAGCAGTACCCAGCGTGATCATTGGGATGTTCGGGTTACGACGACACTCGCGCGCCGCTTTCACACCGATTGCCGTGTGCGGGTCGAGCAGGTAGCCGCTTTCTTCAAACACAGTTTTCATGACTTCAACCGTGGTTGCTTCGTCAACAGCCAGGCTATCGAACAACTCACGGGCTTTCGCCAACTTGTCTTCGTCCAGAGAGACAACGTCATCACGGGCGTTCATCTTCGCCATCAGACCCGCCAGCTTCGCGCCGTCACGATCGTACAGGTCGAACAACAGACGCTCGAAGTTGCTGGATACCGCAATATCCATAGAAGGCGTGATGGTGTGCTTCAGTGAACGTACTTCGTACTGGTTTTTGCTCATCAGGCGATGCAGCACATCGTTGCTGTTGGTGGCAATCACCAGTTGTTCGATCGGCAGACCCATCTTGCGCGCCATGTAGCCCGCGAAAATATCACCGAAGTTACCGGTTGGTACTGAGTACGCCATCGGGCGCAGTGGACCACCCAGGTTCAGGCTGGAATAGAAGTAGTAAACGATCTGAGCCATGATGCGCGCCCAATTGATGCTGTTTACCGCCACCAGTTTACGCTCACCACGCAGGAAGCTCTGGTCACCAAAGCTGGCTTTGACCATGTCCTGCGCTTCATCGAAGTTGCCTTCAATCGCGATGTTATAAATGTTATCGCCTTGCACGGTGGTCATCTGGCGACGCTGCACCTCAGACACGTTACCGTGCGGATGCAGAATAAAAATATCCACGTTGTCGCACGCTTTGGTGCCTTCAATCGCCGCCGAGCCAGTGTCGCCTGACGTCGCACCCATGATGACGACTTTCTCCTGACGACGCTCAAGCACGTAATCCAGCAGACGACCCAGCAGTTGCAAAGCAAAGTCTTTGAACGCCAGTGTTGGGCCATGGAACAGCTCCAGCACATACTCGTTGTTGTCCAACTGCTGCAGCGGCGCAATGGCCTTGTGGCCAAAGTTGCTGTTGTTGTACACCGCCTCGAGCATGCCTTTCAGGGCATCCGAGTCAACACAGCCTTCCACGAACGGGTAGATCACCTTGTGCGCCAGTTCGGTGTACGGCAGGTCACGCCAGGATTGAATCTCCTCCAGCGAATACTGAGGTACGTCTTTCGGTACATACAGACCGCCGTCAGCCGCCAGGCCCGTCAGCAGAACATCTTCAAACGTAAGTTCCGGCGCGTTACCGCGCGTGGAGATATATTTCATCATGGTCGATTAACCCAAACTGGTGCTCGAAAAAATGCGCGTAGTTTACATGCTTTGCCACGGCGGCGCACCCGTATCAGAGCGGCTTCAGGCACTGAGGCGAATCGTCTTGAGCGCGAATCGCCAGACCGCGTTGATCGATTCATTCAAGCAAGGAAGATCCCTCGCGATTTTGAGTCACCGTGTGTGGCGACTGCAGCGGCAATGATTGGCACAAACAGCACCCAACCTGTTCATTGTGCCGTGATACTCTGATTTCATCCGGACGTAGCAATCACCCTCTTTGCTTATGTGCCCGGCTTAAATCATCACGAGGTGACGCCACTATGAGTCAACACGACGCTCTGTTTTCACCCATTACTTTGGGCAAACTCGAATTGCCTAATCGCATTGTAATGGCCCCTATGACCCGCACTTACTCGCCGGGGAACGTACCCAATGATCTGAACGTCGCGTATTACGCACGCCGGGCGCAGCATCAGGTAGGACTCATAATTACCGAGGGCACCTGCGTCAATCATCCGGGCGCCAATGGCTACGCCCGAGTGCCCTTTATTTACGGTGATGAGGCACTGGCCGGCTGGAAAAAAGTGGTCGATGCCGTCCACGCCAAAGGTGGCAAGATCGCGCCCCAGTTATGGCACGTCGGCGCTGTGCGCAAAGAAGGCACCGAACCCGATCCATCAGCCCCCGGCTACAGTCCGTCGGGGTTATTTAAACCCGGTAAACCGACCGGCATTGCCATGAGCAAAGACGATATTCAGGACGTCGTCACCGCATTTGCGCAAGCCGCCGAAGACGCTCAGCGTATTGGCTTTGATGCAGTAGAAATTCACGGTGCTCATGGCTATCTGATTGACCAGTTTTTCTGGGAAGGGACGAATCAGCGCGATGACGAATACGGTGGTGACCTGGTTGCACGCACTCGCTTTGCTTGTGACATCATCACCGCCATCCGCGAACGCGTTGGCCCGGACTTCCCGATTATTTTCCGTTTTTCTCAATGGAAACAGCAGGACTATCAGGCCCGACTGTGTGAGACCCCAGACGAACTCCAGGCTTTCCTCACCCCACTGGTGAATGCAGGGGTTGATATTTTCCATTGTTCTACCCGTCGTTTCTGGGAGAAAGAGTTTGAAGGCTCTGACCTGAACCTTGCAGGCTGGACCAGGCAACTCACCGGGAAACCCGTCATTACCGTCGGCAGTGTGGGTTTAAACAGCGGCTTTATTGATGAAGAAAAGCGCGACATGATCGACGCATCAGGCGTTGCCAGTGGCAATATTGATGAACTGTCACAGCGTGTGGCCAACGACGAGTTTGAATTAGTCGCCGTTGGCCGTGCCCTTTTACAAGACCCGGAGTGGGTCGAAAAAGTTCGCGAAAGGCGTTTCGATGAATTAAGTGATTACAGCAAGAAATCACTGATGGAATTAAAGTAATTCCTTATTGGTTCATCGAGCCTTGTATCAAAAACTGGCCAGCATCAATATTAGCGCTGGCCAGTATTTCTAGCAGACCGGCAATATTTTTCTTTGCCGATCTTTCTTAGCTACTAACCGACTTAGTAAATCGGCGACAGCAGTTCTGGGTTGATCACCAGATTACGAACACCGTGCGCATGGTCTTCCTCAAAGACATTGTCTTTACACCACTTGCCGACGCTGCGGATATCAACTTTTTCTACGTCCGGACGAACGCTCCAGGTCACCTGAAACGGCGAACCTTTTTCGTTGTAACCCGGCCCCGTCGTAGAGCCTGAGTACACCACCGGCATGCCCGTATTTTCTGGAATATTCAGCGCCTGCTGGTAACCGTTACGCACGCCATGCTGAGTCAAGTCTCGGAAATCCGCCGCGCGACGATCGTTAACCAGAACAAATACCTGAGCTTCTACACGAAGCTGCGGGTTGCCAATCGCATCACTCAGACAGGAACCCAGCGTTGGACCCGGCTCAACCTGTGCGGTGGAATGTACGTAGTGCACCTCGATGGTATCGCCCGGCTGAAGACCTCCGTGATCACTGTCGCAAATAGGACGACGAACAGGACGCTTTTCTTTACGGCGTAACTTGCCGTCGTACAAGTAACCGCTTTGATACCCTTTGCCATCACCGTTGCCCGCGTACGTCGTAAATTCACCGCCTTTATGCTCCGCATTTTTATGGAAGTGAATATTGCACAGGTTCATCTGGGTATACGCCGGGGCGTCACTGAAAATAATGGGGTTGCTGCCATGAATATCATCGATATCACGCGGCGACTGCGGGCCAAAACCCAGACCGGCTGTATTTGCGGCCAGATTAGCACGCTGTTCCGCAATCACATCGTCAGAGACGTTGCTGTCGGAAGGGGCAGCCATCGCAGGCAGAGATAAAGAAGCGGCACCAAGGCAAATACCGAGTGCAGACAAGAAAGGAGTTTTCATGAATAGGTTCCCTGTTAAAAATGAATAAACAGGAACCTCTGACTGAAACTCACGCCCAACGGCATGAACTCACGCGATCCCTGCGTGTGTGGCACAGTCTGACAAAGCGTGAGGTTTTCTCAATGGCCAGTTAGGCCACTTAGAATCCATTCAGGAGAAAATCGATGGGTTAAACCGACAAGTCCGACGAATTCGCGCAAGGTTGCAATATTATAACGCGCACTATTTCTTCCCGACTGGTCAGAGTAGCGTCCGTATTGTTCGCCGTGCCGGTATGATCAACATCAATTAATGAGCCTCGACTCAACTTACCCAATGCGTCGGACCACAGCGCACCTTCATAAATATACGCAAGGCTGCCGGGCGCGAGCGATAAAGTACTGAAAGGCGCCAACACATCAATGGATAACTGATACCCATCTTGTTGCAACAGTGGGTTATTGCCCGGCTGTACGTCCACAACGGTGGTCGTCGCTTTGCGGTCTGCTTGATCATGACTTATTAGATACTGATCCGGCAGACACCAAAGCTGTACCATGCCGGCCGCTTCTGGGTCCGGATTAATTTCATTGTGAGAAAAGCCACGAGACCCGGAACGCTGAATCATTACTTGCCCAGCGTGTAAGTCACCTTCCCAGCCAGCATCGCCCTCATGACGGATGCGCCCTCGGGTAATGACGCTGACAATGGTCACGTCGGAATGCGAATGCCTACCGGTACTGCCTCCGGGGCGAAAAAACGCATGCGCGAGATACGTCAGCGGCCCTCGCCCCTGCCAGGCATCGTCCGAGCGGCGATGGCCAAATACCCGGCTGTCCATGACCAGAATATTTTCGCGCAGGCCGCCAAACCCGACGATATCCAGATCATCGTAATGCAGGTGTTTCATGCGCACCCTTGCAGTGTTAACACAAGGCGGCGCGGGCCACCGTGATCGCGGTGCTCACACAAATAAATCCCCTGCCAGGTGCCAATATTCAAACGACCGTCAGTGACAGGAATCGACAGAGATGGACCAAGCAAACTCGATTTAATATGCGCAGGTAAATCGTCATCGCCTTCCAGCGTATGCTCATAATACGGCTGCGCCTCTGGCACTAAGCGATTAAAGACCGACTCGAAATCCGACCGTACGGTAGGGTCCGCGTTTTCATTAATGGTCAGCGACGCCGACGTATGCTGAATAAACACATGCAGCAAGCCAACCGACAGATTGTCGAGCTCAGGCAATGCATTTTCGATTTCGTGGGTAATGAGATGAAAGCCGCGAGCGCGTGCTTTTAATTTAAGGGTTTTCTGTGTCCACATTAGAGTATCTCCTGAGCCGGAGGTCGGACATAGGACGCGTGGAACGTCAGTGAAGATTATATCTAATAGAGAAGCGTCAGCGAGACAGCCAGCCCCCAGAATGAGGTATCAGTGAGAACTCTCCCCACCGCAGTAGGAGCGTTGGCGAGGCCGTCAGACTGAGTGCATTTGTGAAAAATTCCCTCACCGCACTGGGAGCGTTGACTAGGCCGTCGGACTGAGTGCATTCGCGAAAACTTACCCAACTGCAGTAGGAGCGTTAGCGAGGCCGTCAGACTGAGTGCATTCGCGAAACATTCCCTCACCGCAGTAGGAGCGTTGGCGAGGCCGTCAGAGCGAGGCGCGGAAAATTTTTAAAGCGGAGCGTATTGTAATACGTGAGCATTTAAAAAATTTCTGCAACAAAGCTCTGACAACGCAGGCAGCTCCGGTCCCAATACCCTCAGCGCATCATCGGTGGCATCCCACCCGGCGGCATCCCCCCGCCGCCCGGGCCACCCATTCCACCGGGACCGCCCATGCCACCCATCGCGCGCATCATCTTCTTCATGCCGCCTTTACCAGTGACTTTTTTCATCATTTTCTGCATTTGCTTATGCTGTTTCAGTACGCGGTTCACGTCCTGAATCTGAGTACCGGAGCCGGCTGCAATCCGCTTTTTACGTGAGCCGTTAATTTTGTCAGGGAAGCGGCGCTCTTCAATGGTCATGGAATAGATGATGGATTCCATTTGCTTGAACTGGCCTTCCGCCGCCGTGGTCTGCTTTGCCATGGCGCCCAGGTTGCCCATGCCCGGCAGCTTATCCAGCATGCCAGTCAAGCCACCCATGTTTTTCATTTGCTGAATCTGGTCTAGGAAGTCTTCGAGATCGAAGCCTTTGCCTGTTTTCAGCTTTTTCGCCAGCTTGTCCGCTTTCGATTTATCGATTTTGCGTTCAGCTTCTTCGATCAGGGTCAGTACGTCACCCAAATCAAGGATACGGGAAGCCACACGATCCGGATGGAACGGTTCCAGGGCATCGGTTTTCTCGCCCATCCCCATAAACTTGATTGGTTTGCCGGTGATGTGTCGAACCGACAGTGCGGCACCGCCTCGGGCATCACCATCCGCTTTGGTCAGCACCACACCCGTCAACGGCAACGCATCGTTAAAGGCTTTGGCGGTGTTAGCCGCATCCTGACCGGTCATGGCGTCGACCACGAACAGCGTTTCTACCGGGTTAATGCCAGCGTGAAGGTCTTTGATTTCCTCCATCATGGCTTCATCCACGGTCAGACGACCCGCGGTATCGACCAAGAGCACATCAAAGGCGCCACGTTTGGCGGCATCGATGGCGCCATTAGCAATATCCAGTGGCTTCTGGTTCGACTCCGATGGATGGAAGGTCGCACCCACATCGTTTGCCAGCGTTTCCAACTGTTTAATCGCCGCTGGACGGTAAACGTCCGCCGACACGACCATGACCTTTTTCTTTTCACGCTCGATCAGGAACTTAGCCAGCTTACCCACGGTGGTGGTTTTACCCGCACCTTGCAGACCCGCCATCAAAACAACGGCCGGTGGCTGCGCTGCCAGGTTCAGTTTCTCGTTGGCATCGCCCATGACGCTTTGCAGCTCTTCATGAACAATCTTCAGGAATACCTGGCCTGGGTTCAGGCTTTTGAGTACCTCAGTACCTACCGCACGCTCTTTCACCTGAGCGGTGAAGTCTTTCACTACGGGTAAGGCAACATCGGCCTCGAGCAGCGCCATGCGCACTTCGCGCATGGTGCCTTTGATATTTTCATCGGTCAGTTTGGCCTGTCCGGTAATCCCTTTCAGGGCATTACCAAGGCGGTCGGTAAGGCTTTCGAACATCGGTGACTCTGCCTGATCGTCGTTAAATTCGCAGCCGTGAGTATACCCTGTTGTGCGTATCAGCCCAATGCGCAGCCTCACCCTAATGCGGCAGATAGTCGAACCAAGGTGATCTGGCCCCTGTGCAATCAACAAATCTCGCTCGGTCCGAACGGATTTGTGCTGCAGTTCCACTCTCACAGGCCAGTACCGTACTTCCGTGCAATCACGCCTTATGCGACACTGTCGCCATCGATTGGGGACATTCAATGACAGCGATTTTCCTGGCGGGCGCCGCCGCTCTGCTTTACCTGTTTGGTGCGACTCGCCAATGGTGGGTCATACTGGGCAAACAACCGCCTATGCGCAGTCTGCTACTCGCCCCAGCTGGCGTCGGCGCGCTCTGCCACGCCAGTACGCTGTCTCTTACGCTAGTCAGCGATCATAGTCTCAACCTCGCCATGTTTCAGGTGGGGTCGCTGATCTCACTGGTCATCATCACCTTATTGTTGTTCTCCGCCTGGCGTAAGCCCGTGGATAATTTATTTACGGCGCTGTTGCCCATGGGCGCGGTCACGACTCTACTGGCCGCAACGCAATCACATCAGGTCATTGCCGACCATCTCAGTTACGCGCTGGTCTGGCACATTCTTATGTCTGTGCTGGCGTTCAGTCTGTTCACCATTGCCTCCGTTCAGGCGGTGTTGGTGATTCTGCAAGACCGCAATCTGAGAAAGCACCAGACACGCGGATTAATCCGTTCACTGCCACCGTTACAGACCATGGACGCCCTGTTATTCGAGATTCTGTGGCTGGGCATGGTGTTGCTGACACTCGCCTTTGCCATTGGTTGGCCAGAAGTAGACAGTTTGAAAGAACAACATCTGATTCATAAGGTGGTGTTCTCAGTCTTCGGTTGGTTGGTGTTTGCGGTGTTGCTGTTTGGCCGTCATCGTTTCGGCTGGCGCGGCCCGGTGGCCGGTAAATGGACATTGGCGGGCACGGCCTTTCTTATCCTGGCCTACTTCGGCACACAGTTTGTGCTTGAGTACGTATTACTGCGTCCCTGAGCCTCACCACTTAATCCACGCCGTCCTGTAATGGCAGCCTTCCGTGCGTCGGCGTTGCCTTGACAGCGACACGCCACCGCCTATGATGGCGGGACCTTAACTGCCATAGGATACCGTCTTGAACGACGTCCCCTTAAGTGTGCTCTTCGGCATACTTGCTCTTTTGATTGTACTGTCGGGTTTCTTCTCCAGCTCCGAAACCGGCATGATGTCGCTCAACCGTTATCGTCTGCGCCACCTGGCGAAGAATAAGCACAAAGCAGCCATGCGCTCGGCCAAGCTTCTGGAGAAGCCAGATCGCATGATCGGCACCATCCTGACCGGCAACAACCTGGTGAATTTTGCTGCCGCGGCACTGGCCACCATCATCAGCCAACGTCTGTGGCCGGACAATCCGGATCTCGCGGTTTTCGTTAATACGATTCTATTTACCCTGGTCGTATTGATCTTCGCCGAGCTGACCCCGAAAACACTGGCCGCCATCGCTCCTGAAAAGATTGCCTTTCCTGCCTCAGCCATTTTGGTATGGCTGCAATGGGTATTGCACCCGGCCGTATGGTTTGTGAACACCATTGCCAACGCCCTGTTAAAGCTCATCCGTTTTGATGTTGCTAATGCAACGCCCGACAACCTGAGCACCGAAGAGCTGCGCACGGTCGTACGGGAAGCCGGCTCCATGATTCCGAAACGTCACCAGCACATGCTGATTTCGATTCTCGATCTGGAAAAAATGACGGTCAACGACATCATGGTACCGCGCAACGAGGTCATGGGCATCGACCTGGACGACCCGCTGGGTGACATTATTCAGCAACTGCGCACTACCCAGCACACACGTTTGCCGGTGTTCCGTGGTGACATCAACAACGTGGTCGGCGTACTGCATACCCGTAACATCAGCCGTTTTCTGTCGTCGGGTGAATACTTAAAAGATGACATCGAAAAGCTCAGTCGTGAGCCTTACTTCATCCCGGAGAGCACGCCGCTCCATACCCAGCTGTTTAACTTCCAGAAGTATCAGCGCCGCATTGCACTGGTCGTAGATGAATACGGCGATGTACAGGGTATCTGTACTTTAGAGGACATTCTGGAAGAGATTGTCGGTGAATTTACCACCGACGTCGCCTCCAGCAGCTCGCCGGACGTTCACCCGCAGGACGATGGCAGCTTTATCGTTGATGGCACCGCCTTTGTACGCGACGTCAACAAAGCCATGCACTGGGAGTTGCCTACCGACGGCCCGAAATCCGTCAGTGGTCTGATTGTTGAAAGCCTCGAGCACATTCCTGAGGCCCCGGTGTGTCTGCGAATTGGCCGCTATCGCATTGAAATCATGCAGATCAAAGACAACACCATTCGCAGCGCCAAACTCACGCTGGACCCGAACTACCAGGAACCTGACGACTAATGCCGACCACCTGAACCAGGGTCGGAATCGATCAGACTGCACTCGCGGCGGCTTGAACTCACTCGAGCCGCCGGCTTTTTCTCAGGCGGCCGTATCTGCCGTCACTCCTCCCCCTTTTCCATAGCGACAGTTTGACGATGATGTTCGAGTGAAGTTGGGGTGAAGTACCCCGGCGGAGTCGCTACAATACCCCACCTTTTTTCAGAGCCACCGAAACGAATTGTCATGACCGATCAGACCGCTCGCAAAATACTAGTCACCAGTGCCCTGCCTTACGCAAACGGCTCCATTCACCTTGGCCACCTGCTGGAATACATCCAGACCGATATCTGGGTTCGCTTCCAGAAAGCCCGTGGCCATCAGTGCACTTATGTCTGCGCCGACGACGCGCACGGCACCGCCATCATGTTGCGTGCTGAGAAAGAAGGCATCACTCCAGAAGAGCAGATTGCCCGTGTAAAAGCCGAGCACGAAACCGATTTTGCCGATTTCCAGATCGCGTTTGATAATTTCCATAGCACGCACAGCGAAGAAAACCGTGAGCTGTCTGCGGCGATTTATAAAGCCTGTCGCGACAAAGGCCACATCGCCACGCGCAGCATTAAGCAGCTGTACGATCCGGTCAAAGAACTGTTTCTGGCTGACCGCTACATCAAAGGCAACTGCCCTAAGTGTGACGCCGAAGATCAGTACGGCGACAACTGTGAAGTCTGCGGTGCAACCTACACGCCCGCTGAACTGAAAAAGCCTTATTCGGTGATCTCAGGGGCGACTCCGGTTGAAAAAGAGTCTGAGCACTTCTTCTTTAAGCTACCGGATTTTCAGGAGTTCCTGAAAGACTGGACCCGTTCTGGCACCTTACAGGACGAAGTGGCCAACAAGCTGGCCGAGTGGCTGGATTCTGGTCTGCAGGAGTGGGACATCTCCCGCGATGCGCCGTACTTTGGTTTTGAGATTCCTGACGCTCCGGGCAAGTACTTCTATGTTTGGCTGGATGCACCGATCGGCTACATGGCGAGCTTCAAAAACCTGTGTGATCGTCGCGACGATCTGGATTTTGATGACTACTGGAAAAAAGGCTCCGACGCTGAGGTCTACCACTTCATCGGTAAAGACATCATCAACTTCCACGCCCTGTTCTGGCCGTCCATGCTGACGGCTGCGGATTACCGCACCCCAACCGCTGTCAACGCACACGGTTTCGTCACGGTAAACGGCGCCAAAATGTCCAAGTCACGTGGCACCTTCATTAAGGCCCGTACTTATCTGAACCACCTGAACCCGACGTACCTGCGTTACTATTTTGCCGCCAAACTGGGCAGTAGCGTCGACGACTTCGACCTCAACCTCGAAGACTTCGTGCAGCGTGTAAACTCGGATCTGGTAAACAAGCTGATTAATATTGCCAGCCGTACCGCCAACTTCATCAAGAAATCCGGCGGTGTACTGAGCAACACCTGTGCTGAAGAAGCCATGGTCAACGATTTCATCAACGCCGGCGATCACATCGCTGAGCTGTATGAAAAGCGTGAGTTTGGCCGTGCCATGAAAGAGATCATGACTCTGGCCGACCGCGCTAACGAATACATTCAGGCAAAAGCGCCCTGGGCCATGTCGAAAGAAGAAGGCCGTGAGCAGGAAGTGCTCGAGGTCTGCTCGGTGGCCGTTAACCTGTTCCGTCAGCTGATGACTTACCTGTCACCAGTACTGCCTGAACTGGCTGACAAAACCGCCGCCTTCCTCAACCTCGAAACGCTGGGCTGGGAAGATCGTCGCACCATCCTGACCGGCCATGCGATCAACAAGTTCAAGCCGATGCTGGCACGTGCCGAAATGGATAAGGTCACTGCTATTCTGGAAGAAACCAAAACCGAACTCCAAAAAGAAAACGGCGGTGCTGCTCCTGCAGCTGAGAAGAAAGCGGACAAAAAAGCCGAGAAGAAGGCAAAAAATAAAGGACCTGAACTCAGAGAGGACGGCAACGAAGTGATCGCCGACACCATTGAGTTCCCGGACTTCGCCAAGGTCGACCTGCGTATCGCCCGCATTGTTAAAGCCGACCACGTTGAAGGCGCCGACAAGCTGCTGCAACTGACACTGGATATCGGTAACGGTGAGACCCGTAACGTATTCTCAGGGATCAAAGCGGCGTATAAGCCCGAAGATCTGGAAGGTAAACTGACTGTCATGGTGGCCAATCTGGCACCACGCAAAATGAAGTTTGGCCTATCCGAGGGCATGGTGTTGGCCGCTGGCCCGGGTGGCAGCGATATTTACCTGCTTGAACCTCATGACGGTGCCCAGCCTGGCATGCGTGTCATGTAAGTGACGGCAACCGGCAGTCACTGCCGGTTGCTCACCTAACCCGTCATCATCGACAATAATGAGTAACAGAAGCGACCTCTAGCGGACCTTATTTATGAAAACCTGGATTACCTACCTCTCTGCTTTCTTCCTGATGTTTGCCTTAGTGGGCGAAGTTCAGGCCAAACGTTTTGGCAGCGGCGGCTTTGGCAAAAGCTTCTCAATGCCGTCCCGTAGCGCCCCGGCAAAGCAACAGCCAACCAAGCAACCAACGAAACAGGATCAGGCGCAACCGGGTCGTAGCGGTGGTCTGATGGGCGGTATGCTGGGTGGATTACTGGCCGGCGGTTTATTCGCCTACCTGCTGGGCAGTGGCGCGTTTGAAGGTCTGCAGATCATGGACATTCTGCTGTTTGCTGGCCTGGCCTTCCTGCTGTTTAAGCTCCTCAGAGGCAGTGCTGGGCGCGCGTCAGCGCAACCCCGCAGTGCCACGTATCCACCTCATACCGAAGCTCACGCTTTCCAGAGCGAGCAGGACACTCAGTCGTCTGGTGCCGCGTTCAACCATCAGCAGCCAGCCATGGATGTGCCCGCGGATTTTGATGCCGATGCCTTTATTGAAGGTGCACTGTCGCACTACCGCCTGGTACAGGCGGCGTGGAACGACGGCAATCTGGAATTGATTCGTGAATACGTCAGCGCCCCGCTCTTTGACGCCTTAGCGGCACAGCGCGATCGCCTGATGGTGCCACCACAAACCGAGATTCTGGATCTGAATGCGGAGATTGTTCGTGCTGAAAACCACGCAGATCGTCGCGAAATCAGCGTGCTCTTCCGTGGCCGTTGCAAGGATGATCTGGAAAAATCCGAAGACGGTATCTTTGACCTGTGGCACCTTGAACGTGACTTGAGCGTCGACGATGCGCCTTGGCTGATTGTCGGTATTGAAGCCGAATAACTCAACGCTTATCCAGCGCACCAGTAAAAGCCACGCTGCACACCAGCGTGGCTTTTTTGTTGGCCCGGTATGAAACGGGACTGGGGCTGGGATTGGGAATGGGATTGCGATTGGGACTAGGAGTCAGACGCGAGAAGCAAGGCAAAAAAAAGCCCGGTGAAACACCGGGCTTAGAATGTGGAGATAAAGATCCCTATGTCAGAACCTTTACGATTATCTTACTGATATTTCTGTAAATATACAGGTGTAAAACAGTCAGATTTACACCCAATCAGGCCAGCGGCCGTGAACGATCAAGAATCCAGGCGCCGGCCACCCGGAACGTGAAATAACACAGGAATCCGGCAAATAAGGTATCACTGACGAAGTGCCCGCCCTGAATGATCCGCGTCACGCTCAGCACCACGCCCAGAGCCACACCTGCCCAGAACCAGCCACGGCCAAACACCCAACCAAACGCCATCAGCCAGAAGCCCATGGCCGCATGACCGCTGACAAACGAATTACAGCCACGATCACAGTGCTGGCTTATAACAAAGGCCGGGGTGAAGGTCTTGTGACCGTCAAACTGCTCGACATTCTTAGGGCGCGCTCGATCAAAGCCCTCTTTGAACACACTGTGTACCAGAATGCCCGGCCCCGCCAATAAGGTAACCAGCAAGAAAACAATCATCCGACGGCTGGCCTGATCAATGCCCCACCGGCCGACCGCCAATACGGTAGCCACTAACAGCACCGGGACAAGCAAGTAAGGGAGGTAGCGAAAAATGCCGTAGATGGAGATCGCCACGGCACTGTCTTCTCCCCACCAGCGCTGCGTCGCCGGATCATAGAACCAACCACTGACCATCAGATCCAGCTCAGGCACCAGCACAAAGACCAGCACCAGAATCAAGCAGGCCATCCAATCACCATGGCGGGCCAGAAAAGACGTAAGAGAATGCATGTCAGTGTCCTGTGTGTCTGTCGAAGGGAGTGAGTGAGAAACCACCGTCATGGTTGGCAGTCGCAGAATGTACACACTCACACAAAGACCAATCGCTGGCAGGAGATAGTGCAGCATTGGCCGTTGCACCAGTACAAAGGCGGTGAGTAACAACATGCTCCACATTAATAACAAGGTGTAGATCTTGGCTTTCAGCGGCATGCCCTTGCCGTCCAGGTAATACACTAAATACTGACCTAAGCGAGGATGTGCGACCAGCCATTGATAAAAGCGCGGTGAGGTCCGGGCAAAGCAGCCCGCGGCAAGCAGCAGAAAGGGCGTTGTCGGCAGCACAGGCAGGAAAATACCCAGTACCCCTAACACGACGCTAAGCCAGCCAACGGCCAGCAAGAGTCCTTTGATCAGAGGATTCTGTGTTGTCTCAGGCATTACAGGCGCCGACTGAAACGGCGACGATATTCCGTCGGCGTCAGGCCAGTTTTGTTGCGGAATAAACGACGGAACGAAGACCCATCTTCGTAACCTACGTCATTCATGACCATGTCCACGGTGCGCTCTGTTTCCTCGAGCAACTTGCGTGCAGCTTCAATACGCACGGTCTGAATGTAGGCGTTAGGAGACATGCCCAGCGCGCTGTTAAACCGACGAATGAGCGTACGTTTCGACATACCAAACCGCTCTGCCAGATCCTCGACCAGAACACGTCCGGCATAGTGGTCATCGAGCCAGGCCTGAATATCGGCGATGCGATCGTCTTTATGAGGCTTGGCCAGACGCATCAGGCTGTAAGACAGCTGGCTGTCACGGCGATAATCGAACACAAAGGCCTTGGCCGTCTGTACCGCCACTTCGTGACTGACGAATCGTTCGATCAAGTGCAGGGCCAAATCAAACCAAGCCAGACCGCCACCGGCGCAATAAATATCACCGTCGCGGGTAATCAATTGATCGGCTTGCAGCCGTACCTCGGGAAAGCGCTGCTCAAACTGCTCTTTGTATCCCCAATGGGTGGTGGCACAGCGACCGTTAAGAATGCCCGACTGGGCCAACAGAAAGTTGCCGGTGCAGTTCCCGCAAATCACCCACCCTGCGGCTTCGGCGCGCTGCAACAACGGCATCAGGCCGTGCTCACGCTGGAACACTTCCTCAATCGGTGCGCCCAGCGTGGGAATGATCAGAATATCGGTGTGTTCGACCTCATCGAAGGTCAGGTGAGACGCCAACTCCACGCCATTGATGCAACGGACGGTACCGCCATCGGCACTGGCCACGCGCACATTAAAGAAGCGCTCGTGTGGCTGCCCCTGAATCGTATTCCACACCACCCCCGCCATGGCGAGAATATCCACCACGCCGGTAATGGCAGAAGACAGGGCTCCGGGAAAGCCAGCAACGACAACGTTCAACATAAAGTGACACTTTCAACACGTGAGAGGGCTATATTGCCGTTACTCCATCAGACTGGCAAGGTCTGGCGAGGCCAGACTCAGGCGTTTGGCTTGCGGTAAGTCTTCTTGAGCTGCTTACGCGCCTTCTCACGTTTGATACGACGCTTGTTCTCCGTCCGCTCCACAGCCTGTGCACGGCGCTTGCTGGAGTGGCGCACTTCGCTCTTCTTCTCGGAGAAGGGATTGTCACCCTGACGGAACTCAAAGCGGATCGGCGTCCCTTTGATGTCGAGCACACGGCGGAAGGTATTCACCAGATAACGCTTATAATCCTCTGGTAACTGCTCCAACATATTACCGTGGACAATGATCCGTGGTGGATTAGAGCCGCCCTGGTGCGCATAACGCAGCTTAGGACGACGACCACGAATGATTGGCGGCTGATGGCCAGCCACGGCGTCTTCGAGAATGCGCGTCAGTACGTTAGTCTGCCACTTGCCCATGGCCGACTGGTAAGCATGGTCCACCGACTCATACAGGTGACCAACACCCGTGCCATGCAGCGCGGAAATAAAGTGCATGTCGGCAAAGGTAAGGAAGTTAAAGCGACGATCCAGCTCGTCTTTAACGCGCTGACGATCGTCAGCGTCCATGCCATCCCATTTATTGATGGCAATCACCAGCGCACGACCTGAGTTGAGGACAAAGCTCAACATGTGCAGATCCTGCTCAACGATGCCGGTTCGGGCATCGAGCACCAGAATACAGACGTTACAGTCCTGAATGGCCTGCAGCGTTTTAATAATCGAAAACTTCTCGGCCGCCTCGGAAATGTTCTTACGGCGACGTACCCCAGCGGTGTCGATCAGAGTGTATTCCTGACCGTGACGCTCGTAGGGAATGTAAATACTGTCGCGGGTGGTACCCGCTTCGTCGTAAACCACTACTCGCTCTTCACCTAAGAAGCGATTCACCAGCGTGGATTTACCCACGTTCGGACGACCGACCACGGCAATTTTGATGCCTTTAATGTCCAGAGCTTCATGCTGAACCGCATCTTCTGAGTCATCATCTTCGTAGTAGTAGCCGGTTTCTTCCTGCTCGACTTTCTCTTCTTCGTGCAGCTCATCCATGACGTAATCGATCAACGCCGAGATACCACGGTTATGTGCCGCGGCGATGGGCAGTGGTTCGCCCATGCCCAGCTCATAAAACTCACCCAGTACGACGTCCGGGTTCTTGCCGTCGATCTTGTTCGCAATCAGGTACGCGGCTTTGCCGTTGCGGCGCAGGTGATCGGCGATCATGCGGTCACCGGCGGTAATGCCTGCGCCTACGTCGACCAGAAAGAAGACGATATCGGCTTCCTGAATGGCCTGAAAACTCTGGCCAGCCATGGCTTCATCGATGCCCTCTTCCTGACCACTGATACCGCCGGTATCAATACAGATAAACGGATGGTCACCGACTTTACCTTCACCGTATTTACGGTCACGGGTCAGGCCTGCGATTTCGGCCACGAGTGCATCACGACTCTTGGTCAGGCGGTTAAACAGGGTGGACTTGCCGACGTTCGGACGTCCGACCAGAGCAATGACGGGTACCATAACAGGTGGCCTCAGAGGTAAAACGGGTTGGCAGAGGGCCGATCTTACTCAAGCTCGAGTAAGATCAACTCTCCGGCATTGGTGTACACCAACAGACCAGCATCGGTGTCCAGCAGCGTGCTGCGGATACCAAAATCGCGGCCTCGGGAAAGGCGCCAGTTCGTGGCCTCCCCCTGGTGCGGATAATTCACGTGCAGCGGACGCGGGCGCAGCAGAATGCGTCCGGCGACATCGCCATCAATCTGGTTAATGAAGTGGACATAGCCCTCTTCATCGCCCACGGCCAGGTAACGGTCACTGGCAACGACCTGACCGAGGCCACGCCCCTGAAACGCCGACTGACGCCAGCCCTGCGCACCGCTTTGGGCGTCATAAGACTGAATCGTGTCATCGTCGAGGGTCAGGTAAACAGTGCCCAACGCCAGCTCGGGGCTGGTGTAGCTTGAGCCTTCTTCCTGCCAGATCACCTCGCCCATTTCACTGACCGAAGCCAGCTTGCCATGGTAGGCCGCGGCATAAATCACGCGACCGTCCTGAACTGGCGAGCCGTCCACATCCACCAGACGCTCCAGCTCAGAACGACCGTCGGGAACTCCCAGACGCACATCCCAACGCGGAATGCCCAGTACTTTGTCCAGCGCGACTAATTTGCCTGTGGCAAATCCAGTAATCACCAAACGATCGGTAATCAGAGGAGCGCCTGTGCCTCGTACCGACAACACTGGCATGCCCGCTTCATACGACCAGGCCTGCGCCCCGGTGTCGCGCTCAAGGGCCGTCACACGACCGTCAACCGTCTGCACAAACACGCGATCATCGTCGGCACTGGCCATCGCCACGGCCTCACTCGGCAACTGCGTGCGCCAGAGTTCTTCGCCAGACTCTGCCGACAGGGCCAGCAATGAGCCTTCTTGCAGGCTGACAAATAATTGATCGTCTGCCTGAGTCACGCCACCAAGAATCGGCTGGTCCAGATAACGGGTCCATAAGCGGTCACCGTTGGACAATTGCACCGCCACCACAATGCCTTGGGTATCGGCCGCGTAGACCCGATCACCGTCAACCGTGGCACGCAGGCGCGTGTAGGTGACGCCCGGGCCTTTGCCCAGATGCGTACGCCAGGCAACGCTGACGTCCAGATCACCACTGGCATCCGGTAAGCCTTTTTCCTGTAGGCCGGAGCACGCGGTCAGCGCAGCCAGACTCAGGCTAAGCAGCCAGTGGCGTACACTCATCAGGCGTCACCCGCCGCGACCAGCGTATCGATTTTACGCTGCAAAGTAGTGTTGGTCTGACCCAGCGTCTGAGCCGCGTCCATGGCGCGCAAGTACGCGTCGCGTGCGTTGTTCAGTTCACCTTTCAGGTAGAGTGCATCACCACGGGCTTCTTCAATCTGCGGCGCGTAGGCAGCGTCTGCCGTTTCTGGCAGTACGGCCAATGCTTCATCGGCTTTGTCCTGCTGAATCAATACCGCAGCCAGACGCGCTGTCGCGGTTTGACGAACGGCTTCGCTGTCGGCACTGGCGATCAAGCCACGCAGCTCAGCGGCCGCGGCATCGTAATCGCCATTGTCGGCAGCCAGACGAGCAATAAACAAGCTACCGAAATCCGCGTAGGCGGTGTCGGCGTAGTCACTTTTCAGCTGCTCTGCCAGAGTCTGCATTTCGCCCTGAACGGCGTCGTTTTCCTGCGCCGCCAACTGAACCAGCTGCGAGTAAGTCGCGGAAGCGGCTTCGCCTGTGGCCTGCTTCTGATCCTGCCAGAAGTTCCAGCCGACAACGCCAGCCACAGCCACAGCCACTGTCGTCACTACACTGCTGCCGTTTTCCGACCACCACTTCTTAATCAGTTCTGCTTGTTCTTCGTCCGTACGTAATTCACTCATCGTTTCGTCTCCGACCGGATGGTTATTATTCTTTGCCTGCATCGCCCATCAGACGATGACCCCAAGGCATTTCAGTTCATGTTGTCTTTCAGCCATGGACCCAGGGCATCCTGAGACAAGGTCTGTTGTTCGCTACCGCCGCGCAGGTCTTTCACCGTGACTTCGCCTGCGGCGATTTCCGACTCGCCCAGCAAAAGTGCGTACAGCGCCCCACTCTTATCGGCTTTTTTCATCTGGCTTTTAAAGCTGCCGCCGCCGCAATGCGTTTGAACGCGCAGCCACGGCTGGTCGTTACGCAGACGGTCAGCCAACAGTAGCGCTGCCTGAGCCGCGCCTTCACCGACGCCACAGACGTACAGATCGACGGTCTGCATGACTTCGGCGGGAATGCACTCCAGTGTTTCCAGCAACAGAATAAGACGTTCAACGCCCATGGCAAAGCCCACCGCTGGCGTTGGCTTACCACCCAGTTGTTCCACCAGACCATCGTAGCGGCCGCCAGCGCACACGGTACCCTGCGCGCCCAGTTTATCGGTGACCCACTCAAACACGGTTTTGCAGTAGTAATCGAGTCCGCGTACCAGACGCTGATTGATTTCGTACTTCACGCCCGCGGCGTCCAGTACCTGACGTAAGGTGGCGAAGTCGTCACGGCTTTCATCGTCGAGGTAATCGTGCAACTCCGGTGCATCGGCCAGCAATGCCTGAGTCTCTGGATTTTTGCTGTCCAGCACACGCAGTGGATTGGTCTCTAAGCGGCGCTGGCTGTCTTCGTCGAGCTGGTCTTTGCGTGCCGACAGGTACTCGACCAGAGCATCGCGATAACGCGCACGCGCTTCGCTGCTGCCCAGGGTATTCAGTTGCAGTGTCACGGCGTCCTGCAGGCCTAGCTGTTGCCACAAACGCGCCGTCATCAGGATCAGTTCGGCATCGATGTCAGCGGTGGCCATGCCAAAGGTCTCGACGCCAATCTGGTAGAACTGGCGGTAACGACCTTTCTGTGGACGCTCGTGGCGGAACATCGGGCCGGTGTACCACAGACGCTGAGTCTGGTTATACAGCAGACCGTGCTCTTCACAGGCACGGACGCAGCTGGCTGTTCCTTCCGGACGCAGCGTCAGGCTGTCACCGTTACGATCGTCGAAGGTGTACATTTCTTTTTCAACGATGTCAGTGACTTCACCGATGGAGCGTTTAAACAGCGCGGTCTGTTCTACGATTGGCATCCGGATTTCGTCATAACCGTAACCCGCCAGCAGGTCATTTACCGTGCCTTCAAGGTACTGCCAGACCGGGCTCTGGGTCGGCAGAATGTCGTTCATGCCACGGATTGCCTGAATTTTCTTGGCCATTATTTGCTGGTTCCTGCTGTTACTTACTTCGCGCTGGTAATCAGATTGGCGCGTTCTTCATCGAGATTCGCGGCACGTTCGCGGATCATGCGTTCGAGGTCATCTACCAGACCGTCGTTGGTTAACTTGCCGGCGGGCTTTCCGTCGATGTAAACCAGGTTCGGCTGACCACCGGTCAGGCCAAGATCTACTTCTTTCGCTTCGCCCGGGCCATTCACCACGCAACCAATCACGGCCACGTCCATGTCAGTACGAATATCTTCGACACGCTGCTCCAGCTCATTCATGGTTTTGATCACATCAAAGTTCTGACGTGAGCAGCTTGGGCAGGCGATGAAGTTAATGCCACGAGAGCGCAGTTTCAGTGACTTGAGCATGTCCCAACCCACTTTCACCTCTTCAATGGGATCGGCCGCCAGAGACACTCGAATGGTGTCGCCGATACCTTCCCACAGCAGCAGGCCCAGGCCAATCGACGACTTTACCGTGCCACCGCGCAAACCACCGGCTTCGGTAATACCGAGGTGCAGAGGTTGTTCAATCTGATCGGCGATCTTCTTGTACGCGGCCACCGTCATGAAAATATCGGAGGCTTTCAGGCTCAACTTGAAGTCAGGGAAGTTCAGACGATCCAGAATGTCGATGTGGCGCATGGCGGATTCCACCAGCGCGTCCGGCGTCGGCTCGCCGTATTTCTTCTGCAGGTCTTTTTCCAATGATCCGGCGTTGACGCCAATACGAATTGGAATGCCCTTGTCTTTGGCAGCATCCACTACCGCGCGCACGCGGTCTTCACGACCGATGTTGCCCGGGTTAATACGCAGACAATCCACACCCAGCTCCGCCACACGCAACGCAATGCGGTAATCGAAGTGGATGTCCGACACCAGCGGCACACTGACCTGCTTACGGATTTCGCCAAAGGCCTCGGCGGCGTCCATGGTCGGTACAGAGACACGTACGATATCGGCACCAGCATCCTGCGCTCGTTGAATCTGAGCGACGGTCGCGGCCACGTCGGTGGTTTCTGTGTTGGTCATGGTCTGAATGGCAATGGGGGCGTCGCCACCCACGGGTACATCACCGACCCAGATCTTACGGCTTTTGCGGCGCTTGATCGGGTTTTCCATATTCTTGTTCATCAGCGGTTATCCACCTGCGCGAGGGATTCCTGATAGAGACGATACTCATTCGAGTTCGGGTAGCGTTGTTTCAGCTCACCGGCCAGCGTAATCGTACGCTGCGTCTGTTGATAGATGGTCAATAATTTGATGCCAAGCCACAGGCTGTGTGCGGTGTGCTCGGTCTGATCGCGTTCTACCAGACGGTCAAAGCGATCGAAATACTTCAGTGACTCTTCATATCGCTGGGCTTCAAACAAGAGCGTCGAGACATTCACCAGCGCATCAACGTTGTACGGCGCCAGTCGCAGTGACTGACCGTAGGCCTCAATGGCGGCGTTGGCGTTATCCATGCGATAGAAGTTCAATGCCAGATCGTTGTAGGCACCGACCCGGTTATTGTAATAACGGTCGTTAGCGGCTTTCTCGAGGTGAGTGCGCGCGGTTTTGTGTGACTGCATGCTCAGGTAGAGACGGCCAATGTGGTGCTCTGCCAGAGTAAATTTCGGATCGTACTTAAGGGCTTTCTTAAAGCTGTCTTCGGCGAGATCCAGCTCGCCTTCCATCTGCCAGACGAGCCCCATAGCATCGTTTGCCTGTGGATCTTCCGGATCAATTTCCAGAGCACGCTGTAAACGATCACGCGCCCAGTCCGGACGGCCTTTCTGCAAATACCCCAGACCTAACTGGGTGTAGTTCTCTACCGCTTTTTCCGGCGAGGCTTTTTTAGTAAAGCGGCTTTCTTTGACGGTAACACAGGCACTCAACACCAACGCCGACACCATCAGACACAGCAGTTTGATACTCAGTGTGGTTCTCATTGCGGACGCTCGCTGTTGTCGTTATCCAATTGAATCGCTTTGATATAGCGTGCACTACGGCGCGTTCGGTCTTCGACCTTACCCACCAGCTGACCACAGGCGGCATCGATATCATCGCCTCGGGTCGAACGGATGGTCACCACGTAGCCCTGCTCCACCAGATAATCGCGGAAACGATACACGCGATTGTTGCTCGGGCGCTTGTAGCCAGAGTTCGGGAACGGATTAAATGGAATCAAGTTAATCTTGGATGGCGTGTGACGCAGTACCTTGGCCAGTTCCTGCGCCTGTTCCAGAGAGTCGTTCACGCCTTCCATCATGGTGTATTCGATGGTGGCCTTACGACGATCAGGCAGTTTACCCAGGTAGCGGTTGGTGGCGTCAATCAACTCACGGATCGGGTACTTTTTGTTGATCGGCACCAGAACGTCACGCAGCTCATCGGTCGGCGCGTGCAGGGAAACCGCGAGGGACACATCGATGACGTCCCCCAGTTTGTCCATCATAGGCACCACGCCCGAGGTACTCAGGGTGACGCGGCGCTTGGACAGGCCGTAGGCATTGTCATCCATCATTAACTGCATGGCGTCGACGACGTTATCGAAGTTGAGCAGTGGTTCGCCCATGCCCATCATCACCACATTGGTGATACGACGTTCGCGACGCTCACCCGGCTCATGGAAACTCATGGCCGCGACGTACAACTGACCAATGATCTCGGCCACGGTCAGGTCACGGTTAAATCCTTGCTTGCCGGTGGAGCAGAAGCTGCAATCCAACGCGCAACCGATCTGAGAGCTGACACACAGGGTGCCGCGTTCTTTTTCGGGGATATAAACCGTTTCAACGGCACTGCCACCTGGCATACGCATTACCCATTTGCGGGTGCCGTCTTTAGAGAAATCTTCGTAAACCACCTCAGGGAGAACAATCTCACAGACATCAGCGAGCTTCGCACGCAATGCCTTGCCCATGTTCGTCATCTTCTCGAAATCCGATTCGCCGTACTGGTGAATCCACTTCAGCATCTGCTGTGCACGGAATTTCTTTTCGCCCAGCTCGAGGAAAAAGGCTTCCATTTTGGCGGGGGACAATCCCAGCAGATTAATTTTTTCAGACGTGTCGGACATCGTAGGTACCTGAGTATGCGGGCCCGGACAGCCCAGCGGGTGAATCAGAAAAGGCCGGGGCCAAGCCCCTGACCTTTTCTACTGCGTCACTTAGCGTGGGCAGATTTCGTCAGCGCCGAAGAAGTACGCGATTTCACGCTCAGCAGACGCTGCAGAGTCAGAACCGTGTACTGCGTTCGCGTCGATGCTTTCAGCGAAGTCAGCACGGATAGTGCCAGCGTCAGCTTCTTTCGGGTTAGTCGCGCCCATCAGTTCGCGGTTTTTAGCGATGGCGTTTTCGCCTTCCAGAACCTGTACAACAACAGGACCAGAGGTCATGAAGGAAACCAGATCACCGAAAAAAGGACGCTCTTTGTGCTCAGCGTAGAAACCGCCTGCTTTCTCGTCGTCCAGTTGAACCATTTTTGCTGCAACGATTTGCAGACCAGCTTTTTCGAAACGAGACAGGATTTCGCCAATCACGTTTTTGCCAACTGCGTCAGGTTTAACGATAGACAGGGTGCGTTCAACAGCCATTTTTATGCTCCAGATTTGTGTCAATGAAGGGGGGTTAAGTTAAAACCCGCGGATTATACGCACCTTTCCATGAAAGTTGTATAACCGCTCAGCGCCCAACCTCCGCTATCGCAACCGCTCGACGATGCGCGTCATTTCGCCAATGGCGAAGTCAATGTCTTCCTTACGGGTGTAACGTCCAACACTCAAGCGCAACCCAGCATGCGCCAGCACATCACTGCGGCCAATGGCCTTCAGTACATACGATGGCTCAACACTTGCCGAGGTACAGGCCGAGCCCGATGACACCGCGACTTTTGCCAGACTGGCCAGCAGAATTTCACCATCCACGCCGCCCACACTGATGTTCAGATGATTGGCCACGCGCTGCGTCTCATGACCGTTCAGTACCACGTCGCCTAACGCCTGAATGCCGGCCCAGAGTTGATCACGCAAATCGCGAATGCGTGCTTCATCGCTTGCTTGATTCTCACTGACCAGACGCGCCGCCTCGCCCATACCAACAAGCTGATGCGTGGGTAACGTACCAGAACGCATGCCGCGCTCATGACCACCGCCGTGCATCTGACAAGCCAGGCGCACCTCAGGTTCACGTCGCACAAACAACGCCCCCACACCTTTCGGACCATAAAACTTATGCGCCGACAGCGACATCATATCGACCGGCCAGTCCTTAAGGTTCACCGGCATTTTGCCAATGGCCTGCGCCGCATCAACGTGGAACAACGCAGGATGATCTGCCAGCAATGCCGCAATCGCAGCAATGTCTGTGATCGTACCCAACTCATTGTTAACGGCCATCAGGCTGACGAGGCAGGTGTCGTCCCGCAACGCTTCGGCAACTTGATCGGGCTGGATGATGCCGTCGGCGTCCGGCACCAGACGAGTCACCTCAACACCATACACACGCTCGACGTAGGCCACGGTATCCAGCACGGCTTTGTGCTCAATCACAGACGTAATCAGGTGCACTGACTGATCTGCCGCCATTGCCCGAAGGCGCTCAATGTGTCCCTTAATTGCCAAGTTGTTGCTTTCGGTCGCGCCGGAGGTCCAGACGATTTCGCGTGGGTCCGCGCCAAGCAGCGTGGCGACCTGACCACGCGCGGTTTCCACCGCCTGCTCCGCTTGCCAGCCAAATCGGTGAGAACGAGAAGCAGGGTTGGCGAAGTTGCCTTCCAGTGTCAGGCACTTGCCCATCGCATCAGCCACTTCGGGCGCACAAGGGGTGGTGGCGGCGTAATCGAGGTACAGAGTTTTCATGGACATCAGTCGTTGGTGGTAAGTAGAGCGTCGATACGGTTACTGGCGCGATGAGCGGCATCTTCATCCTGGCGCTCTGCGATGGTTTGAATCTCTCTGCGCTCAATCAGCTGCTGGAGTGAAATCGCACTGAGAAACGCATGAATCTGGTCGCTAAGATCCATCCATAAGTGGTGAGTAAGGCATTCCTGGCCGTCCTGACAATCGCCTTTGCGTTGGCAGCGCGTTGCGTCCATGGATTCATTTACGGCGTCGACGATCTCGGCAACGTTAATATCGGCATCACTGCGACTGAGCTGATAACCACCGCCGGGGCCGCGAATACTGGACACCAGACCACCACGGCGCAATTTAGAAAACAATTGCTCCAGATAAGATAGGGAAATGCCTTGACGCCCGGAAATATCGTTCAGACTGACCGGCCCCTGACGCGCATGAATGGCCAGGTCCAGCATGGCGGTCACTGCGTAGCGACCTTTGGTAGTTAAACGCATCGCTCACCTCTAGGAAACGTCAAACATTATGGAGATACCCGACTAAAACAGTCAACTAAGGAAGGAGCAGCGCAGGCATCGCCACTCGTGTGGTCAAATAGCGGCCTCTGAGCCCACGCTGGCCACGAACTCAATCGCGTTCGCGTGGGCTTCCCTTACCAACGGCTAGGTCACCGCCTTCACCACCGGCTTGGTCACCGGCCTGACCATCCACTTCAGCGACCGCCACGCCAGCGGCGTTCGTGGCGATCGCATCCTTAATGGAATCCAGCCGCTCATGAAGACTGACAAACGTTTCCTCTTCCAGTTCCGGCAAGGCATCGGCGCAGGTGTTATCGCCAAGGTTGCTCAGAGCACGGCACATAGAGTCGATCTTGCGATCCACCGCATGCATATGATCCATGAGGTTATGGATCGAACGCGCAATCGGGTCCGGCATGTCGTCGGTCATACCGTAGGCGTCAAAGCCAATCTTGGCGGCCATTTCACGGCGACGATTTTCATCCACCGTCGTGGCCTTGCGCACAATACGTCCCGGAATGCCTACCACGGTAACCGCATCCGGTACGTCTTTGTTCACCACGGCATTGGAGCCAATACGTGCATCCTGCCCGATGGTAATCGGACCCAGCACTTTCGCACCGGCGCCCACTACCACACCATCTTTTAGCGTTGGGTGACGCTTACCTTTGTTCCAACTGGTGCCGCCCAGTGTGACACCATGATAAAGCGTACAGTCGTCGCCGATTTCTGCGGTTTCACCAATCACAACGCCCATGCCGTGATCGATGAAGAAACGACGGCCAATGGTGGCTCCGGGATGAATCTCGATGCCTGTCATCCAGCGACTGAAAGTCGAAAGAAAACGTGCAAGCCACTTCAGGCCCAGTCGCCACAGCCAGTTTGCCAGCCGGTAATGCAGAATGGCGTGCAAGCCCGGATAGGTGGTAAGCACCTCAAACGTCGTGCGCGCGGCCGGGTCTCGTTCGAAAACGCAGGCGATGTCTTCACGCAATTGTTCGAGCATCAGTTGTCCTCTTTACTCTTCGAATCAGCCAGCCGCTGTACCGCGGCCATCATGCCACGCATGATGTTCACTTCCATTCGGTCCGGCGCCGCACGTTGATACAGGCGACGCACTCGTGCCATCAGTTGCTTGGGAGTATCCGGGTCAAGGAAACCGATCTCAACCATTGTTTCCTCCATGTGCTGCAACATTCCGTTCAACTGTTCATGGGTTGCCATCGGGTAATCCCAATCCACGCCCCAGGTCTGCTCAGTTTCTTTGTCCGCCTCGACCATGGCCAAACGCAGTTCGTAGGCCATCACTTGAATAGCCTGCGCCACATTCAGCGACGAGAAGTCCGGGTCGGTAGGAATGTGCACATGCGCATGACACAAGTGCAGCTCCTCATTGGTCAGCCCGCGACTCTCGCGACCAAAGACGATGGCGATCTGATTGTCCGCCGCAGCCGCCTGAGCAGCGCGTTCACAGCACTGGCGGGGCGTCATCAGTGGCCAGGGAATGCTGCGACTGCGTGCACTGGTACCCACCACCAGACCACAGCCAGCGATTGCATCTTCCAGCGTGGGGTGAATGGTGCAGTGATGCAGAATATCTTCCGCTCGTGATGAACGCTGAATCGCTTCTTCATCGATACTGGCAATGGGGTCGACCAGCGCCAGGTGACGCAAGCCCATATTCTTCATTGCCCGCGCCGCAGCACCAATGTTCCCGGAGTGGGTTGTGTTCACCATGACGATGCGCACTGAATCAAGCATAAGTAGAGATTCCCGTGATCGTTTTATCCAGAACATAAGACACCCACAGACGGCCATCAGCCGTCCGACACTCAGGTGTGGCGCGATTATGTAAAGCCGGCAAGTGTAGCGCAAAACGGGCTTCGCCAACCAGTCACTGCCTGCTATACTGCGCGGCCATTTTTTCGAGCTTGGGCCTTGCCCGATCTCTTTGTTCTTTAAAGAAGCAGGAATACCCTATGCAACCCATGGTGAACCTGGCGCTGCGCGCCGCCCGTAATGCGGGTCAGGATCTGGTCCGTCGTCTTGATCGCTTCGATGCGACGCAAAGCACCGATCAGGAAAAAGCCAAGTTTGTTGCCGATTGCGCCATCGGCCTGGAAAAGAGCATCATCTTCGAGCTGCGTAAGTCGCTGCCTGAGCACAACTTTGAAGGCCGCGAAACGGGCCACAGTGCTGGCACCGAAGGCCAGCCGCTTTGGCAGGTCTGCGTGATTGATGATCTGGCCAACTTCCGCGTAGGTATTCCTGCATTCGCCATCGTGATTAACAACCTCACGAATGGCCGCGCCGAGCACACTGTGGTCGTTAACCCAATGAATGGCGATGAATTCTGCGCCACTCGTGGTCGCGGTGCCCAGCTCAACAACCGTCGTATCCGTTGCGGCGGTCTGACCTCCCTGACCGATGCCATCACAGCGTTCACACAACCATCGGGCCTGAACGAAAACGCGGCTCAGCAGCGCCGTAAGATCATGAACCTGATGGAAGGTGGCTACGATGTGCGCTCCATCGGCTCTGGCGTTCTGACCACAGCCTACGTGGCGGCAGATCGCTTCCAAGCGGCGTTGGTATCTGATCTGGATGCGATTTCCCTGAATGCTGGCAGCCTGATTGCCGCCGAATCCGGTTGTCTCATTGCTGACATCAGCGGCGAACCGAAAGTCACCGCTCCGGCCAACGTGGTAGTCACCAACCCGCGCTTGCTTAAATCTATGCTGAAACTGTAAATCTCTCAGCAAAGTAAAAACCTCCGGCTACACTCATTGAGTGAACGGAGGTTTTTTTATGCTCTTGAATTCTGTTACCTGGCTTCTGTGCCTACTTGGCGAACCACAAATCACCGACGAACTGGAAGTACATCGCGCCTGCGATAGCTAATGGATAGTTGATGGACAGCTAGTGCTCGTCCCATTAATCGGCTGAAATTCTGACTCACTCAAGGTCATTAGATTCAGCGCACGCGGGCAATATCGAGGCACAAAAAAAGCGGCCGAAGCCGCTTTCTTTAACAACGCCATCGATTATCGAATCGCTGACACGTCTTCTGCCTGAGGGCCTTTGTCACCGCGTACAACGCTGAACTTCACGCGCTGACCTTCATTCAATGAACGGTGACCCTGACCACGGATCGAGCGGAAGTGAACAAACACGTCTTCACCCTCGTCCCACGTGATAAAACCAAAGCCTTTCTTCACGTTGAACCACTTGACCACGCCGCGCTCACGACCATCTTCAACGTCACTTTCTACCATAGTGCCGCTACTACGCTGACGACGGCGACGTGCAGGAACCAGTTGCGCCGACACAAAGCTGAAGACAAACGTCAGTACGGCCAGAATCGCCAGCACCAGCACCATGCCTTCTGCCTGAATCAGGCCTTCAACATTTAAAGCCGAGCCATCCGCCATACGCAGACCAGACGCCAACGCGCTTAATAATCCGACCACCACCACAGGGGCCAACGCCGCACATACCACTGCGACTAAAATTTTTCTCACCATTAACTTACTCATGTGTAATCTCAAGTCACCGATTGCTATTATACCGACCCGGTCTAACAGGCCATTGACAAGTGGGCTATGAAAGCCCAATTGACTAAAAAAATCAACACGATAGCCCCGGAACCACAGAGATGACCGCAGAAGGCACAGACGCACGTTTTGAAGCTCTGGAAAGCCGCATTGCTTTTCTGGAACACAATGTCGATTCACTGACCGGTGAATTGACCGAATTAACTCGCGAATTCCTGATGGCAAAAGAAGCGCTGCAATTGCTTTATCGCAAGCTGGAAAACGTTCAGGGTGGCGATCACGGCATTGCCCGTCCCGAAGACGAACCACCGCCCCCGCACTATTAATAGAAGTAGCAATATGACAACTCGGGCAATAACACGCATTTATTGACCTTTTCTGCGTCACCTTCACCGGAATTTCACACGCAAATCACATATAATCCGGGCCTCGCGCTGCCCCATGAGCAGTGGGACTTAACAGATCCGATTATCAGGCCCGAATATGAGTGTCATCCGTAAGCTACGAACCGTCCTGAATCGTTGGCAGCAATCACTGCTGTACCGGCTGGTAAAAACCAAAATTATTGGTGAAGACCCACGCCGCTTTGACCAAGACAGCGATACCCCAACCATTTATGCCATGCTCTACCCGTCGTGGGCCGAAGAGATTGTTATCAATAAAGAAGTGGCTGAACTAGGCTGGCAGTCGCCCTTTCAACAGCGCCTGAATGGCACCCTTCCGGGCAGTCCGTATTTCAGTATTTATCGCCGTCCCGGCAACCCATTTCGCAAAGACGGTCGTCCGATTGTGCCACGACAGTTACAGCGTCAGGCCGAGTGGTTGCTGGCCGATGATCAACGCGACGTACGTGTCGTACCGGTTCGTGTGATGTGGGGCCGCTCGCCAGAGCGTGAGCGTTCATTCCTGCGTATCTGGTTGCAGAATGGCGGTAGCCTGGGTGGCCGTCTGATGACGTTTTTCGCCATCCTGTTTAATGGTCGCAATACCTTTGTTCATTTCAGCCAACCATTATCCTTGCGGGAACTGGCAGGTGAAGAACAATCGCCTGAATTAGTCGCACGCAAACTGGCTCGGGTGTTGCGCGTCCATAACCGCAAAGTGACCCGTTCGGTACTCGGCCCTGAGCTATCTCATCGTCGCACTCTGGTACACGGTATTCCTAACCGTCCCATGGTGCGTCAGGCGATTGATGACGAAGTCAAAGCCGAGGGCGCATCACGCGATAAGCTGCGCGCTCGAGCCCTGAAATATGCCGACGAAATCGCCTCGAACATTTCCTACACCAACGTCCGCTTTCTGGATCTGCTGCTGACCTGGGTCTGGAATAAAATCTATAACGGTACCGAAGTTCATAATATTGCGCCGGTAAAAGACGTCAGCCGCGACAACACCGTTATCTATGTGCCGTGCCATCGTAGTCACATCGACTACCTGCTACTGTCTTATGTCCTGTATCACCAGGGCTTACAGCTACCGCAAATCGCCGCGGGCATTAACCTGAACATGCCCATTGTCGGCTCGATTTTACGTCGTGGCGGCGCCTTCTTTATGCGTCGCACCTTCCGTGACAACAAATTGTACGCGGCCGTCTTCGACGAGTACCTGCACTCAATTTTCACCCACGGCTACTCATCTGAATATTTTGTCGAAGGTGGTCGCTCACGTACCGGTCGTACCCTCAGCCCGAAAGCCGGCATGCTGGCAATGACCGTGCGTTCTTATCTGCGTGATTCGCGCAAACCCGTAGTATTCGTCCCGGTATACACCGGCTACGAAAAAGTCTTCGAGGAGAAAAGCTACCTCGGCGAACTGCGCGGCAAAGCGAAGAAGAAAGAAAGCTTATTAGACGTACTCGGCACCTTACGCTCATTCAAAAAGTCGTTTGGTAAAGTGAACGTGACCTTTGGCGAGCCTATTCACTTAACGCCGTATCTGGACCAGCGCCACCCCGGTTGGAGTGAGCAGGATTACAGCGACAGCCAGTATCGTCCAGAATGGGCCCCAGCCCTGGTCGATGATTTAGCACGTACGGTCGTCACGGAAATTAACCGAGCGGCGTCGGTCAACCCGATCAACCTGGTAGCCATGGTGTTGTTGTCGTCACCGCGTCAGGCAATGGATGAACAACAGCTGACACGCCAGATGGAAACCTACCGCGACATGCTCGCCATGGCCCCTTACTCCAACATGATGGTGCTACCGCAAGGCCATGCTGCTGATTGGTTAGCGCATGCGGAGTCTCTGGGGTGTGTATCGCGCAGCCAACACGCCATGGGTGACCTGATCCAGACCAGCGAACGTCAGGCCGTGACCCTGACGTATTACCGCAATAACGTATTGCATATTTTTGCTCTGCCATCGCTGATTGCCAGTCTGATGCTGAATCGTCGTCGCTGTGAACGCGCAGACATTATTAAGCACTGCCAGATTCTGTACCCCTTCTTACAGTCAGAATTGTTTTTGCATTGGCAGCCTGAAGAACTCGAACAGGCCGTTGATCAGTGGCTGGACGTGCTGGTGCAGCGCCACTGCCTCGAACTGAACGATGGTTATTACCATTGCGTGGGTCAGGAACATGAACAACACGGCTTTGTTCAAAGTCTGGCGGAACCGATGAGTCAGACCCTACAACGCTACTTCCTCGCGGTGTCGCGTCTGCAACGTCAGGGCAGCGGCAATATCGATGCAAAAACACTCGAGGAACAATCGACGCTGGTCGCACAGCGCCTGAGTATGTTGTACGGCATCAATGCGCCAGAGTTTTTTGATAAAGCCCTGTTCCGCGCCTTGATTCAGCAACTGATTCGTTCAGGTATGGTGAGCGAGAATGATGACGGCCAGTTATCGTTTGACGAACACCTGACACCGTTAATGACGGTACTGGAAAGTAGCCTGGAAGCACGCGTACGCCAGACCATTCTTACGAGTCTGTAGGCGGCGCGTCTTTTTCTCTCTGGCGCCTTTTCTCTCTGGCGCCTTTTCTCTCTGGCGCCTTTTTATTATGACGCCTTTCCTTAAGTCGCGTCGCTGCCCATCGCAGCGTCTTTTCCCGCGGCAGCGCCATCGGTAACGACCGGCTCACGAGCAGCGACTTTAGCGCGGGCATACACATCGAAGCGATTCGACTTACCCGTGATCGCGAACGAAGCCGCCTGCCCATCGAGCAGGCTGGCCTTGCGCGCACGCTTTACTGCTACGCGACAACGTGCAACGCGTCGTGCTGGCGTTAATAAATCGTGACTATCGTTATCCTGCCCGACAATTTCACGAAACGCCTGCATGTCTTTTTTCACCGCCGCTTTTTGTTTCGGGTCGTGCTCAAACATAGGGTCGAGGTAAATCACATCAACCGCATCGTCCGCTGCTTCCGACAACCAATCGATGCTCGCTTGGTGTATCAACTCAATACGCTGAGAAATCGTGGCAATCTCTGGGTCCTGATTCGCTCGCCGCAAACCATCGTCGAGTAACGCCGCGACCACCGGGTTACGCTCAATAGCAATGACCCGACACCCTAACGTCGCCAACACAAAAGCATCTCGTCCCAGCCCAGCAGTGGCATCCACTACCGTCGGCTGATAGGCCCCAGACACGCCCACGGCTTTGGCAATGTCCTGCCCCAAACCACCACCGAAACGACGTCGGTGCGCTTGCGTACCGGCACAGAAATCCACACAAACTGAGGACTTCAGTGAATGACCCGGCGCCAGCGTCAGGCGGCCCTCAGCGTAGCGAAGTTGGTATCCAGACGACGCCGGAATCTCTCCGGCAACCACAGTAAATCCATAACGACGTGCAAGCACATCTGCGGCCTCACATTCAGAGGCACCCGGCACATACACATGCATTGTCGTAGAGGTCATCAGACAAAAAACAGCAAGAGTAAGCCGCCCAATATCATGCGATAAACCACAAACGGCATCATGCCAATGCGGTTAATAAAGGCGAGAAAATAATAAATGCACAGCCAGGCGCTGACGGCTGAAATAGCGGCACCAAGAATCAATGCTTGCCAGTCGACAGGGCCAACCGCGCTCATCAGGTCCAGAGTTTTGAGACCACCGGCGGCAAGAATCAAAGGAATCGACAACAGGAAAGAAAAGCGCGCCGCCTCCACTCGAGCCAAACCAAGAAACAGCGCCGCCGTAATCGTCACGCCGGAGCGTGAAGTACCAGGAATCAGTGCAAACATCTGGGCAATGCCAATCACCAACGCCATTAACAGCGTCATCTGGGCCAGCGTTACCTCACCATGACGTACCCGGTCGGACCAGCCCAGCAATATCCCAAAACCAATGGTCGTTGCAGCGATGACCGCCGTAGAACGCAGGTTTGCTTCAATCCAGTCGTCCAGCAGTAAGCCGGCCAGTCCTGCCGGAATCGTGGCCAGCGCCACAAACCAGGCGAGGCGCCCATCTGCATTTGGCTGGCGGCTGAATCCGGTGGTGACCCAACCAGAAATCAAACGCGCGATGTCCGCACGAAAATACACCATGACCGCCGCCAGCGTGCCAACGTGCACAGCGACGTCAAAGGCCAATCCCTGATCTTCCCAACCTAACAGTCGTGAGGGGAGAATCAGATGGGCCGAGCTACTGATCGGCAAAAATTCAGTCAATCCCTGAAGCAGGGCCAGAACGATGATTTCTATCAGGTCCACGGTGCTTTCCTTACGCGCTCAATAGCATTAAATTTTCTTCAACAGGCTGGGCTGCTCGCTGAGTTTTTTCCAGGCGACAGACTGACGCAGATACACAGGCGGGTAGGCTTCCGGATCAGAGAACTGACCGGCTTCCCAAGCAACAGCCGCCATCGGCGCCATGGTCCGTGCCTCCGGCTTGAGTGTCGCGTACTCCAGATCGCAATGAGCGAAGTCCATCAGCTGCAAGCCGTCTCCGGCCACGGACACATTCTCAGGCTGCTGTTTTTCCAGCTCAGCTAATGCCTCAAGACACACCGACGGCGCACCGACCTGCTCTTCCGATAATGGCAGAATCAGATCGCCCTGCTGCTGGTATTGCCCCCAAAACACTTCCCCCATGTGCGCATCCATCACCACAAATGCGGTAGAACGAGCGTCCTGAGACAACGCCGCTCTGGCAACCCCGGCCAAAGACGAAATACCACAGACTGGAACATCGAGGCCCAGCGACAGACCGTGCGCCACGGACAGCGCAATACGGATTCCGGTAAAGGATCCCGGCCCCTGGCCAAACGCCACGCCATCAAGTGACTGTCGGGCAACTCCCGCATCCGCCAATAACTCATCCACCATGGGCAATAGCCGCTGGGCATGGCGACGAGGCTGATCCTCAGTCGACCACAATACCTCGCCATCCAGAGACAGGGCGACAGAACACAAGGACGATGATGCATCCAGAATAAGTAGATTGGCCATGGGGAGATCTCAAGCACACAACTGCCGCGAGTATATCAAGTTTTACTCAGGCCGGCCTGATCTTGCAGGCATAAAAAAACCCAGCG
>Ga0181594_10000068_pt1 | contig 74534 bp, 72 predicted proteins | sample 071ome_18_FD_145603 | JGI IMG/M metagenome (GOLD analysis project Ga0181594, IMG submission 145603) | Coastal salt marsh microbial communities from the Groves Creek Marsh, Skidaway Island, Georgia - 071413BT metaG (spades assembly) | ecosystem: Environmental > Aquatic > Marine > Intertidal zone...
TCGGTCATCCGGTGAAGCGGCTCGTTCGGACTCGGATCGGTCCGGTCACCGATCCTCGGTTGCCGCCGGGGGAGTGGCGGATCCTCGACCGGGCTGAGGTTCGTTCGCTCGAGGTCGCCTCGGCGGCTGCGCCGGAGGGGCAGAACCAGAACTCGGATCGGGCGACGACGGCCGAGCGGTAACCTGCTCGATCGTGACCGAGGGCAGCCCAATCGAGCAGAGACGAGCAGTGATCGTCGGCGTCGGCCTTATTGGAGGTTCGATCGGTCTTGCCCTGCGGGCCGATGGTTGGCAGGTCGTTGGTGTCGATCAAGATGAGCAGCGGCTGGCTGATGCGGTCGCTCGTGGCGCGATCGACCGGACTGCGCTGGTGGATGACCTTCCTGCCTGCGATCTTGCGGTCGTGGCCACGCCCGTTGACGCCGCCGTCGGCATGGTGGAGCGTCTCCTCGCCGCCGGTGCTGGGGCGGTAACCGATGTCGGGTCGGTGAAAGCCGAGATCGCCGACGGCATCACCGATCCTCGCTTTGTTCCCGGTCACCCGATGGCTGGCAGTGAGCAGGACGGCTTGGAGGGGGCCTCTGCTGATCTGTTCAGCGGCGCCATGTGGGTGCTGTGCCCGACGGCGACCACCGACGATGACGTGTTCGCGGCTGTTCGGGATCTCGTTGCGTCGCTTGGCGCGAACCCGATCGCCATTCCTGCTGAGCGCCACGATCTTCTGGTGGCGGTGGTCTCGCACGTGCCTCACCTCACGGCGGCAACGCTGATGCGGTTGGCTGATGGGCGTGCAACTGAGCATCGGGCGTTGCTTCGTCTCGCTGCGGGTGGTTTTCGCGACATGACCCGGGTGGCGGCCGGTCACCCGGCGATCTGGCCCGACATCTGTGTTCAGAACGCTGAGGCGATCGTTGATGTGCTCGACGAGTTGGTGCGGGAGTTGTCGGCGGTTCGAGACGTTGTCGCCGAACGTGACCGGGCGGCGCTGCTCGGCCAGCTCGAGCAGGCCCGAACGGCCCGTCGGAACCTGCCGACCACCATCCCAAGCCCCGAGGCCATGACCGAGATGCGGGTCCCGGTTCTTGATCGCCAGGGCGAGATCGCCGCGATCGCTGCGTTGGCTGCGGACCTCGACGTCAATATTTACGATCTCGAGATCGCGCATTCGGCCGAGGGTCCTCGTGGTGTTGTGGTGTTGTTGATCGAGACGGCGCTTGCTGAGCGACTGCAGGGCGGACTCATGGTCTCTGGCTATCGACCGTCGATGCGGGCGATCGAGGCATGACCGCCGATCCTCGCTCGCTTCCTGATCCGTTTCCGATCACCCCGCTCGAGACGCCACCTGACGCCGAGGTCGTGCTGCCCGGATCGAAGAGCATCACCAACCGTGCCCTTGTGTGCGCGGCGTTGGCCGATGGCCGCAGCACCCTGAGCGGGGCCCTCTTCGCCGACGACACGGTCGCCATGTTGGGGGTGCTTGAGGCGCTCGGTGTTCGGACAGAGGCCGACTCCGCTGCTGCGACGATCATGGTCGATGGCTGTGGCGGCGCGATTCCGGGCATTGAGGCTGAGGTTTCCGCCAACCAGTCCGGCACCACCGCCCGATTCGCCGTGCCGCTTGTCGCCACGGGTGCGGCTCCCGTGGTTGTGGATGCTCATCCGCAGATGCGTGGGCGTCCGATGGATGACCAGTTTGCTGCGCTTCGAGCGATGGGTGTCTCCATCGAGGAGCTCGGAGAGCCCGGTCGGCTCCCCGCTCGGATTGTGGGTCCGATACAGACCCATGAGGCCACGTTGCCGGGCGATGTGAGCAGCCAGTTCATCACCGGGCTTCTTCTCGCCGGTGGGGCCGATCGCCTGCGAGTTGAACTCACAACGGAACCAATCTCACGGCCGTACATCGACATGACTGTCGCGGTGATGGCGGCCTTCGGCGCAGCGATCGAGCACGATGGTCAACGGCAGTGGTCAGTCGGGGGCGGGTACCGCGGGACCGACTATCTGATTGAGCCGGACGCATCGGCCGCTTCGTATGCGCTGGCCGCGGCAGCGATCACCGGAGGCCGGGTCCGTGTGAGCGGCCTCGGACGCAACGCGCTGCAGGGTGATGTCGCCTTTGCCGGTGTGCTCGGCGAGATGGGCTGCGATGTTGTCGTCGGCGACGACTTTGTTGAGGTCTCAGGCCGAGCCCACCGAGGGATTGATGTGGACTTGAGTGACATCTCTGACACTGCCCCGACCTTGGCGGTCGTGGCGGCCTTCGCTGACACGGCGACGCGCGTCGATGGCATCGGGTTCATTCGCGAAAAGGAGAGCGATCGGGTCGCCGGGCCGGTGACCGAGCTCCGTCGAGCCGGTGTCGATGCCGAGGAGCACGAGGATGGTTTTGTGGTCCGTCCGGCGGGTAGGCCGGGCCCGGCAGTCTTCGACACGTATGAGGATCACCGGATGGCAATGGCGTTCTCGCTCGTCGGTCTCGTGGTTCCCGGTGTGGCGGTGGGCGATCCCGGCTGTGTCGCCAAGACGTTCCCGGGCTACTTCGAGGCTTTGGAACAGCTGCGGTGAGCGGGCAGGATGTCGCCATGCGTGTGATCGCCATCGATGGGCCGGCGGGCTCGGGGAAATCCACTGTTGCGCGCGCCCTGGCTGCGCATCTCGGGCTGCGGTACCTCGACACCGGCGCGATGTACCGCGCTGTTGCCTTTGCGGTTCTGCGGTCAGGCGGTGACCCAGAGGACGCAGCGGCGACTGCGGCAACCGCCCGCCGGGTTGATCTCGACATCGGACTCGATGCCGTCATCGTCGATGGCGTTGATGCGACCGTCGAGATTCGTGGGCCAGAGGTCAGCCGCGCTGTCAGTGTGGTGGCAGCCAATCCGGAGGTCCGCAAGGAACTTGTCTCGCGGCAACGAGAGTGGGCGAATCGGCACGGTGGTGGCGTGCTGGAGGGGCGTGACATCGGCACCGTTGTCTTCCCGGATGCAGAACTGAAGGTGTATCTCACCGCCGACCCCGAAGAGCGGGCCCGCCGACGAGCGAAGGAGGTGACCGACCTCGACTATGAGACGGTCGCCGCCGACATCGCTCGTCGAGATGCAGCTGACACCTCACGAGCGACCGATCCGCTGGTCGAAGCAGCCGATGCCACCGTGGTCGACACAACCGGACTCGATATCGGTCAGGTGGTGGATCACATCACCACACTGTTCGATGCCAGCACCGACTCGACCTCTGAGGAGGGCTGAGTCGATGACTGCGGCTCGCTACGGGGCCCAGGACGGCGACGCCGACCAGCGCTCCCGACAGACCGTGCTCGGGCGTGTGCTCTATTGGATTCTGTGGCGCGTGTTCTATGCCGCGATCTTCATCCTGTTCCGGCTTCGAGTTGAAGGGCGAGAGAATCTTCCGGATGGCCCGTTCATCCTGAGTGGGATTCACCGTTCGTTCATCGACACGCCGATCATCGGCATGGTGACGTCTCGTCGGCTGCGGTTCATGGGCAAGGAAAGCCTGTGGAAGTCGAAGCCGCTGGGCGGGTTCCTCACCGTGATGGGCGGGTTTCCGGTGGAGCGGGGCACTGCGGATCGCACGGCGCTGCGCGCCGCCGAAGATGTGTTGTCGCTCGGTGAACCGCTGGTCATGTTCCCGGAGGGGACACGCCAGGAGGGTGACCGGATCGACCGGGCCCAGGTCTTGGATGGTCCGTCTTTTGTCGCAGCCCGGTCCGGGGTTCCGATCGTTCCTGTCGGAATCGGCGGGAGTGCTCGGGCCTTGCCGCTCGGGGCGAAGATCCCACGGCCTCGAAGGATCGTTGCGGTTATTGGCGACCCGATCTACCCGCCGCCCCGGGGTGAGGGACGGGTACCGAGGCGGGTGGTGACCGATCTGACCGATCGCCTCGCCGAGGAACTCGGTGATCTCTACATCGAGGCCCGTGTGCTGGCGGGTGACGAGGAACCACCCGCAGGCTGACTTAGTCGGTGGCTTGGCTCGACGCCAGGTAGGAACCGCTGACGTCGACGAGTGCCCGCGAGCGAAGCGCTCGGCGGCCGAGCAGCATCCGAAATCCCATCGAATCACGCCGGGTCAGGGTGAACTGCACCGCCCAGTGGCGATCGCCGATGCCCACCGTGGTCTCGATGACCGGCCGCAGCTCGCTCTTGCCGTTCGATGACCGAACGCGGCGTTCGTCGATCATCGGGGCCCCAACCCGCATTGACTGGCGGGAGGTTCGCTGGAGGGGGCGCAGGGTGAACTCGACCCAGGGTTCGCCGTTGCGCTCGACACGCTCAAGTTTCGATGCGTGAAGGGCTGAGGTCGCCGCACCGGTATCGATCTTGGCGTTGATCGGAACCGGGCAGTCGAGGCCCTCGAGCAGAACCCACTCTCGCCAGCCGACCAACAGCGGGGAGCGCCTGGTCACCCGTTGGGCCCGGCGAGCGTCTCGAGCACGTCGGAGGCGTCGATGCTCCGATCGTCGAGTGGTGCCCGTTCGGGGCCGCCGAGGGTCACCATGGTGGCGGCGTCGATTGCCGTGAGGAGGTCCCGGAGGTTGCGGGGCGGGGGGAAGTACTCGTCTTCCTCGGTCACTTGGATTTCTTCGACCCCGTTGGTGGGAGCCAGTCGGTTGATGACGGATCGCACGAGGTCTTCTGGTGCAGATGCGCCCGCGGTGACGCCGACGATCGCGGGGAGGGTCGGGGGGAGTTCGTCAGGCCCGTTGATGCGGTACACCTCTGGACAGCCGGCCTCCTCGGCGAGTCCGGCCAGCGCATTGGTGTTGGAGGAATTCGCCGAGCCGATGACGACCATGGCGTCACATCGCGGTGCGATCTCCATCAGCGCCGATTGCCGGTTGGTGGTGGCGAAACAGAGGTCGGAGCGGCCGGGTTGCCAGAGATCGGGGAACCGTTCGCGGGTGGCGTCGAGGACACCAGCCCACTCCCGGTGAGACAGGGTGGTCTGGGCGAGGACGGCAACGGGCTGATCGAGGTCCGGCAGGGCTTCGACCTCGGCGCGGGACTCCACCCGGTGGATGACCTCGGGGGCGACCGCCATGGTGCCGACCGCTTCCTCATGGCCCTCATGGCCGATGTAGACGATCTGGTAGCCCTTCTTGGCCCGTGTCTTGACCTCGTGGTGGACCTTGGTGACCAAGGGGCACACCGCGTCGACGACGTAGCCGCCCTGTTGGCGTGCCGCAGCCACGACCTCGGGGGCCGAGCCGTGGGCCGACAACATGATGGGCCGACCAGCCGGAATGTCGGCGATGTCGTCGACGAAGATGACGCCGGCTTCCTCGAAGCGCTGCACAACCAGTCGGTTGTGCACGATCTCGTGGTAGCAGTACACCGGAGGCTCGAAGGCCCGCACCATCCAGGCGAGCGCTTTGATGGCCATTTCGACGCCCGCGCAGAACCCGCGGGGAGCGGCCAACAGAACCTGCTCCACACCGTGGACGGGTTGGATTGAGGGGTGGCTCGTCGGTGACATGGTCTGCCGATTCTACCGCTCGGGCTTCGACGCGGAGACTCCGCCGATCGGGGTGGAGACCCCGTCCGGGCTCGGTACGATATGGGGTCGTTCTGCGCTCGCGCCCCACTTGTACCCTGCGAGCCTGCCCAGGAGTTCTCCGATGTCGAAGATCTGCCAAGTCACCGGGAAGAAGCCCCACTTCGGCAAGCAGCTGTCGCACTCGCACCGCCGCTCCAGCCGCCGCTGGGATCCCAACGTTCAGACCAAGCGCTACTACCTCGCGAGCGAGCGGCGCTGGATCAAGCTCAACGTCTCCACAAAGGGCATCAAGACGATTGACAAGCGTGGCATTGAGGCCGTCGTTGCCGACATGCGCCGCAACGGACAGAAGGTCTGAGGTTCGTCATGGCTAGCGATAAGCGACCCATCATCAAGCTTCGTTCGACGGCGGGCACGGGCTACACGTACGTGACCACGAAGAACAAGACGAACACGCGTGAGCGGATCGAGATCAAGAAGTACGACCCGGTCATCCGCCAGCACGTCATCTTCAAGGAAGAGCGCTGAGCCATCGGGTCGGCGCCGCACGGCGCTGATCTAGGATTCGGCTGATGTCCTCGTCGGCCGATCGCCCCATTGCGATGTTCGACTCCGGGTTCGGGGGTCTTACCGTTGCGCGGGCGTTGATCGACCTCGCCCCGTGTGAGGATCTGGTGTACTTCGGAGACACCGGTCGCTACCCGTACGGTCCCCGAAGCCAGGCTGAGGTTCGGGACTTTGCGCATCAGATCACCGACTGGATGGTCGACCGCTACGACCCCAAGCTGATCGTGGTGGCCTGCAACACCGCCACTGCGGTCGCGCTCGATGAATTGCAGGCTCGAATCGCGGTGCCGGTTGTTGGTGTTGTCGAACCAGGGCTTCGATCGGTCCTGGCGGTGACGGAAACCCACCGCGTGGGTGTCATCGGCACGGTTGGCACCGTCGCCAGTGGGGCGTACCAGCGCGCCGCAGCGGCCGCTGCGCCCCAGGTGGAGCTGACGTGTGCTGCGTGTCCAGGCTTCGTCGAGTTCGTCGAGCGAGGTGAAACGGACTCTGAACAGGTCCGTGTGCTTGCGCAACGACTCCTGGCGCCAGTCATTGACGCGAAGGTCGACGCCTTGTTGCTCGGCTGCACCCATTATCCGTTCCTTGCCCGCACGATCGGTGAGGTCATGGGCCGGGACGTCGTGCTGGTTTCGTCTGCCGATGAAACCGCCTTTGCGGTGACCAGCGCCCTTGCGACGAGTGGCGCCGCGACCACCGCCACCGAGCGGGGCCGACACCTTTTCGTATCGAGCGGGGATGTCGACTCCTTTGCTCGCCTCGGACGGCGACTCCTGGGGCCTGAACTCGACCATGTCGTCGCCCACCGCTGGGAGGGTTGATGAGCTTCACCGTCACCGTGCTGGGATCGTCTGGCTCGTACGCGAGCGAAGACAATCCGTGCACCGGGTACCTCCTCCGGAGCGATGAGGCCACGGTCCTGCTCGATTGTGGACCGGGCACGCTCGGGCCTCTCCAACGCGAGATTTCTCTCGCTGAGCTCGATGCGATCGTTGTGACGCACTGCCACCCCGACCATTGGCTCGAGTTGCCGGTGCTGCGCAATGTGTTCAGCTACTTCGAGGTGGTCCATCATCTGCCGGTCTTCGGGACGGCGGAAACCAAGGCGATGTTCGACGCCGTTGTCATCGCGGGCCGAGACGATGCCTTCGCCTGGACCACCATCGATCCGTCATCGCAGCTCACGATCGGCGATCAGTCCTGGTCGTTCACCCTGAGTGACCACCCGGTCGAAACCCTCGGCCCGCGGGTTGTCGTTGGTGATCGACGGTTCGTCTTCACCTCCGACAGTGGCGCTGGCTGGGTGTTCGAGGATGGCCCGAACGTCGATTTGGCGCTGATGGACGCCAGCCATCTTTCGGCCTTCGAGGGGCGGGGGATTCCTCATATGAGCGCACGTGAGGCGGCGACGCTTGCTCGCGACGCAGGGGTTGACCGCTTGGTCCTCACCCATCTCGTGCCGGGATCTGACCCTGCGGCGCACCGCGCCGAAGCCGAGGCGGCCTACGGTGGTCCGGTCGAGGTGGCCCTGCCCGGGTCGACCTTCACGATCTGATCCGTCTTCCCCTTGGAGTTCTCCGTGTCCACCCGTTACGACGGCCGGCAGGCCGACGAACTGCGTCCCTTCTCGTTCACCCGCGACTTCACGACGATGACGATGGGCTCGTGCCTCGTCACCTTCGGGGAGACCCGAGTGTTGTGCACCGCATCGGTGGAGGACGACGTTCCCCGCTGGATGAAGGGCAAGGGTGAGGGGTGGGTCACTGCCGAGTATTCGATGCTGCCGGGCTCCTCTCCGGAACGGATTGGTCGGGAGCGGCGCGGCGCAAAGGGGCGGACACAGGAGATCGAGCGCCTGATCGGGCGTTCACTGCGGGCCGTCACCGATATGAAGGCGCTCGGGGAGACGTCGATCCGGTTGGATTGCGACGTGCTGCAGGCCGATGGTGGCACCCGTACGGCGTCCATCTGTGGTGCCTATGTTGCGCTCCACGATGCATGCGAGCGGCTCGTAATGGCGGAACGCATCCCCGCCAATCCGCTCACGACGGAGTGTGTGGCGATCTCGGTTGGCATCGTCGACGGGCAACCCGTGCTTGACCTCCCGTACCCCGAGGATTCGACCGCCGATGTCGACTTCAACGTGATCATGGACGGCAACGGGCAACTGATCGAGGTGCAGGGCACCGCCGAGGGCAACACCTTCAGCCGTGCTGAGCTTGATGCTCTGCTCGACCTAGCTGAGGGTGGCGTCGCCACGATCGCCGACGCGCAGCGCGCCGTGCTGGCCGAGGCGCCCTCGCCTCGCACGCCGGGCCGCTGATGGCGGGCCTGCCGCGGTTGGTCTGCGCAAGCGCCAACCCCGACAAGGTCGCGGAGATCGCCCTCGTGCTTGACGGGCTGGTCGAGCTCGAGCCTCGCCCCGCCGAGCTAGGTGACGTGATCGAAGATGCTCCAGATCTCGAAGGGAACGCTCGCTTGAAAGCGGTTGCCGTTTGCGAAGCGGCGGGCGCCGCCGCAGTCAGCGACGACACCGGCCTCGAGGTTGATGCGTTGGATGGTGCGCCGGGCGTGTTCTCGGCCCGCTATGCGGGTGAGCACGCCACGTACCAGGACAATGTCGACAAGCTGCTGGATGAACTCGAGCGCGTCGGTGCCGTCACGCCGGAGCAACGGAGGGCTCGGTTCCGGACTGCTGTCATGGTGGTGTGGCCCGATGGGCGAGAGTTGCTCGTCGAGGGGGTTGTCGAGGGGTGGATCTCGCTGGAGCCATCGGGTGCGGGCGGGTTCGGCTACGACCCGGTGTTCGTTCCCGCTGGTCGCGACGGCAAGACGTTCGCCGAGATGGGTGACGAGAAACACGAGATCTCCCACCGTGGGCGAGCCTTTCGGGCGCTGGCGGCAGCCCTGTCGGACAGCGTCGACTGACTAGGGTCGGCGCCATGCCGAAGGTCTTTGTTCATGGCAACCCCGAGTGCGACGCCGTGTGGCGTCCTCTGCTCGACCAACTGGCCGAGCGAGGGGTCACCGACACGATCCCGCTCTCGCCTCCCGGGTTCGGCGCGCCGGTTCCCAACGGGTTCGACGCGACGATGGCTGGCTACCACGCGTGGCTCGTGGCCGAGTTGGAGGCGATCGACGGCCCGGTCGACCTTGTCGGTCACGACTGGGGCGCCGGCCACGTCGCAGGTATCGCAGCTGATCGGCCCGACCTGATCCGCTCGTTCGCGATGGACTGTGGTGGGCTTGTCCATCCCGACTACGAGTGGCATGACATGGCGCAGGCGTGGGCGACGCCCGACGTCGGCGAGCAGATCATCGACATGATGGTCAGCCGTCCTCGAGACGAGCGCATCGCCCAGTTCGAGAGCTTTGGGATGTTCGGCGAGATCGCCGAAGCCCACGCTGACGCCGTGACTGCCGAGATGGGGCAGTGCATCCTCACCCTCTATCGCAGCGCCGTTCAACCGGCCATGGCCGATCTCGCCACGCGTTTGCGAGGCGCAGCGGTCCGCCCGTCGCTCATCGTGATCGCCGAGGAAGACATCTATGTGCCGTCCAGCCTGTGCGAGGCGGCCGCTGCCGACCTCGGGTCGGCGGTCGTCCGCTTCCCGGATCAGGGCCACTGGTGGATGATCGGTGCCGCAGCGGCGGCCGCCGATGCGCTCGTCGAGTTCTGGGCTGGACTGGGCTGAGCGCCCGCTGCACGGGAGGGTGGCTCCGGGCGGTACCCTGAGCCGCATATGACCGAGATGCACCCGTTCATCCCCCAACTTGCCGACAGCCCGACGCTCGGGAGTCCTCAGGCCGACATCTACTACCGGCTGCTCCAGGACCGCATTGTCGTGCTCGGCACCGACGTCAACGACAACATCGCGAATTACATCACCGCCCAGCTGCTGTTCCTCGAGGGACAGGACAAGGAGAAGCCGATCTGGCTGTACATCAACAGCCCAGGCGGTTCGGTCACGGCCGGTATGGCGATCTACGACACGATGCAGTTCGTCGAGCCCGAGGTGGGCACGATCTGTATGGGTCTGGGTGCCTCGATGGGCCAGTTCCTGCTGTGCGCCGGAGCCCCCGGCAAGCGCTATGCCCTGCCCCACGCCCGCATCATGATGCACCAGCCCCTCGGCGGGGTGCAGGGCCAGGCGACCGACATCGCCATCCAGGCGGAGCAGATGGCGTACACCAAGCGCCTGCTGCAGGAGCGCATCGCGCAGCACACCGGCCAGACCTACGAGACGATCGAAGCTGACTCTGATCGAGACCGTTGGTTCACCGCCGAGGAGGCGAAGGACTACGGCATCATCGATCACGTGATCGTCAAACGTGGTGAAATGCTCTAAGCCTTCGGCGGGGTCTGCCTAGGCCTCGCCGGCGTCGACCCGCTTCGCGTAGTCGTCGGCAGAAATCGAAACGCCCTCTGCAGCGACTCGGGCTTGATCGTCGGGTCGAAGGAAGGGCTGGAGCGCATCGATCTGCTTCCACGTTGCCGTGGGGGCTTCGCCGTGCTCGTCCGGGATGTAGCGGCTTGCTTCGACGCGCTCGTGCTTGACGATGTAGCGGGGGCAGTTGATGAACGAGTCGGTGATGGTCGCACGAACCAGCAATTGGGCACCGGGGAAGGCATCCATGAGGGGATCATCGGCACTGACGGCGGCGTCGGCGTGGACGCGAACCCGATGCGGGGTCTCGAAGTCGATGAAGAGCATGCCGATCTTGGCGCTGGCCCCACCGCCGTGGATATTGCCCATCGACAGGAACATCCCGTTGCCGTCATAGGACGGGAACACGATCGTTGTCGGATCGATGACCCGGACGAACCCGGGAGGTCCACCCTTGTGGGAGACGGTTGGCTGACCGTCGGGCCGCACCGTTGACAGGAAAAAGAACTCTCGGGCCTCGATGAAGCTGATCGCTCGCTCATCGAGGTGGGGTTGGACGATCGAGAACTCCATCGCGGCCGCGAGATCGCGGCTCTCAAACTGGGTTTGGAGTTCGATGTGGGCGTCGTCGTAGAAGGTCACGCGCGGGCTGACTCAGCGTTGGCTCGGAGTTCGGTCACGCCTGCGCCTCGGTCGTCGTAGCGGAACAGGGCTGAACCGCTGACGAAGACATTGGCCCCTGCGGCCGCACATTCCTTGATCGTCTCGGCGTTGATGCCGCCGTCGACCTCAATGTCGATGTCGTGTCCTCCAGCATCGACCATGGCCTTGATCGCCTCGATCTTGGAGAGAAGCGGGATGTAGGCCTGGCCTCCGAATCCGGGGTTGACGGTCATGATCAGGACATGATCGGTCACGTCGAGCACGTGCTCGATCGACGATGCAGGCGTGTGGGGGTTGAGCACGACGCCGGACTTGGCTCCCAAGCTCTGGATGTTGGCGAGCGAACGATGCAGATGGGTGCAGGCTTCGACGTGAACCATCACAACCTCACATCCGGCCTCGACATACAGCGGTGCCATCTCATCGGGATTCACGACCATCAGGTGCGCTTCGAACGTGATGGACGAGTGGGGTCGGCAACTCCGCACGATGTCAGGCCCGATCGTGAGATTCGGCACGAATACACCGTCCATCACGTCCCAGTGGATGCGATCACATCCGGCCTTCTCTAGGTCGACGACTTCCTCCCCCAGCCGAGCGAAGTCGGCGGGAAGGACAGACGGGCTGATCTCGATCGGTCGTTGCTTCACCATGGTCACGACGCCGACCCTAATCGCAGCGCCGGTTCTGGCCGGTCGTGGATACCGTTTTCGTGGTGGAACTTCGCGTCACCGCAACCGCACGGGATGGTGCCGGTGTCGCCCGTGCTGAAGACGGCCGTGTTGTGTTCGTCGAAGGTGCCCTTCCGGGCGAGACGGTGACGGCTGAGATCATCCGGATGGATAAGCGGTGGTCGCGCGCCCGAGTGGTCACGGTGCTCGATTCCTCGCCGGACCGCGTTGCGGTGCCGTGTGCTCACCAGCTCGAAGGCTGCGGGGGATGTGATCTGTTGCATGTGGCGGCCGATACCCAGCTGACGATGAAGACCGCGATGGTGATCGATCAGCTGGCCCGTGCCAGCCTCACGGCGCCTGATCCGTCGATGCGAACGCTCGAGAACGACCATGGACGCACCACGATCCGGGCGGCGGTGCATGAGGGGCGAGCGGGGTACCGGGCCCGGAACTCGCACGACATCGTGGTCGCTGACGCGTGCGAAGCCGTCGACCCGGCTGCTGAGCAGTTGCTCGTCGAAGGCCGCTTCCCTGGCGCGTCGAAGGTCATGATTCGCGTCGGCAACCGAACCGGCGACCGTCTCGTTGTGGTCGACCATGGCGCCGTTGATGTCGAGTTGCCCGACGACGTCTTTGTGGTCTCGGAGACCCAGTTGGCGAACGGCAAGCGGGCGTGGATCCATGAGGAGGTTGCGGGTCAACGCTTTCGGATCAGCGCCAACGCGTTCTTCCAGAACCGTCCGGCGGGGTGCGATGCGCTCGTGGACGAGGTGCGTTCGATGATCGAGGAGGCTTCCGAGGGGACGCTGGTCGACGCCTACGCCGGCGTCGGTCTTTTCTCGGCGACCGTCGGCCGGAACCGGCCGGTCATCGCCATCGAGCGAGGGCGCGACTCGATCGCCGATGCCCGCATCAACCTCTCCGGGCGAGACGCCAAGATCATCAAGGCTGACGTCGAGCGATGGCGTCCTTCGATCGCCCCGGTAGTCGTCGCCGATCCGGCGCGTGAGGGTCTCGGCAAGCGGGCAGTGAAGGCGCTGTTGGGGGCTGAGCCCGAGGTCTTCGTCTTGGTCAGCTGTGACCCGTCGTCGTTCGCCCGCGATGCCGCACTCCTGGGCGCGGCCGGGTTCGAATTGGATCGATGGACTGTCGTCGACCTGTTCCCCGGCACCAGCCACGTCGAGACGGTGGCGCGCTTCACTCGCTGATCGCCGGCGAGCTGCTCAGCCGATGACGAACGGCGACGGTGCGGTGATGTCGCCGATCGGCACCATGCGGCGCAGACGCCACCCGCCCGTCGAGTCTCGCGAAAGGGTTACGTCGAGTCCGTCATCGCCAAGCGGGACCAGAAAGGTGAGTGCCTCGCCCGGTTCGACCTGCAGCGAGGTCGTCATGATGTCGCTTGGGACTGCTCCGAGGCCTGCGAGGTCGACAGCAAACCCGACCATGTCGAGTCGAGCATCGAGCTGACTTGCGACCAGCCCGTGGTTCGGGTCGGGCTCGGAGGCTAGGCGGTCGACGACCGCTTGCTGGGCGGTTGCATCGAGCAGGAGGTAAAGCGAGACGTGATCCCCACTCCCGATGAGGGCAGCGACGGTCTGGAGGAGTTCCTGCGGGTCGCTATTCGGGAGCGTTGAGCGCCACACGTCGGTGCTCTCGATTCGGCGCTCGGGTGCCATGACCGACGGTGTGCCGCTGAAGGGAATCTGGGACGGTAAGCCGTTGGCGAGTCGGACACTGCGGATCCGCCAGCGTCCGTCAGTGGTCGGGGCCAACTCGAAGACGACGTCGTTGCCATTGGTTGCCAAGATCCCGTCGACGACCGCGGTGAACTGGTCGGAGGAACGAAGGGTCAGTCCATCGGCTCCCGATGCGAGGTCGACGTGGAAGCCGCCGTTGGCCATCGCTTCCTCCATAGCGATCTCGAACACTCGGCCAGCTTCCAAAACATGGTCGCCGCCCTGTTCGACGGCGATCCGAGCAACAACGGCAGCTTCGAGTCCGCTGGTCACAAGCCCGCTCAGGTCGCCGGCGGCGATTGCCGCAGCCATCGTTCGTTGCGTGTCGGGGTGCAGGATGAGAGCCGCCGTCACATAGTCGCGACGCACGAAAGCCGAAATGAATTCGTCCACCGTTGCCTCCGGCGAGGCGAGGTCGAGTTGCTCGTAGGTGCGAGGCATGGTGAAAGTGGCCTCGACGGTGTCGGGCCCGTCGCTGCCGCACCCGGTCAACACCGCTGCTCCGAGCGAGACGGCGAACAGGACCGTCCCCCAGTGGCGGAGCGATTCGCGCATCAGCGAAACGGTACCGCGTTCGCTGCGGTGAGGGTTCGACTGATCAGCTTGCGAGTGCTCGAGGGTCGAGCAGGCGCTCAATGAGTTCGTCGGCGACCGGGCCATAGTCCTCGTCGATGTCGACCGTCCGGTGGGCTCGGTGCCGAAAGGGCTCAACGAAGGTGTCGTGCATTGGCGCGACGGTTGCGGCGAATTGCCGTCGGACGTCATCGGGTTCTCGGCCACGTTCGGCGACGTCTCGATTGATGCGTCGCTCGAGGCGGATCTGCTCGGGAACGTCGATGAACACGGCGAGATCGAGATGATCAGCGATGTCGGGGAATGAGAGGAGGAGGATGCCTTCGACGATCACGATGGGCCGGGCCTCGACCACCACGACATCGCCGGTCCGGGTGTGGGTCGCGAAGTCGTAGACAGGCGTGGTGATCGTCTGCCCGCTTCGAATCGCAGCGACATCGGCAGCGAATCGCTCATGGTCGAGTGAGTCGGGGTGGTCATAGTTCACCAACGCCCGTTCGGCGGGGGAGAGGTGGCCCTGGTCGCGGTAATAGGCATCGAACGCAAGGACCGACACTTGGTCGTCGCCGAGTCGTTCGAGGAGATGGCGGGTCAGGGTGGTTTTGCCAGCTCCAGAGCCGCCACAGATCCCGCAGGTCCTCGTCACGGGGGGTCAACGTACCAAGGACGCCGGGCTGGATCGACCCTGACCGGTGAACGATTCTGGTCGGTGGGTTTCCGGAGCCAGCGAAGTCGGGTTGGGACAGACCGCCCGCTCCCGGGGTGGACGTGCGAAGCTGCTGCGATGCCATCCTCTCGAAGCGCCTCGTCCCGCAGTGCGATCGCTCCCTTCCACGTGATGGAAGTCATGCGAGCTGCAGAGGAACGTGAGCTGGCGGGCGGTGATGTGCTTCACCTCGAGGTCGGGCAGCCGTCCACACCGGCGCCGCGCCGCGTGATCGAGGCGGCGCACCGGGCCCTCGACGAGGATGTGCTCGGCTACACGACAGCTGGCGGACACCCTGCGCTTCGGGCTCGGGTGGCCCAGCACTACCGCGAGTGGTACGACGTCGACGTTGATCCGGGAGCCGTGATGTTCTCGGTTGGTGCGTCGGGAGCGTTCGTCGCCGCCTTCTTGGCTGCCTTCGATGTGGGGGATCGAGTCGTGGTGCCGTCACCGGGCTACCCGTGTTATCGCAATGCGCTTGACGCGTTGGGATGCGACGTGGTCGACCTTCCGACGACGATGGCGACTCGCTTCCAACCGACCACCGAACTTCTCGATGGTCTCGTGGCCGATGGCGGCCCGATCGCTGGACTCGTGCTCTCGTCCCCGTCGAACCCGAGTGGAACCATGCTCGACAGGGTTCGGATGGCTGAGATCACCGACTGGTGTCGCGAACACGGTGTCTGGTTCGTCAGCGACGAGATCTACCACGGGCTCACCTACGGCGAGTCGGCTCCGACCGCGCTGCAGTTCGATTCTCACGCAATCGTGATCAACAGCTTCTCGAAGTACTTCTCGATGACGGGCTGGCGCCTTGGCTGGCTCATCATGCCGGACCCATTGCGGGAGGCTTTGACCCGTATCGGGCAGAACGTCACCATCTCGGCGCCGACGCTGTCGCAACTCGCCGCGGTCGTCGCATTCGATTGTCACGATGACTGCGAAGCCTATGTGGCCCGCTACGCCGAAAACCGCGACATTGTCCTCGACGGTCTCCGGGCGGCCGGGTTCGATGATCTCGCCCCCGCTGACGGTGCCTTCTACGTGTGGGCATGTATCGATCACCTCATCGAGTCCGGACGTACGACGGACAGTCAGGCGCTCTGCACAGAGTGGCTGAACACCTTGGGTCTCGCCGCCACCCCCGGCGTCGACTTCGATCCGAACCGTGGGCATCGATACGTCCGTTTCTCGTTCGCCGGCTCGACCAGCGACTGTGTTGATGCGATGCGGCGATTGCTCGAGTGGGTATGAGCTTTCGCTCGTGAGCCCGAGCCTGCGAGACTGGCCGAACCGATGACCGAGACCTTCGACACCATCACCGTTGCCATCGATGAGGACGCACGGGTCGCGACCGTGACCCTGAACCGGCCCGAGGCCTACAACGCGTTCAGCCCCACGATGCAGGAAGAGCTCAAGGCGACCTGGCGCTCCTTCCGGTCCGACGATCGGGTCAATGCGATCGTCTTGACCGCCGCCGGCGACGCATCGTTCTGTGTCGGTATCGACCGCAACGAAGCCGAGTTCACCAACATGGCCGGCAGCGAGATGCTCTACGGCACCTCAAACAACTTCATGTACGACGACCCGGGCGATGACCTCGGGCCCAAGTCGTGCGATCTCTGGAAGCCGGTGATCTGTGCCGTGAACGGGATGGCCTGCGGCGGCGCGTTCTACATGCTGGCCGAGGCTGACATCATCATCGCTGCGGAGCACGCCACGTTCTTCGATCCGCACGTCACCTACGGGATGGCGGCGGTGTACGAGCCGATGAAGATGCTGCAGTACATGCCGCTGGCCGAGGTGTTGCGCATGACCCTGCTGGGCAACCATGAGCGGATGAGCGCAGATACGGCTCATCGAATCGGGCTGGTGAGCGAGGTGTGTGCGGGCGATCAGTTGCTTGAGCGGGCCCGCTGGGTTGCGGATGCCATTGCCTCACAGCCGCCGGTCGGGGTTCAGGCTTCGCTGCGCGCCATCTGGGCGGCCAACGACCTTGGCACCAAGCAGGCGTTGACGATGGGGCCGTCGCTGCTGACCACCGGCTTTGATCGGGCCGGGATGGAGGCGGGAACGGCTGCGTTTGCGTCGGGAAAGCGGATCGTTCCTCGAACTCGCTGAGTTGGTCAGCTACCGAGGATCCGGGCTCGGGCGGCAGCGGCCTTGTCGAGCCAGCTCTGATCGATGAAGACGCCGTTGACCTCGACCCCGGCCCCGCCGCCGCTCGATCCAGCGTTCGAGTCGGCTCCAGCTCCTGATGCGGCCTGCTCCGCGGCGAGTTCCGCAGCCTTTTCGGCCTCGATCGCCTCGCGCTCACGGGCGACGAGGAACTCGTCGTAGTCCTTGGCCTTCACCAGCGACTGGTGGTCGACGTGGCCTACGGCGTTGCCGTCGGGGAAGCGAACCCAGTAGCGCTTCCAGGTCATGCCGTTGGCCAGCGCGACCTTGCCCGACGAGCCGGCCGGGTAGCCGGTGATGTCGTCGACGAGTCGGACCTTGGTGCCACGCTTGAAGGTGGCGGCTTGGAGTTCGGCGGTGGAAGGCACGAGTGAGAAATCTAGCGGGCCGGTCGCTGCGGCAGCGACACCGGAAGTGGTGGGCCGATCGACCGGTTTCTGACGGAGCATCAGGCTTGGCTACGGTGGAGGCACCCTGAGCTGACAGGAGGCTGCCATGGCCGCGCTTACCCCCGAGCAACTTGACTTCGTTCCGTTCGACGCAGACAACCACTATTACGAGGCGCTTGATGCCTTCACCCGGCATGTTCCCGAGGCGATGCAGCCGCGGATCGTGCAGTGGGTTGACATGGGAGGCCGTAAACACCACCTCGTTGGCGGGAAGCTCGCCAAAGCGGTGGCGAACCCGACGTGGGACCCGATCGCGAAGCCGGGTGCGCTGCGCCCGTATTTCGAAGGCAACCCGGATCGCTTGAACCCGCTCGAGATGCTCAAGGATCGTGAGCCGCTGCCGGCGTACTACATGGATCCCGCTGAACGGGTGAAGATCATTGAGCAGCAGGGGCTGCAGGGGGTCTGGCTGTTTCCGACGCTGGGCGTGTTGTACGAGGAGATCATCAAGGACGACGTTGATGCGGTCGTGACGATGATGCAGGCGTTCAACCGCTGGCTGCTCGACGACTGGTCCTACAACTACGAGAACACGATCTTCTCCGCCCCCTACCTTGCGCTCGGCGACGTCGACGCGGCGGTCGCCGAGGTCGACAAGGTGCTTGCCTTGGGTGCCCAGGTGCTGGTCATGCGCCCCGCGCCTGTCACGACTCGACTCGGCGTTGTTTCGCCGTTCAGCGCCCAGTTCGATCCGTTCTGGGCCCGTATCAATGAAGCTGGGGTCACGGTTGTGATTCACGCCGCCGATAGTGGCTACTCGTCGCAGGGGTATGCCGATGACCGGTTCTCGTCGGTGGGTATGGGCGGTGGCGCGGGCCCGTCGCTGAAGGGATTTGCGATCGAGCGGGCGGCGCAGGACTTCTTGATCCAAGCGGTCTTCGAGAAGCTGTTCGTGCGGTTCCCGAATCTGCGGATGGCATCCGTCGAGAACGGGTCGGATTTCCTCGGCCCAATGTTCCGCAAGTTCGACCAGACGGCCAAGAAGTCGTACTGGTGGTTCGATGATCACCCGGTTGACACCTTCAAGCAGCACGTCTGGATGAACCCCTTCTGGGAGGACGACGTCGATGAGGTTGTTGAGCTGATGGGTGCGGATCGGGTGATCTTTGGGTCGGACTGGCCCCACATCGAAGGGATGCCGCAGCCTCTCGACTACCTGGTTGAGCTGAAGAACCTCGACGACGCCCAGATCAAGCAGGTCATGCTCGACAATGTGACCCTCTTGAACACGCCGCGACCCTGCTGATTGCCGGTCGGGATTTGTTTGGCCCCGGCTTTCCAATGATGTGAACGATCACTAACATCATGGGTATGAGCGATCTGTCTATCGAAGAGATCCGGGCTGAGGTTGAGGCCTGGCTGGACGAAAACTGGGACGAGAGCCTGTCCGTCGGCGAATGGTGGGACCGACTCGGACCAAGCGGGTACGCACACCCGATGCTGGCCCCCAATGCGTACGGCAAGGGCTACTCGCAGTCCCAAGCTGCCGCAGTGATGGCGATCATGGCCGATCGCGAGGTGATGGGCCCGCCCACCGGCCTCGGCCGCATGTTGGCCGCCCCGACGATCGCTACCCACGGCACGCAGGAGCAGGTCGACGAGTTCCTGCCCTCGATCATGGACGGATCGGTTGGCTGGTGCCAGCTGTTCTCCGAGCCCGGTGCGGGATCCGACCTCGCTGGTCTGACCTGTAAGGCCGAGCGCGACGGTGACGAATGGGTCATCACCGGGCAAAAGGTGTGGACCTCAGGTGGGCAGATTGCCGATATGGGCATGCTGATCGCCCGTACCGACCCCAACGCTCCCAAGCACAAGGGCATTACCTACTTCGCCTTCGATATGCATCAGCCGGGCGTGACCGTTCGGCCCCTCACGGAGATGACGGGCCGTGCCCTGTTCAACGAGGTGTTCATCGACGAAGCACGCGTGCCCCACGCCAACATCATTGGCGAAGAAAATATGGGTTGGTCGGTCGCCAACACGACCCTGATGTTTGAGCGTGCCTCGCTCGGGTCCGCCGGGAAGTCTCCTGCATCGGCCGCTGGCTCTGGGGTGCGTTCGGTCCGCAACGAGCCGGTCACCAAGTTCAACCGCCGCACCGCAGGCGAGGGCGGGGTTCCGCCGCTTGGTATCGGCCTGTGGCAGTACCTCGTGAATGCGGCCGAGAAGTCCGGCCGGAACACCGACCCAGTGCTTCGACAGGAACTGGTGAAGCTCTGGTCGACCATCGAGGTGAACCGGCTGTCGATTCAGCGGGCCAAGGACCCGAAGCAGCGCACCGGCGCCGAGCCGAACATTGGCAAGCTCGTGATGTCGGACTTGTTCCGGACCTTCCGCGAGGTCGGACTCTCGGTGATCGGTGCCGACGGCATGCTGACGGGCGAATCCGACACCCAGTCTGGGGGAGCGGTCAGCGAAATCGCCATGTTCTCACCGGGGCCGTCGATCTATGGCGGCACCGATCAGATCCAGCGCAACATCATCGGCGAGCGCGTGCTCGGCCTGCCCCGCGAGCCGGGCCCAGGCAAGGACACGCCGTTCAGCGACCTGCCCAAGAACTAAGCGCTGGCCGGCGCTGCGGTCGTGGCTCGGCGGTAATCGCCGAGGGCGACGAGCGCGCCTGCGGCCAAGATCGCCGCTGACGCAGCAAGACCGAGTCGGAGCCCTGAGCTGGTGTCACCGAGCGCGCCTCCGAGGAGTGGCCCGAGCATCTGCCCAACGCCGAACGTCGCTGTCAGCCGCCCGATCACACCTCCCCACGACTGTGGTTGGACCCGATCTCGGGCGGCGGCGCTCACACCCCCGACCACGGCGAGCGCGCTCAGCCCGAAGAGCGCAGCAGAGACGGCGGCGCCGATGACCGATCGATTGATGATGATCAGCGCGACCCCGCCCGCGCACACGGCGAGAGTCACCGGGTACACGGCGCCAGCCGTGAAGCGGCGAAACAGTGGCGGCCAAAGGAAGGTACCCACCATGGTGGCGGCCCCCATCGTTCCCCAGAAGAACATGGTGGAGACGTCGGAATCGCCGTCTCGGACGTAGGCGACGACGAAGGTTGCGTACGAGATGTAGCCGAGTCCGAAGAGCGCATAGGAGGCCTCGAGCCCCCGGATCCGGTCAACGATCCCTTTGCTCTGAGCAATATGGTCGGGCCGGTGCTCGGGAACGACAACGGCAAGAATCGCCGTGGCCACAAGCGCCACGAGGCCGAGGGCGATCCATCCCGATCGCCAGTCATCGAACTGGCTGTCTAGCGGAGGGAGCCCGATGGCAGAGAGCAGGATGGCCAGGCCCGCACCACCCGGATACCAGACAAGCGCTGAGGGAACCGTGGTCTTCGACAGTTGCGTGGCGAGCGTTCCGCCCGCAACAAAGGCAAGACCGCCGAAGAGCCCGGCCAGGAAGCGAAAGAACGACACCGGCACCAGTACGCCGGTTGTCGCGGTGGCCAGCAGACTGATTGCCATACCGGCCGAACCCCACACGATGACCGTTCGGTCACCGAAGCGCCTGGCGGCACGGGCGCCCAGGATCGCACCGGCGAGGTAGCCCGCGGCATTTGCGGTCGTGGCGATCCCGCCATCGAGATACGTCCACGAGAGCTCATCTCGCATCGATGGCAGGAGCAGCCCGAACGCGAAGCGGGCGAGACCGATCGACGAAAACGGAACCAGGGCAAGCGCAATCGCCACCGACCGATCGGACACGGTGAATCGGTTGGCAGACAGATCAGCGCTACCCACGGGAGTCATTGGGTGCGGAGCGCGGCGTTGATCGCCCCGTCGGCCATGGCGGCTCGCGTCGCCGCATCCGGGCGACGGAGTCGTTCGAGCGTGACCCCGATGATCTCGGCGGTGCACGGGAATCCATGCGGATACGGGCCGACAGGAGCCCCGGTGTCGACGCCAACATCGAAGGTTTCGCCGCTCATCGAGAAGATGATCGGAACGGTCCGGTCGAGGCGGGCTCCATCGACGTCGACCTCGTCCACCGTAAACGTGAGCTCGCCGCCGGCTCCGAAGCCGCCGTCGTGGTCATACCGGAGCCGAAGCACATGGCGACCACTCGACAGCGGCTGGCGATCCTGAACGGTCGTCAGTACACGGCCAAAGAGGTTGTAGACGTAGGAAGCGACGCCTTGCGTGTCGAGATACATCGCCCAACCCGCCATGTTCCCGCCCTGGCAGGCGATCACGCCCTGCGCAGTCGTGCCCTCCGGCACGATGATCTCCGCGGTGATCTCGTGGGACGCGTTCTTGAGGTTGACGACCGAACTCTCCGGCATACGCACGTGCGCGGAGGTGTACGTCATCTTGCTGACTCCGTCGAGGCTGTGGGGCACGCGAAGCGCACCGCCGCGGGGAGAGCCGGCATCTCGGAGCGGGAAGACGCCGTTCTCGTCTGCCTCGCGTTCGAAGAGCGCTTGGAGCTCGGCCAGCTTGTCCGGGAACTGGGCCGAGAGATCGACGCTTTGAGAGAAGTCGTTTGCGATGTTGTAGAGCTCCCAGTGTTCGTCGGGTCCGTCGAATTCGTAGGCCGCAAGCCGGATCCAGGGCACCCGGCCGTGGAAGCACGAGGCGATCCAGCCATCGTGGTACACCGCCCGGTTGCCGAGAATCTCGAAGTACTGCGTGGTTCGGCGGCTCGCCGCAGTGTGGTCATCGAAGGAGTAGCCCATGGGTGTCCCATGGACGGGCATTTGCTCGATTCCATCGACGGTCTCGGGCCATGGCACCCCGGCCGCTTCAAGGATGGTGGGGGCAATGTCGACGACATGGTGGAATTGGCTCCGAAGGCCTCCGGCATCGGAGATTCGCGCCGGCCACGACACGGCCAATCCGTTCCGGGTGCCGCCGAAGTGCGACGCAACCTGTTTCATCCACTGGAAGGGCGCGTCGAGCGCCCACGCCCAACCGACGTTGAAGTGGTTTTCGCACCGGGCTGAGCCGAAGTCGTCCATGTGTTCGAGGAGCCATGCGGGGTCTTCTGGCACACCGTTCTGGAATGACGGTGCACTCCAGGCGCCGTGGATGGTGCCCTCCGCGGATGCGCCGTTGTCGCCGGTGACGTACAGCACAAGGGTGTTCTCACCGGCTCCGAGCTGGTCGACGGCATCGAGGACTCGTCCGACCTGGGCGTCGGTGTGCGCCATGAACGCAGCGAAGACCTCCATGAGCCGAGACGCAACCGGTTTGTACTCGTCGGGGTAGTCGTCCCATGCCGGAATCTGTTCCGGTCGAGGTGTCAGTGTCGTATCGGCCGGGATCACCCCGAGCGCGAGTTGGCGCTCGTAGATGTCGTGGCGAAGTCGGTCCCAGCCCTCGTCGAAGCTGCCTCGGAACCGTTCGATCCAGTCGGGGGCGACATGGTGCGGGGCGTGCACGGCGGCGGGCGCGAAGTAGCAGAAGAACGGGCGATGGGGCGCTGCGGCCTGCTGTCGTTGGATCCAGGTGATCGCCTGATCGGCGAGGTCCTCGGTCAGGTGGTAGTCGTCTCGGCCGAGGTGAGGTTCGATCGGGATGGTCTGGTCGTAGACCGCCGGTTCCCAGTGCGACGCCTCGGCGCCGATGATGCCGTAGAAGCGGTCGAACCCCATGCCGGTCGGCCACCGGTCGAACGGGCCTGCTGGGCCTTGCTCCCAGGAGGGGGTGAGATGCCACTTACCGAACGCTCCGGTGCTGTAGCCATGCCTGCGCAGGATCTCGGCAACCGTGGCGGCCTCTCGGGGGATGGCGCTGTCGTAACCGGGAAAGCTATTGGCGATCTCGGTGATGCCACCCATGTGCACGGCGTGATGATTTCGGCCGGTGAGGAGGGCTGCGCGGGTAGGGGAGCAGAGCGCCGTGGTGTGGAATTGGTTGTAGCGAAGCCCGGCGCGGGCCACTCGGTCGACGGTGGGCGTGGGCACCGGGCCACCGAAGGTGCTGCAGGTGCCGAATCCGACGTCATCGAGCAGGATCAGCACGACGTTGGGTGCGTCGACCGAGGGCCGGTCTGCGCTGAGCGGCACCGCTTCTGACTCGTCGAGGAGACGGCCGATCGAGCCGGTGAAGGGCGGGGTCGGGCTTGGGAGATGATCGCCGTTCATGTGATCTCCATGCTGGTGAGATCGAAGCACTGCATGATGTGGCGAATGCGGTGGGCATCGCCGGTGAGACGAACGTCGCCCTGTTCGATGGCGTCGCCGAGTGTGATCCGGTTCGTCAACAGCGAGGCCCATGTCTCGAGCTCAAGTTCGATCTCGAGTTCAGCATCCGAACCGTCGGTTGGAACCGCAACACCCCGGCGCACATGAAGGCCGGTTCGGGTGCCGTCGTCGAAAACGAAGCGGAGGTGGTCATCGACCCCTGCGGCCCGTTCGGGGACGAGCAGCACTCGAAGGGTGGCGACGAAGACGTCGGGTGGGCTGCTCACCACGTCGCGATGCGAGAACCGGTGGGCCCGGAACCGACTCATGTCGCGCTGATCCTCGAGTTCGAGCGTTCGGGTCAACGCCCAGTTGCGGAGGTTTGCTGAGGTCGTGCGCTGGGCGATGGCTCGCCACACCCGGGCCAGCAGTTGACGGTCTTCAGGCGTGCCGCCGTCGAGTCGACCCCGGTCGTCGGCCTCGAGGTGAACAAGCCAGGAGCCGAGCTCTAACGCCCAGCGAAGATCATGCGCAGCGATGGCCGTTTCGATTTCGCGGCGGACGGCATCCTTGCCTCCGAATCCATCGATCAGGCGGCGACAGCGCTCGGCTTTTTCGAGCGGCAGCAGCTTCGAGTCGTCGCCGTCGAACCAGCCGCGGAGACCAGCCTGGATCTGGCGGACGTGATGTTCGGCGAGTCCGTAGAACTGGCGCGTCATGTAGCTGCGGCCGAAGTCGTCCGGGAGTTGCACGAAATGGGTCAGTTCGTCGGCTGTCAGCCCTCGGTTGATGCCACGGACGGTCTGATCCCACAGGAACTGGATCGAGTCGCGATAGATCTCGACTTCCTCGGTGATGTGGTCGGCACCGCTGAGTGGCGGACCGTGGGTGGCGATGAGGTGCTCGATATCGAGTCCGGCGATGTGATCGAGGCCTTCGAGCAGAACTCTCGGGTCGCGATATTCCTCACCGCGGATGGCGAACACGTTGAACAGTGCAGGCCAGACAATGTTGTGAACACAGGTCGACTTCTCAGGGAACCAGATCGTGATCGAGTCGTCAGCGTCGGACGGGGCTGGGGTGAACGCACAGGTGAGGCCAGCGATCTGGGCTGTCATCGGGCCGGTGATGGTCTGCGTTGGGGGGATGAAACCGGGGGTGAACGGTGCGTGCTCTGCCCGGCGGAACTCCAGCCCGAGACCGACATTGATCAGGGCATCAGGCCCGTCGGCGTCGAGCAGCATGCCGAATTGCTGGACGAGACCGCGACTCGCTGCGGCGCTGACTTCGGAGGTGACCCGACGCCGGTTGCCGACGATCCCATGATGGCCCCAAATATCGATCTCTCGCCCAGCCTCGTCCAGGATCGCTTCGGTGCCGGCGACATAGTGGAAGTGGGTGTAGATCACGGCGGCGATCGGAGTCGTGGTGACGCGTCGCAGCTCGCTGAGTGCAGACCGCATCTCCTCGTTGGACTCGCCGGTATCGATGACGATGATTCCCTCGGGGCCTTCGATGAAGGTCTGATTGGAGAGACCGTTCCCAACGAAGCACCAGACACCGTCGGCGACTGCCCACAGTTTCGGGGTGAAGCGCTGGGTGTGATCGATCAGATCCCGATGTCCAATCTGACCACGCGGTCCAACGATGGTGCATGCGTCGTCAGTGGCAAACGAATCCCGGGTCATCACCGGAGTATGGCACTTGCCGTGGGGGCGGCTCCGATCGACGTGTCGGTGTCGAGTCCGAACTCACTTCAGCTGAGGCGTTACCAGGAACCGCCGCCGCCGCCGCCGCCGCCTCCTCCGACACTGCCGGAGAATCCGCCACCACCACCGAAGTCGCCATCGCTCGATGCCGGTTTGGTCGTTGCGGTGTTGCTGGCGCGCAGGATCGACGAGCCCAGGTGAACGAACGCAAGATCGGTTCCGAGGTTCGTTGCTAGTCCCGGATCGTCGCGGGAGGCGTCAGCGACGGCTCCGGCCCATGCACCCGACTCGCCCAATGCGACCGCCCATGCGGTGTATTGGCGCAGGAGTCCCTTCTCCGCCGCCTCGTCGACGTGACGGGCCTCGGAGTTTGCAAGGAAGCGTCGGAACGACTCGATTCGTAGCCAAAGAGCCGATCCGGTTTCGGTTCGAACCAGCAGCTCGAAGGACGACAGCAGGGTGCCGAACGCAGCACCGATGATCGCGGCGCCAATCACCGTGCCGGCGATCAGAATGCCGCCCTCGCGGGCGGCGCTCAGTGTTGCCAAGGCGCCGAGGACGCCGCCGGCGATGACGGCGAGGACAGCGATCAACCGCGCCAAGCCTTGGCGTTTCCGTCCCGCTTCGTCCCAGTGGGGGGACCCGTGGAGCCAGTCCTTGAGTTCGCCGCCGAGTCGGTTCCAGCCGATTGCGAAGTCTTTGTCGTATTCGTTGAGCGTGATGGACCGTCGGCCAACGAACATGGCGTCGAGTACCTGATGGACACTGGGATGCGCAGCGTTGGGTCCCCAGCGAAGCACCGGACTGCTTTCGCCCTCGATTTCGATCTCGCCACGGATCGCCGATTCGAGCAGCCAGGCCGCTCGATGCTCATCACGGACTCGCTCCTGCAGGAGCAGGCCACCCTCGACCGCGCTGGTATCACGAGGCGGTTCAAACTCGATGGTGGCGAGTTCGGCGAGTTCCGCTTCGTCGAGCCGGGTTGATGAGAGACCGTCGGCGGCTTCGCCGAAGGCGGCGTCGGCGGCGCCGCCGGTCCATACCCGCTCGCGCCCGGCTCGGCGGGTGAGTGAGGTGGCGGCGAGCCCGCCTACGAGTGCGGCGATGAAGGCGAGTGCGGCCGGGAGCAGGTAGCCAGTCCCAGGGTCGTTGGGCAGACCCGCTGGCGGCGCAAAGCGCTCGACGTCGCCGGTGGTGTCGCCGAGGCGACCGGACACGGTGACCCCGTCGCCGGGCGGCACCTGGCGCACTTCGGTGCGGTAGCGGCCATCGCCGAGGTCGGTGATGGTGCATGGTTGTTCGTCCCACCTGCCCTCGAAGCACTCGGGGGAGGTCAACCCGCCGGGGATGGCAAGGGAGATCTGGACGTTATTGATCGGGATCCCCCAGCCCGTTCCGATCGCGTTGAAGCTGAAGAAACCGTCTTGCTGCACCGATGACGGTTTGAGCAGGTACTCGATCCGGTAGCGGTGCCGGCCCGAGATCGTGATTCGTGGATTCCCGATCCGGATTCGGGTACTGAAGGACCGTTCGGTCACCTCGGTGACGCTGGGGGCAGTCGGTGACCAGACGCTGACCGAACTCGGAATGAGGTCGGGGACGTCGCGGAAGATGCCGCGCCGATTGCGGGGACCGAAGTCGTAGTCGATGACTTCCGTCACGCGGAGGCCGCTCTCGGTCAGCTCTGCGCCGACCCAGTAGCCGTCGATGCGTTCGGTGTCGCCAGCGAGCGCGGCGAGGCCTGCGGCGCCACCGGTGACCGCAGCTACGAGGACCACGAAGACGAGAGCGAGGGAACGACGTCGCTTGATCGGCATAGGCCAACCGTAGATCGTCGCGGACTGGCGGGCCCGCCGGTCGGCGCATTCGCCTCCTCGCGCCCGGTACGTCGTTGCCGTAGGCTCACGCCATGACCGCCGACGTCGTGCACCTGTCGAGAGAGCAACTTGAGGCCGGACTCGAGCACATGAAGGCAGCCCCGGTCGATCACGGCACGCTTGCGTTGATCGTGCAACGTCCGGCTGAAGACATGCGGGTCGTGCTCGACGAGGCCGAACTGAACCGAGAGGAAGGGCTGGCGGGCGACAACTGGTGGCATCGCGGCTCGAGTCGGACCGCCGACGGCAGTTCGCATCCGGATATGCAGCTGAACCTCATGAATGTTCGGGTTCTGGAGCAGATCGCCGGGTCCGTTGAGCGGATGCCGCTCGCTGGTGACCAACTCATCGTCGATCTCGACCTGAGCGACGCGAACCTGCCACCGTGGACCAAGCTCGCCATCGGTGACGCCGTCATCGAGGTGACGGACCAACCCCACGAAGGCTGTGCCAAGTTCAGCCGCCGCTTTGGTGTCGAGGCTCACCGGTTTGTGAATTCCCCGCTCGGGAAGGAACTGCATCTTCGGGGCATCAACGCTCGCGTCGTCACCCCCGGCACGATCCGTCAGGGCGACACGATTCGCAAGATCTGATCGCGTGATGATCACCCGCCGGACTGGCGCCCTGTTGGTGCTTGCTGCGGGGGTCATGTTCAGCTTTGGTGCGCTCTTCTTTCGCTCCACCGATGAGGTCGATGCCTGGCAGTACCTGGCCTTCCGAGGTGCTGGCGCAGTAGCGGTCGTCGGTCCGCTGCTGCTGTGGCGCAACCGCTCCGATCTCGGTGCCGTGCGTCGGCGGCTTCGATGGCAGCACGTCGCCGCCGGGGCGGTGCTGGGAAGCCTGTTTATCTCGTTCATCCTCGCCTTGAGCCAGGCCGATGCTGCCTTTGTCCTGCTTCTCCAGGCGTTGGCGCCGATCGTCGCCGCTCTCTTGAGTTGGCTGATTCTTCGCGAACGCCTGGAGCGAGACGCAGCGGTGGCGAGCGCTGCCGCGCTGATCGGGGTTGCGGTCATGGTGTCGTCGGGGCTTGACGCCGGGATCGGCTGGGGTGTTGTGGCCGCGGCGTACATCCCGCTCGGCCTGGGTGCCTATTCGACACTCGTGCGGGCCGGTTCCGACGGCGACCCGTTTGTGCCGGTCGTGATCGGCGGGGTGATCACGACGGTGGCTGGGGTCGTGGTCTCGTTGGGTCGAGGTGGGCTGGGTGTCTCGGGCCGCGATCTCCTGATTGGGCTGCTCGCTGGGGCGCTGCTGATTGGCCTGCCGACGCCACTGTTCAACCTCGCTCAGCGGGCGGTGCCAGCGCCCGACGCAACACTGCTGCTGATGTCGGAGATTGTGCTCGGTCCGCTCTGGCCCTGGCTCGTCTACGAGGAGACCCCGAGCGGAGCGACCCTCACCGGCGGTGTGATTATCTTTGTTGCGGTTGTCGGGTTGACCGTTCGCTCGAGAGGTTCCGAGGTCGCAGCGTGAGCTCGGCAGAACCGGCCCTTCCGGCAGGCTGACGGCATGCCGCTGACTCCTTGATCAGCCGTTGGTGGGGCAAGGGCTGCTCCCGCCGGATCTGTGTCGTCGGGTCGTACGCTCTGCCCCATGACTGTGCTGATCGGCATCACCGGCGAACAGAAGCCGGCGTCAGCGCTCGTTGACGTGCTCGAGGTCATCAAGGCCCTCGACATCGACGTGTTCTTTGGCGATTACGCCCGAGCGGTCGTGCGGGCTGGTGGTCTTCCGGTGTGGATTCCGGTCGATACGCCGCTGGAGATCGTCGAGCGCCTCGACGGGCTGCTCTTCAGCGGGGGTGACGATGTTGCACCGTCGGCCTACGGCCAAGCCCCCCATCCAGAGATCGGAACGCCGAGTGAACAGCGCGACGCCTACGAGCGTGCGCTGTTTGATCGGGCGCTCGAACTCGAACTCCCCACGCTTGGCATCTGCCGGGGGCCTCAGTTGATGAACGTCCATCTCGGGGGGACGTTGCACCAACACATTCCCGAACACACCGGGCACGGCCCTGTCGATGCAACCTTGCATCGTGTCGCCTTCGAACCCGAGACGGTGTTGCGCGACCTGTACGGCCCCGAGGTCGAGGTGAATAGCCTCCATCATCAGGGGCTCGCGACGCTCGGGGACGGGGTTGTTGCGGTTGGGCGCGCGGTCGGTGGGCCGGATGATGGCCTGGTGGAGGCGATCGAGGTCGACGGCAAGCCCGTGGTCGGGGTGCAGTGGCACCCGGAGCTGCTTGGGGGTGTCGATCCGGTGATTCGATGGCTGGTTGAGCAGGCGGGGCAGCTCAGCTCGAACAGCTGAGCATCGAGCACCCGGGTCGGACCCGTGCCCACTCGGGGCGTTTCTCGGCGAAGCGCTCCTTGCCCGGCTGCTCGGCGTACGGGGTGCGCAGCACATCAAGGAGCTCGTGCAACCGCGTCGTGTCGCCCGTGTCTGCGTCGTCGATCGCTAACTGGGCGAGATAGTTGCGCAGCACATACTTCGGGTTGACCGCATGCATCGCCTCAGCCCGCAGTGCGTCTTCTTGGCCGAGTTCGCGCAGGCGGGCCCGGTAGCGAGCGAGCCAGGAAAGCGATGCCTCGCGGCGATCGCTGCTGACCTTCTCCGGTTCGTAGTAGGCCTCGGTGAGCGGTGAAAACGCGTCCTCGTTGGTGACGTCAGCAGCGACGGGGACGTCGGCGAGTCGGCGGAAGAACACGGTCATATCGGTCTCGACCTTGGGGAGGAGGTCGAGAAGGTCGTGGATCAGTTCGGGATCGCGTGCCGCATCGAACTCCGCCAGCCCCAGCTTGGCCGCCATCATGCGGGGCCATTCGTGGTTGAACGTGTCGACATAGCCGGTCAGTGCATCTTGCAGTGGTTCGACCTCGCCGACGAGTGGGTACAGGGCGTTGGCGAGTTGGGTCGTGTTCCACTGCCCGATGTGAGGTTGCGCTCCGAATCGGTACCGCTTCATCTCCCGGTCAGTGGTGTTCGGGGTCCAGCCGGGGTCGTACCCCTCGAGCCAGCCGTAGGGGCCGTAGTCAATGGTGAGACCGTGGATCGACATGTTGTCGGTGTTCATCACACCGTGGACGAAACCGACCCGTTGCCAGTGCACGATCATGTGCGCAGTCCGCCGAGCGACTTCAGCGAACCAGGCGACATAGTCGTCGGTGTCGAACCCGCCCGTGCGGCCGTCCGCGATCTCGGGAAAGTGAAGGGAGATTGTGTGGTCCGCCAGGGCCTGAAGCAGGTCGGTGTCCTCACGCGACATGGGGAGTTCGAAGGTGCCGAACCGGATGAACGACGGTGCAACTCGACACACAATCGCGCCGGTCTCCCATTCGGGGTGGCCGTCGTAGAACATGTCGCGCATGACCCGGTCGCCGGTTGTGATCAGGCTCAGCGCACGGGTGGTTGGCACGCCGAGGTGGTGCATCGCTTCGCTGCAGAGAAACTCTCGAACCGAACTGCGCAGCACGGCGAGCCCGTCGGCGCGCCGGCTGTAGGGGGTTGGGCCGGCACCCTTGAGTTGGAGGGCGTGGCGGACACCGTCAGTGGTGATGGTTTCTCCCAGCCCGATGGCGCGGCCATCGCCGAGTTGGCCCGCCCAGTTCCCAAACTGGTGGCCGCCGTAGGCCATGGCGTGGGGGTCCATGGTGTCGAGGGTTTCGTTGCCGGAGAAGACGCGGAGGAAGGCATCGCTCTGGGCGGCTTCAGGATGGAGGCCGAGGTCAGCAAGCACCTCAGGTGAGTGGATGAGCAGTTTGGGGTCGGCGGTCTGCTTCGGGACAACACGACTGAACGCTGCGTGGTGCACTTGACGCGGCTGGTTCTGCTCGACCGGATCCGCGGGAAGGTCGGTGGTGAACCGGTTGTCGAAGGTCAGCTCATCGAGCGTGCGGGAAGCCACGAGATCAGCCTACGCTCACCCGCTCGCCTCGCTCCGGAGGGCACGCGAGGCGAGCGGGGCCATTCGAATCGAGTCGGTAGGATTGGGCGATGGCGACCACGACTGAGCGCAGCGATCTGACTGTTGTCGGCATGACCTGTGGTGGGTGCGCCGCAAAGGTGCAATCTGCGCTGTCTGACGTCGATGGGGTGGTTGACGCACAGGTGAACTTCGCCACGGCTCGAGCCACGGTCCGCCACGAAGGCCGTGACGAGGCCGCGTTCATCGCCGTGATCGAAGGCCTTGGCTACTCCGTCCGGGATGCCGCCGACCTTGAGGCGGCCGAACAGGCCCGTAGCGACGATCTCAAGCGACGGTTCTTGTTCTCGGCGGTCTTGACCGTGCCGGCCATGGCGATTTCGATGATCATGCCGCTGCGCTTCGACGGGTGGGCGTGGGTTGTGGGGGCACTGGTGACCCCGGTTGTCTTCTGGTCGGGTGCGGTCTTTCACCGGGCTACCTGGGCCAATCTCCGCCATCGCACCACAACGATGGACACACTCGTCACGATCGGCACCTTTTCGGCGTGGAGCTGGTCGAGTGTGGAACTGCTGCGCGGCGCCGAGGGGCACATCTACTTTGAGACCGCAGCGGTGATCATCACGCTGATCCTGCTCGGAAAGTGGATCGAGACGGCGGCGAAGCGGCGTTCGGGAGCCGCGATTCGCGCCTTGGCCGATCTTGGCGCCGTGACCGCACAGTTGGTCGACGGGCGGCGGGTCGAGGTCGATGCGCTTCAGGTCGGCGATCGCTTCATCGTGAAGCCAGGCGAGAAGATTCCCACCGATGGGATCGTCATCGACGGGCGTGCTGCGGTCGACGCGTCGATGGTTTCTGGTGAGCCGGTGCCGGTCGAGGTGACCGCTGGCAGCGAGGTGATCGGTGCCACGATCGCGACCGATGGGGCACTCACCGTCGAGGCGACCCGAGTTGGCTCGCAGACAGCGCTGGCCCAGATCATCCGCCTGGTCGACGAAGCCCAGGGCAGCCGGGCGGCGGTGCAGCGGCTCGCCGATCGGGTTGCGGGCATCTTCGTGCCAGCAGCGATCGGGATCGCGCTCGTCACACTTGTTGCCTGGCTTGTGTTCGGCGACAGCTCCGACGATGCGTTCACCGCCGCAGTCGCTGTGCTCATCATTGCGTGCCCGTGTGCGCTCGGCCTTGCGACGCCGCTCGGGATCATGGTCGGCACCGGTCGCGGCGCCGAGTTGGGGATCATCATCAAGGGCGGTGAGGTTCTGGAGGACACCCGAGCGGTCGAGACGGTCGTGCTCGACAAGACCGGCACGCTCACCGAGGGCGAGATGAGCTTGGCCGAGATCGTGAGCGGGCCAGCAACGGATGCCGGGCTGACAAGTGACGCAGCGCGGGTCGAGTGTCTCTCGGAGCATCCGATCGCCCAAGCGATCGCCGGTTCAAGCGTTACCGACGATGACCGCGGCGGCCCCAACGTGGAGGACTTCCAGGTGCTCGCCGGACGCGGTGTCACCGGGACCGTGGATGGGCGCCCGATTGTCGTCGGGCGACGCTCGCTGTTCTCCAGCGTCGAGCCAACGGTCGCGTCAGGCGCCGACGCGGCGGAGGCGAAAGGCACCACGGTGGTCTTTGCGGGCCGGGGCGAGGTCGCCGAAGTCGCCTTTGTCGTTTCCGATCGGGTCAAAGCCACCACGGCGCAGGCGATCGCTGGTCTTCACCGATCGGGCATGCGAACCGTCCTGTTAACGGGCGACAACGCAACGACGGCTCGTGCCGTGGCCGATGAGGTCGGTATTGACGAAGTCATTGCCGAAGTTCTGCCGGACGAGAAGGCGGCCGTGATCGAACGGCTTCGTTCCGACGGTCGCCGCGTCGCCATGGTGGGCGACGGCATCAACGACGCACCCGCCCTGGCTGCCGCCGATCTCGGCATTGCGCTGGGGACGGGCACGGACATTGCGATCGAGGCCTCCGACCTGACCATCGTGAGCGGGGATCTTCGGGCGGTGCGCGATGCGATCTCGCTGAGTCGGCGAACCCTCGCCACCATCAAGGGCAATCTCTTCTGGGCCTTCGCCTACAACGCTGCTGCCATTCCTCTGGCCGCCATCGGTGTGCTCAACCCGATGATCGCCGCCGCAGCAATGGGGATGTCGTCGATCTTCGTCGTCACCAACAGCCTTCGCCTCCGAAGCTTCCGGGGCACCCGAACCACCGACTGATCGGCAGCGTCCTCGCGTGCAGGGCTAGCTCAGGTCGAGGTCGAGATCGTCGAACCGCTTCAAGAAAGCGGCGATCTGACCACGAGTGGCGGTTGCATCCGGAGAAAATTCGGTGGGCGAGGTTCCGCGCGTGATGCCTACCTCGGCGGCCCATGACACGGCATCGTCGGCGAACGACGTCGCCGCGACGTCGACGAACTCGTGCGGGATGGCGGCTGTCGGGCGACCTGCGGCGCGCCACAGGAATGTCACGAACTGCGCCCGGGTGAGCGGCCCTTCTGGAGCGAACGTGGTCGGGGTCGTGCCGGTCGTGATTCCGTGTTCCAGCATCCAGCGCACGGGCACCTCGAAGAACCGGCCGAGTTCAACGTCGCCGAACGGAAGGTCGAAGGTCGAGTCGGGCCGTCCGAAGAGTCGCCACAGGAACGTCGCCGCCTCGCCCCGGGTGACGTTGTCATTCGTGCAGAACCAGATTTCGTTGCAGCCGGTCGTGAGTCCTTCGGCTGCAAGCCAAGCGATGTCGGCGGCGAAACTCGAGCCGAGCGTGTCGCAGAACGGGGTCTCGGCGGTGGCCTCGAAGCCGATGCAGACAATGTTGGTGGTACCGACCCAGACGAACTCCCAGACCTCGGGATTCGGTCCCAGGTTGGCGACACCGTCGGGGTAGCTCGGGAGCCACCCGTGGGCCCGGGCGTTCGCAAAGCCGTTGTCGCTCAGCCACGAGTAGGCGGGCGTCGCTGCAAAGGCATCGAGCACGGCACCTCCGGAACGGAGGTCGATCGCGTAGCCGGTGTGGTGTTTGGAGTAGCCCGGAGCGGCGACGGTTTGCAGGAGTGTGTCGATTGCGGCATCGCTGGTGCCTGTCGAACGTTCGTTCCAGATCGTGGCTTGGCTTGTCGCACTCCGGTAGCCCGACGTCAACGAGATGCTGTGGCCTGCGCTGGCTGCGGCGGCCTTGAGTTGCTTCCATGCGTTCGCCGCGTGTGGCTGGAGGAACCGTCCGTCGACGACGGTGAGTGGCCCCGCTGGTTCGGGTCGCCGCTCGTAGCCGCGGAGAACAGCGATAGCGCGAATCCGGGCGTCGAGGTCGCTATCGCCGGTGATCGCCGGCAGGTCACCGACCGGCGCAAGGTTGTCGAGGATCGCCTCGTCGAAGCCGACGACCATCTGCTCGGGTGACAGCTCACGATCTCTTGCGTCGTCGCGCATGGGATCGGCACCGGCGGGTGGGACGGTGACGAGGAGTGCGGCAACGAGAAGGGTGAGGACGGAGCGGCGAGGTCGGGAGCGGTGCATCCGGGCGGTGACGTTATCCCTTGACTGCCTGGATCGTCTCGATGCCCATCGGCTCGATTCCGCTCAGAACTCAGGCCCGTCGGCGATCAGCCGGAGAAGGTCGTACTCAAGTTCAGGGACCCGTCGGCCGCTGGCGGCCAGCACGATCGAGTTGGTGAGCCCGCTGGTGAAGGCCACCGCTTGGTTTGCCAGACCGATCGCCCACCACACGGCGCGGGCGACCATCCACCAGTGGAGCGCGTCGAGGCGAACGACACCGCCTGCGGCCTCGTAGCCCGCCCGTAGCGCGTCGAATGAGCCGAAACCGCCGACCGGGAGATGGTCGTTTCCGAAGCGCCAGGTTCGTGTGCAGATCCACGCCAAGTCCTGCATGGGGTCGCTGCGCTGACACAGCTCCCAATCGAGCACGGCGGCCAGCCCGTTATCGACGATGATGTTTCCGTTCCGAAAATCGCCGTGGACCAGGGTGAGCGGGAAGTCGGGGACCCGATGGTCGGTGAGCCATCGGAGCCCGTACCGAATCGCCGGTCGAGGCATCGGAAGAAGTTCGAGGAGTTCGGTGTGCCGCTCGACAAACGCGCTGGCGCCCATCGATTCGAGTTCCGCTGGTATCGCGTCTGCGGGGATGGCGTGGATTCGAGCCATGGCTTCGCCGCATGCGTGCGCCAGTGACTCTCCATCAAGTCCGTCGTTGAGTGCACGGAGAATATGGCGGGGAATCGTCTTGCCATCGATGCGTTCGACCACCATCGCTGGGGCGTCGGCACCGGCAAGGTTCTCGGTCGCTGCGAGCACTCGTGGCACGGGTACACCGGCGGCATGTGCGGCTCGAAGGAGCGACGCTTCCTGCTCGACCGGCGCCGCGTTGATGACACTGTTCGAGATCTGTGCGACGGCGGCGGTCGGTCGCTCGCCGTTGTGGATCTCGATGAAGAGGGTGCTGCGCTGGGCGCCGACTGAGGCAGCGCCGGTGATCTCGACCCGATGGCCGAGGAGTTCGCCAAGCCCGGCTGCGGTTGCGCTGGGGTCAGGTCGGGCCATGGTCGGTGTAGCCCGGCCGGGCGATTTCGGCGCGACGGGCCGCATCGGCGAGCAACACGTCGAGCGCTCGGTTCACGGCGTCCTGGTCGGTCGACGTCGCCAGTGCCGCATCGAAGTCGGCAATGAGCGTCTCATTGGGTGCATCCGACCCCATCCAGGCCCGCAGCCCTTCGAGATCGGCACCGTCATCACCCATCTCTCTGGCGAGGATCATGCACAGGTTGGCGATGACCCGAGCGGCATGTTGGGCACCGCCGGCGCACGACGGCACGACCTGATCGGTGAGCGTGGCAGCCATCGCCTCGAGCAGCGTTTTGGCGTCGGGCTCGTCGACCATCGTCAGTCGATCCCGTCGAAGTTTGGTTCACGCTTTTCCGCGAAGGCCGTCATCGCCTCGATGTTGGCCGGGCCACCCATCAGCTTGGCGAAGGCTGCGTTCTCACGCTCGTGGGCGGCGTGAAGGGCGGCCCGCATCGGCTCGACGATCGTGGCCTTGGTCTCAACGAGCGAGCTGATCGGCTTGGCGGCGAGCGTGCGGGCGGCCGCCATCGTCTCATCCATCAGCGTGTCCGCTTGGCACACCCGAAACACCAAGCCCATCTCGTGCGCCTGTTCAGCGGAGATCCACTCACTACTCATCAGGACCCAGCTTGCGTTCTGGCGACCGATCAGTCGGGGAAACGAGACACTCGAGGCCAGTTCCGGAGCAACGCCGAGTCCGGTGAACGGGCACTTGAAGCGGGCCGTGTCGGCGGCGAAAACCAGGTCGGCAAGGCCGAGAATGGTGACACCGAACCCGAGCCCCAACCCGTTGACTCCCAAGATCAGCGGTTTGGGAAAGTCGATCAGCGTGCGGCACAGTCCGGCGAAGCCGTGGGTCTGCTCGGGTCCGTTACCGGTCGCCATGGCCGCCATCTCGAGCAGGTCCTGGCCAGCCGAAAACGAGTCGTCGCTACCAGTGAGCACAACGACCGCAACGGCGGGGTCGTCGGCCGCGCTGAGGAACGCCTCGGTCGTGCCGTCCCACATCGCCGTGTTCATCGCGTTCTTGGCGTCGGGCCGCTGGAACGTAATGGTGCGGATTCGGCCCTCGTCGACGATCTCGATCATGTGGCGACCGTAGTGGCCAGTCCCGGATGGGTCAGAACCAGGTCAGCGGCGACCGCCGTCAACGAGGAACTGCTGGGCTGTGCACGCCGCGCCATCGTCAGCTGCGAGGAACAGCACCATCTGGGCGAATTCCTTCGCGTAGATCCGGCGCTTGATGGCCTGATCGCGCAAGGTTCCTTCCTCACCTTCAGGGCTCCACCATTTTGTGAGCTGGCGTTCGGTAGCGACCCAGCCTGGCAAGACCGTGTTCACTCGGACGCCGTGGATCCCGTAGGTGCGGGCCATGGTGCGAGTGATGCCCTCGACTCCCGATTTGGCAATCGCGTAGCCGGGGAAGAAGTCCTCTTGCATCATGTAGCTGCTCGACCCGATGTTGATGATTGAGCCGTGCTCGGCTTCCACCATCGCTGGAACGACCGATTGAATCGCAAACACAAAGTGGCGCAGATTCACGGCGACCCGATCGTCGAAGTACTCCGGAGTCATGTCTTCGAGGACGTGCCGGTCGTCGCTGGCGGCGTTGTTCACGAGGACGGTGAAGTCGCCAACCTCGGCTGCCAGTTCGGCGATGGCGACCTGCATCGCCTCAATGTCGCGAAGGTCGACGATGCGGTACACCGGTGTGTGGGGGACGCCGTCGGCGTCGCACGCGGCAACGAGATCGGCCGCCTTGTCGGCTTGGAGATCGAGGAAGGCGACCTTGGCGCCCTGTGCCGCCAGTTCGGTGACGATCCCAGCACCGATGCCGTCGGCCCCACCGGTGACCAGGCAGGTCCGGTCGACGAGGGACGGGTAGCGGGCGTAGTCGGCGTCGGGAGCGGCAGTTGGGTCGATCACAGGATCGAGGATGGCCCGCACCGGCCGAAATTCCACATGGCCATTGGCGGGACTAGAAGCCGTAGCGCTCCGTTGGATTGTCGATGAGGATTCGTTGCCGGTGCTCGGCGGGGATCCATTCGTCTCGCCAGGCGATCAGGTCACCGAGCGAGGGCGGGTCGGCTTGGCCCGGATGGGGCCAGTTGCTTGCCCAGAGCATGCGCTCTGGTGCATCGGTGACCAGCACTCGGGCGATCTCGGCGATGTCGTCGTGCGGGCGGGGGAGCGCCGATCCTTCGTACGGCGCCGAGAGCTTCACCCAGCAGCGTCCTGAGGCCACGAGTCGGCGGAGGGCGTTGACACCAGCAGAGTCGACGCCGTCGGGCGGCATGAACCGGCCGACATGGTCGACGACGAGTTCGGTCGGCAGGGCGAGGAGACGGTCGACGAGGTTGGGGAGTTGGTTGCCGTCGAGTTGGAGCTGGATGTGCCAGCCGAACTCGGCGACGGCACCGGCGGTTGGCTCGAGTTGATCCCAGCCGACCGCGCCGCCGGGCAGCATGTGGAAGCGGGCGCCTCGAACTCCGAGGGCAGTGAGCCGCTCGAGTTCGGCCGTGGGCGTCGAGGAGTCGACGACCATGACGCCACGGGCGGAGTCGCCGAGGGCGGCCATCGCGGCAAGCTGGCAGCGATTGTCCATGCCGTAGGTGGTGGGCTGGACCACGACAACCCGTCCGGACCCGAGCTTCTCCTGAACGTTGCGGTAGTCGGTGACGGTTGCGTCGGCTGGCCGCAGCATCGCCTCGGGTGCGGCGGGGAAGCGGTTGTCGTAGACGTGCATGTGCGCGTCGCACACGCGGCTGAGCGCGCTCACTGCACCGCCCACCACGCCTGAAGTCGACGGTTCGCGTCGGGGTTGGCGAGGCGAGGTGGGACCTGCCCATGCAGCATTGCGGCGATCTGCTCGACCGAACTGCGGGCCTGTGCGTCGGCGTTTTCTGGAGTTAGCCCGCCCAGGTGTGGCGTGGCGACGACGTCGGGGCGGGCTGCGAGCGCGGGGTCGGGCCGCTGGTCGGGCGCGCTGCCGACATCGCAGGCGAACGCCTGGAGATGGCCACGGTTGAGCGCGTCGGCGACCGCTGCTTCGTTGACGATCTCGCCGCGGCTCACGTTGATGAGGAACGATCCTGGCCGCATCGAACTGATCGCCTCAGCATTGATGAGCGACGCTGTCTCGGTCGTGGAGGGCACGAGGGGAAAGACGACGTCCGCCGTTGCGATCGCCTCGTCGAAGCTGACCGAAGGTACGTCGGGCGGGAGATCAACGAACGGGTCGCAGATGAGGACGTTGAGTCCAGCGGCCTTGAGAAGGTCAACCAGGTAGGCCCCGATCGCGCCGAAGCCGATCACCGCTGCAGTCATTCCTCTGATCTGGCGCCCTGGCCGCTGGGGCGGTACCCGGCCTGCCCGATAGTCGGCGGTGGACGACGCAATGTTGCGGGCTGCGTCGATCAGCAGACCAAGGGCGAGTTCAGCGGTCGACGCAACGAAGGACTTGTCCGCATGGCCGACGAGCACGCCTGCTGATGTCGCTGCCGTCACATCGATCGTGGAGATGTCGACTGCCGTGCGGAGAAAGGCGATGAGGTTGGGGCTTGTGGCGAAAAGCTCAGCCTCGCCAGGTGTGGCGCGGTGCGCAACAATCACCTCGCAGCCGGCAGCGGCGCGGATGAGCTCGCCGGTGCTGAGATCGTGATCCGCCGGATTCGTGCTGATCTCGACATCGAGCGCCTGAAGCTCATCGAGGGCCCGTCCGTAGTACGCCTCGAGGTCTTCGGGATTGTGGGTGAGGAAGACCCGGAGCGCCATGGCTCGGACGGTACACGTCGCGGAAACTACCGTTGGGTCAGTGAAGATCGAATCATTGCTCCCGCTCGGCAAGCTCGACCCTGGGCTTCGTGAACCCGACACACCCCTCGACATTCGCGAATTCGGGAAGCTTGCCCGAGTTGCTGAGGAGGTCGGACTCGACGCCGTGCTCGTGGAGGAGACCAAGGATGATCCCTTCCAGATGATGGCGCTCGGAGCTGCGACGACCGAACGGATCCAGCTCGGCACGTCGGTGGCGATGGCCTTTCCTCGGAGCCCGACGGTGACGGCGATGGCGGCCTGGTCGTTGGCGAAACTCTCCGAAGGGCGCTTCATGCTCGGTCTCGGAACCCAGGTTCGGGCTCACATCCGGCGTCGCTACGGACTCGAGTGGCATGCGCCGGCACCCTGGATGCGTGACTACATCGGGGCGATGCGGGCGGTGTGGCGGTGCTGGCAGGAGCAGGTGCCGTTGGAGTTTCAGAGCGATCACTACGACCTCAACCTGATGGTGCCGTTGTTTGATCCGGGACCTATCGATCATCCCGACATTCCGATTCATGTCGCGGTGATTGGCCCGAACATGACGGCAATGGCGGGGGAGTGCGCGGACGGTATTCGCCTCCATCCCGTTGTGACTTCGAAGTACATCGATGAAGAAGTTCTGCCGAATCTCGCTCGCGGCGCGGCCCGAGCAGGGCGCGATGTCGATGAGGTGGAGGTCTGCCTCAAGCCGCTGATTGGCACGGCTCCGGATGAGGAGCGGCTCGAGCGGGTGATTCGGACCGTCCGGGCCCGGTGCGCCTTCTATCTCTCGACGCCTTCGTACCGCTCGGCGTTTGCGATCCATGGTTGGGAAGACCGTGCCCGGGAGGCAAGTGAGTACAGTCGGGCTGGCCGCTGGGAGGAGCTGCCCGATCTCGTCGACGACGACATGCTGCACACGGTCGCAACGATCGGTACCTTCGACGAGATCGCAGAGAAGCTGAACGAGCGGTTCGCGACCCGCCTTGACCGCATCGAGTTCTCCGTCCCGGTCAACGGTCCGGGTGATGCTGAGGCGTTCGCAGAGATCCTGGGAAGGCTCGACCGCAGCTGACGCTTACGTATGCCCGGTCGGGCGGCGCGGTTCTGGCGGTGTTCAGCGGCTGGCGTCGCCGCCCGTCAGTCGTCGGCGAGGAGCCCGTCGGCTTCGATCGCCGACCGGACCTTGCCCCGGATGTCGTCCAGGCGATCGGCCACACCAAGCGCCTGCGCAGCATCGATTGTGGCCTGGTCGAGCGTGTCGCCGTGGCTCCCGAACAGGGCGTCGGCGGCCATATCGATGGCGAGACAGACCACGGCTGCCTCGAAACTGGCATCGGGATGATGCTGGTGTTCCACGGCATCGACCAGGGTCGCGGGGAGTCCCCAGCGCCGAAGGACGAACCCGCCGACTTCGGCATGGTCAGCGGAGACCAACTCGAGTTGGAGTTCACGGGTCGGAACCCCGGCTCGACGCAGCGGTCCGGCTGATCCCGGGTCGGCGACGACATCGATCACGTCCATGCCGATCCCATGGAGCAGCGCAGCACAGCCGACATCGCGGCTGACCGGTTGGGCGCTTGCCTTGCTGATGACCATTGCGGCCAGCGACGCCCCTACCGCCAACCGGCGTCGCTCGCTGCCCTCAAGTTCGTAGAGGTCGAGTCCTTGTTCCAGGCGGGCGCCGAGCTGCCCACGGATGGCAACTTCAAGGACGCGTGCGGCCCCGATCCGGACCACGGCCTGGTCGAGGGCGCTGATCGTGGCGGTGCTGGCGGAGAACGCCGAGTTGGCCTCGCGAAGGACATGGGCGGCGAGGGCGGGGTCGGTGCCGAGGACGGCACTGATCTCATCGGGTCCGGCATCGGGTTGGGCCACGATGGACGCGAGCTGAACGGCCGCAACGGGCAGTGGCTCCAGGTCCTCGGCCGCTCTCTCCAACAGATGGTGGATGGTGATGGTGTCGGTCACGATGTCCGCCTTTCGTGGACGGCCGGTTCGGCCGCCGGATTCCAGAGCGACATGCGGTGCACGACGCCCTACTCCACTACCGTCGGCCTCGGGGGCAAAAACATGACCAAAGTCGTTGTTTGGGGGACAGGGAACGTTGGGCGACCGGCGATTCGGGCGGTGGCTGCTCATCGCGATCTGGAACTGGCTGGGGTGATCGTGGCCGACCCGGCCAAGGTCGGTGTCGACGCAGGGACACTTGCGAACATTGCGCCGATGGGCGTTGCCGCCACCGCGGACACCGCCCTCGCGACCGCCCCGGAGATTGATGCCGTGGTGTACACGGTGAACGCCGATTTCCGCCCGGTGGAGGCCCAGAACGAGGTCGTTGCGGTGCTGGAGTCGGGCACGAACGTCGTGACTCCGTCCTTTTACCCCCTCTACCACCCGCCAAGCGCACCAGCGGCGGTGGCCGATCCGATCGTGACGGCCTGCGGTGCCGGCGGGTCATCAATCTTCGCGTCGGGCATCGACCCCGGGTGGATCTGTGATGTTCTCCCCCTGTTCCTCACCTCGGTCAGTGCCGATATCACCGAGATTCGCAGCCAAGAGATCTTCAACTATGCGCTCTACGACCAGCCCGAAGCGGTGCGGACGCTGATCGGATTCGGGGGTCCGATGGAGGCCACTCCGCCCATGTTGTTGGACTTCGCGCTTGAGATGGTGTGGGGGCCGGTCGTTCGGGTGGTGGCGGATGGCTTGCGGGTTGAGGTTGACGAACTCCGAGTCGAGGTCGAGAAACGGCCCTTGGAACGGACGGTGCATGTCGACGGCATGGGGGCGTTCGAGGAAGGAACGCTGGGCGCGTTTCGCTTCGAGGTGCAGGGGATCGTGGGCGGACGTCCATTGATCGTGATGGAACACATCACCCGGATCGACGATGACTGTGCTCCGGAGTGGCGGCGCCCGCACCGTGGACAGGGACTGCATGCGGTCACGATCAGCGGACGTCCCGAACTGACGGTCGAGGTCCACGGCAGCGAACATGGCGAGCCGGGCGCCGCTGGTGGTGGTAACGCAACGGCTGCGAATCGGATTGTCAACGCAATTCCCGACGTCGTTGCCGCCGAGGCTGGCATCCTGCATCCGCTCGACGTTGGCCGTGGGGTGACCGACGCGCAGATCCGTCGCGTCTGACCCCGAAACGACGAAACCCCAGGTCGGCAGGAAACCTGCGCTGACCTAGGGCTTTGCGTGGTACACCCCCTGGGACTCGAACCCAGAACCTGCGGATTAAGAGTCCGATGCTCTACCAATTGAGCTAGAGGTGCGCGGATTGCGGAAGACAACCCTACGGGTGAACGAGGGGATTCGAACCCCCGACCTCCTGGACCACAACCAGGCGCTCTAACCAACTGAGCTACGCCCACCACGCCGAATCCGAGGACCCGGTGTGCAGCTTCAACCGGACGGCCGAAGCGAGTTGGGAGTGTATCGGGATCGACCCCAACGGGCCTACCCTTTGCGGTGCCCCTGTAGCTCAACTGGATAGAGCATCGGGTTTCTACCCCGACGGTTGCAGGTTCGAGTCCTGTCGGGGGTGCCATGCCGGTCTGGCAGCCTGCGGGTCGCTGAACGCGGTGATGATCAAGACGCCGGTGAGTAGCGCAACCCCAACGGCTCGCCGTTCGACTGAGTCATCGAAAAGGCAAACACCGCCGACCCGGATGGGCCGACGGTGTTCACCTCGTTTGCTCTGTTGTCCGAGGCGGCCGAAGCCACCGGGTCGTCTGTGAGCTGACCAGCTCCTAGTGGAACTGCTCTTCTTCGGTCGAACCCTCAAGGGCGAGGGTGGACGCGTTGCCGCCCGACACGATCGTGGCGATCTGGTCGAAGTAGCCAGCACCAACCTCACGCTGGTGCTTGACGGCGGTGTAACCCTCGGCCTCACGAGCGAATTCGCGCTCTTGCAGGTCGACGTAGGCGGTCATGTCGGACTCGGTGTAGCCCTTGCCGATCTCGAAGGCGGCGTAGTTCAAGGCGTGCCAGCCGGCGAGGGTGATGAACTGGAAGGCGTAGCCCATGGCACCGAGCTCGCGCTGGAACTTGGCGATGTCGGAATCGTCCAGGTGCGCCTTCCAGTTGAACGATGGCGAGCAGTTGTAGCTCAGCATCTGGTCCGGGTACTCGGCCTTGACGGCCTCGGCGAATTCACGGGCCTGCCCAAGGTCAGGCGTACCGGTCTCGCACCAGATCAGGTCGGCGTACGGGGCGTAGGAAAGCGCCCGCTTGATCGGCGTCGCCATGCCCGGGTTGGTGTAGTAGAAGCCCTCCGAGGAACGCTCGCCGGTGAGGAACTCCTGGTCTCGTTCGTCGACATCGGTGGTGATGAGGTTCGCAGCGAGGGCGTCCGTTCGGGCCAGGACGATCGTTGGCACGCCCGCAACGTCAGCCGCAAGGCGGGCTGCGTTGAGGGTGGTGATGTGCTGCTGGGTTGGGATCAGCACCTTGCCGCCCATGTGACCGCACTTCTTGGCCGAGCTGAGCTGGTCCTCCCAGTGCACACCGGCGGCGCCGGACTCGATCATGCCCTTCATGAGTTCGTAGGCGTTGAGCGGACCGCCGAAACCAGCTTCGGCGTCGGCGACGATCGGGAGCATGTAGTCGACCGATGGGTTGCCGTCCGTTTCGCTCCATTCGATCTGATCAGCGCGGCGAAGGGCGTTGTTGATGCGAGCGACGACCGATGGCACCGAGTTGGCGGGGTAGAGCGACTGGTCGGGGTAGACCTGCCCAGCCAGGTTCGCGTCGCCCGCAACCTGCCAGCCAGACAGGTAGATCGCCGGAAGGCCAGCCTTGGCGTATTGGATTGCTTGGCCACCGGTCATGGTGCCAAGGGCATGGACATAGTCCATGTCGTTGACCTGCTGCCACAGCTTCTCTGCCCCCTGACGGGCAAGGGTGTACTCAGGAGTCACCGAGCCGCGCAGCCGCACGACGTCGGCGGCGGTGTATTCACGGGTCACCCCGTTCCAACGGGGGTTTTCGGCCCAGTCTTTCTCGAGCGCTGCAACCTGCTCGTCGAAGGTCGGGTTCATCTCGGGTCTCCTTGGTTTGGTTCTCAGAAGAGGTCGGGGTGCCGCTCAGATCAGGTCGGCGGCTTCGATCGGGAAGAAGGGGAGGAGTTCGGGTTGTGCGGTCCACGTTCGGAGCAGCGTTGCGGCCTGCTCGAAGCGCCCGTCGGCCCAGGTGGGTTCGCCGAGGTAGGCACGGAGCGCAGCCGTTTCCTCGGCGAACAGTCGGTCGATGGTGTCGTCGTCGACAACGACACCGTTCGTCATCGTCACGGCATGGCGGCGCCATTGCCAGACGAGGGCCCGACTGAGTTCCGCCATGGCGGTGTCTTCAAGGTGGTCGTTGATGGGCACCGCACCGGTTCCGGCAAGCCATTCACCGACATAGTGGGTTGCCGTTCGAATCGCGTTCCGGAGGCCGTCCTCGGTGTGTTCACCGCGGCTGGTGTGGACCGTGAGGAGATCGCCAGCGGTGATGTAGACATCGTCACGCTGCACCTCGAGCTGGTTTGCTCGGTAGGTGAGGACGCGATCGAACTCTTGCGTTGCGATGTCGATGATCGACGCCTGGGCAAGACGAGTGCCGTCGAACCCGTCGCCGGCTTCGCGCCGCTTGTCGACGGTGACGTTTCGCACCATCGGCGCCGTTCTGGCCGGGTCCATCTCGTCGGGGATCACACCCGACATGCCGCCGATCGCGTGAGCGCGACGGCGATGGCACGTGGAGACGAGCAGTTCGGTGAACGCCCGGATGAATGGTGTCGTGGCTCCGAGCTGGTCGATGTCGGGCAGGATCATCGAGTCGTCGTCGGCGAAGGTCTTGATGAGGCTGAACAGGTAGTCCCAGTTGCCGGCATGGAGCGCGGTGATGTGGTCGCGCAGTTCGAAGAGGATCTCATCCATGGCGAAGACAGCGCCGATCGTCTCGATGAGCGCGCTGACGCGGATCGAGCCCGACGCAAGACCCAGCGCCTCCTCGGTCCACACGAGTACGTCACGCCAGAGACGGGCGTCCTCACGGCCTTCGAACTTGGGCAGGTAAAAGTAGGGCCCAGTTCCTCGCTCGAGTGCGGCCACTGCGTTGTTGGCCACACAAACGCCGAAGTCGAAGAGTGAGGCGGCAATGGGCTGTCCGTCGATGAGGAAGGACGCCTCGTTGAGGTGCCATCCGCGTGTGCGGACCATCAGGGTGGCGGCGTTGTCGCCCGGTGACCGAACCTCAGCGTCGAACGCCGCATTCAGCGTGCCGTGGTAGGCGTCGCGAAGGTTTCGTTGGCCGTCGATGACGGTGTCCCAGGTCGGGACGATGGTGTCTTCGAAGTCGGCCATGTACACCTGGGCACCGGAGGTCAGCCCGTCGATGAGCGCGTGGCGAGAGACGAGCCCGACGAGCTCCGTTCGGCGATCGGCAAGGTCCCGGGGGGCGGGAGCGACATGCCAGTCGTTTGATCGGATGTAGGCGGTCTCGGGATCGTAGGCCGGTCGCTGGCCCTGCATCCGGCGTTGGCGGTGTCCGTCCAGCAGCGTGTTGCGGTCGTCGTTGAATCGATCGTGTAGCCCGACAAGGAGTTCGATCGCGGCGTCACCCAGCACCTCTGCGGTCGCAGGGTGCTCGGGGAAGGAGATCCGGGCCCGAAGATCGAGTGCGGTGGACATCGCCTTTGAGATTGACCATGGGCCCCCCTAACAACAACGGGTCTTTCCGTGAATTCCTGAGCTGGTCTTTGCATAGAGCGAAAGATCTGCCAAAGTTTGGGATATGGCTGAGGACTTCGACCTGCTGGTACTTGGACACCGGATCCGCCACGCCCGTCGGATGAAGGGCGTCACTCTCGCTGACGTCTCCGAATCGGTTGGCCGGCCGGTGCCGTACCTGTCTCAGCTCGAGAATGGGAAGATCGAACCGAAGCTCGGCCTGCTCAACGAGTTGGCTGACGCACTCGACACCACGACCGCTGACCTGCTCGAACGAGCCGCCCCCGATCGGCGCGCGCATCTTGAAATCGAGCTCGAGCGGGCCCAACGCGAGCCTGCCTACCAAGCACTCGGGCTCGGGCATCTGAAGCCATCGGCGAAGGTGCCCGATGAGGCACTCGAACATCTGGTCGCGCTTTGGGAACAGGTCCGAACCGACGATCCGGGTCCGAGCGACCGCCCGCCCGACCTCGCTGAGCGAGCCCGCTCTGCGAACAACGCGCTGCGTAACGAGATGCGCGACCGCAACAATCACTTTCCCGAAATCGAAGCGGTTGCCGCGCGAGGCTTGGCGGCAGCCGGGTACAACGGCAGCGGGCCCATCTCTGAGCGTGTCCTCACCGAACTGGCGCGTTGGTGTGGCTTCACGATCGAGCGAGTCGCACAGATTCCACGATCAGCTCGCAGTATCACGGACCGTCGCGACAAGATCATTTTCATCCCCGACCGGGGTGGGCTGAAGGTTCGGCAGGCTCGCAGCGTCGTCCTGCAGACGTTGGGCCACTTCGCCCTCGACCACTCCGACACCACAGACTTCGGCGACTATCTGCGACAGCGGATCGAGTCGAACTATTTCGCCGCAGCCGTTCTCGCCCCCGAGGCACCGGCCGTGGAGTTCCTCAAGGAGGCCGACCAGGCCGAAGACATCTCCGTCGAAGATCTCAAAGAGGTGTTCTACATCTCGTACGAGATGGCTGCGCACCGGTTCACGAACCTGGCGACCGAGCACCTCGGCATTCCGTGCCATTTCGTCCGCACCGACAGCGAAGGTGTCATCGACAAGGCCTACGAGAACGACGGCGTTGCCTTTCCGGTCGCTGCCGATGGCGGGTTTGAAGGGGAACGGGTACCGCGTCAGTGGGGCTGCCGGCAGGCCTGGAACGCAACGGGCAGTTTCTTGCTTCATTCCCAGTACACGGTGATGGACGAAGGCGAATACTTCGAGACGACCTACATCGAGACCGAAACCGACCGTCATCCCTACGCCATCTCGTACGGAACGCCATCGGCGTTCGGGCACCGGTTTCGGGGCAGCAACACGCTGCGTCGCGAGTACGCCCGCGAACGGGAGATCGAACCCGACCCGCTGCTGGTCGAGCAGTGGTCCGATCATGCGTGGCCGTCGGCTGCGGAGCGAAGTCATGTGCTCTCTGCGCTTCCGCCATCACAGCGAGAGTTCAGTCCATTCCCCGGGATCGACCTGATCGACGTCTATCGATTCCTCGAACGTCAGCGCCGCTCTCGCCGCAACTGAGGCTCGCCCTCTTCGGGCCAGGTCAGCGTTGCAGCGCGATCACATGGTCGATCGCAGCGACGGAGACGTGGACGAGTTCTCGCCGGTCACCGTCGAGCGCCAGCGCCACGAGTTCGGGGCTCGCAGCGCGCAACTCGCCGTGAAGTTGCTCGGCTCCGACCGCCACGATGCAGTCCGGTCGTTCCGGCGCCAGTTCCATCATGGCGTCACGAAAGGTCCGCGTGACGCTGACCGTTCGATCACCGGTTGGGAGGCCGTCGCCCGGGGCGGGGCGGACGATAGCGATCCGACTCGATGGCACGAGCGCGTCTCCGGGTCGATGGTCGCGGAGAGCCCCGAAGTCGGCACCGACCGCGGTGACAGCTCCCGAGAGTCGGTGGCCGCGCGTCGTCGTGATGGTCACGGGTCGATGACGCTCGGCAAGGTCGAGGAGCACACCGGCCAGCGTCGCTTCCTCCTCTGCTTGCCGCTCGAGCCAGCGCTGCCGTCCACGAGCGTTCACCGCTTCGTCGACTCGGCCGTCGGCAATCCACGTTGGGAGGGCTGTCATCGGGTCGCCGGTGCCGATCTGCACCGGCTCAGCGGGTGGGCGGGGGTTCAACTCCACGTCTGCGGACGCTACCGCCTGCGCCTCATGGACCGGCCGAGATCAGCGGCACTGTCGTCGACGGGAAGCGTGCGGATACGCTTCGGTGCACACGATGTCTGACGCCACCATCACCATCCGGGTTCCGGGCAACCACCTCATGGGTGCACTGCTCGGCGAACACGATCGACACCTGCGCCGCATCGAGGAAGCCCTGCCCGACGCCGACATCACGGTGCGCGGCAACGAAGTACACCTCTCGGGGCCGGGTGCGTCGGTTGCCGCGACCTTGTTCGAAGAACTTGTCGTGCTGGCCGAGCGCGGCCAGCGGGTCGACGATCGCACGCTCGATCGGACGATCGACATGGTGCGGGCCGACGAGAAGCCGTCGGCCGTGTTCACCCACGAGATCCTCCGGGCCGACAAGGGCAAGGTCATTCGGCCGAAGTCCGCAGGCCAGAAGGCGTATGTGGAGGCGATTGCGGCAAACGTCGTCACCTTCGGAATCGGTCCGGCGGGCACGGGCAAGTCGTGGCTTGCGGTGGCGATGGCCGTGCGAGCTCTTCAGCAGGGCGAGGTCGACCGCATCATCCTCACCCGCCCAGCGGTGGAAGCCGGCGAGCGTTTGGGTTTCCTCCCGGGCGACATGATGGCCAAGGTCGACCCGTACCTGCGGCCGCTGTACGACGCGCTTCACGACATGGTTGGTAACGACGGCATGGAGCGCCTGCTCGATCGAGGCATCGTCGAGGTTGCGCCGTTGGCGTTCATGCGAGGCCGAACCCTCAACTCGTCGTTCATCATTCTCGATGAGGCCCAGAACACCACTCCCGAGCAGATGAAGATGTTCCTCACTCGAATCGGGTTTGGCTCCAAGGCGGTGGTGACCGGTGATGTCACCCAGGTCGACGTGCAGGGTGGACGGTCCGGTCTGGGCGACTTGGAACGTGTGCTTGGTCATGTCGACGGCATCGCCTTCGCTCGTCTCAGTGGCCGAGATGTCGTTCGGCACCGCATCGTGCAGGACATCGTCGATGCCTACGAGAAGGCTTCGTCGAACGCCGGCCGTCCCGGCGACCACTCGTGAGCGAGTCTGTTTCTACTCCGGTGGTGGTGGCCGTCGACGAGCAAGACGATCTCGCTCTCGATGTTGGCCGATGGGCTGCGCTCGCCGTCGCCGCCTTCACGTCACAGGGCGTGACGGCGGGAGAGTGCAATCTGCTCTTCGTCGATGAGGCCGCGATCCACGAACTCAACGTCGACCATCGCGGCAAGGACCGCCCGACCGACGTGCTCTCGTTCCCGCTTGATGGCGCTGAGGCAAGCCATGCCGACGACCTGATCGGTGACATCGTCATCTGCCCGGTTGTCGCTGCTGCCAATGCGCCGGAGCATGCCGGTCAGGACCACCATCGCGGAAGTATCGAAGACGAACTCGCCTTGCTTGTCGTGCACGGCGTGTTGCATCTGCTGGGCCACGACCACGAAGCCGACGACGAAGCCGAGGCGATGGAAGCGCTCGAGCAGGCCGTGCTGGCCGCCCATTACCGATGAGCGCCGGCCTTGTGCTCTGGGCGGCGGTCGCCCTGGTGCTGGTGCTGATCGCCGCAGTGAACGCGGCGGCTGAAACGGCGCTGACCCGCATTTCGCGGGCGCGGGCCGAGGGGCTGCTCGCTGACGAACGTCGACATGCAGACGCGCTCATTGTCGTTCTTGCCGACCGAGAGGCGAGCCTCGCTCCGCTTCTGCTCGTCCGGGTCGCCTCGCATGTGGGGGTCATTGCGATCGTGGTGGGGCTGGTCGCCGATGGCACCTCTACCGGCACGGTCGTTGGTGCTGTCGCCGGCTCCGCCGTTGGGCTCTACGTTTTCGCCGAGGCGATCCCTCGTATTTGGGCGTTGCAGCACCTGGATCGGGCCGCGTGTGCGTCGGCTCGCATGCTGCGGGCAATGTTGCGGTTCTCGCCGCTGCGGGGTCTGACCCGTCTGCTCAACGCGGTGGCCAATGTGATCCTTCCTGGGCCGGCGGGTGCGCCGGTCATCTCCGAAGACGAACTCATTGCCATGACCGAGGCGGCCGTTGCCGGCGCATCGATCGATGAGGAAGAGAAGGACCTGATCGAGTCGGTGTTCGCCCTCGGCGACACCATTGTTCGGGAAGTCATGATCCCGCGCACCGACATGACGACCGTGGCGTCTGAGCAGACGATCAGTGACGTGCTGGATCTCGCCGACGAGAAGGGCTTCAGTCGGTTGCCGGTGTGCGGCGACGGGATCGACGACATCGTCGGTGTGTGTCTCGTCAAGGACCTCGCTCGGGTCGAACGCCGCGGCGGGGGTGGACGCACGGTCGTCTCACTGATGCGCAAGGCTCGGTTCGTTCCGGAGACGAAGCATGCGGACGAACTGCTGCGAGAGATGCAGTTGGCCGAGCACCATCTCGCGATCGTCGTCGACGAGTACGGCGGCACCGCCGGTCTGGTCACGCTTGAGGATCTGGTCGAGGAACTGGTCGGCGAAATCGTGGACGAGACCGACCGGGAAGAGCCGCTCGTGCGGTCGCTCGCCGGAGGCAACTTGCTGGTTCACGGTCGGATGCCGACCGATCAGTTGGAAGAGATGCTCGATGGTGAGTTCGCAGACGGGGACTGGGACACCGTCGGTGGCTTGATCTTTACGACGCTCGGTCATGTTCCTGAGGTCGGTGAGTCGATCGAGACTGGTGGTGTCCGGCTGCGGGTCGAACGGATGCAGGGCCGTCGAATCACGTCGGTACGCGTCGACCACCTTGAGGCAAAAACCGAGGTGGGGGAAGAGGTCGCCGGATGAGCACGCCGTATCGATCTGGCTTCGTGACGCTGGTGGGTCGGCCCAACGCGGGCAAGTCGACGCTGCTCAATCAGATCCTCGGTCAGAAGGTGTCGATCGTCAGCGACAAGCCCCAGACGACCCGCACGCAGGTGCGGGGCGTGCTGACCTCGGACACGCATCAGATCGTGTTTGTCGATACGCCTGGGATCCACAAGCCCCGAAGTGCGCTCGGCACCAGCCTCAATGCCACCGCAGCGAGTGCGGTGAGCGATGTCGACATTGTGTGTTTTGTCGTCGATGCCACGGCGCCCTACGGGCGTGGTGATGCGTTCATCGCGGAGACATTGCCCGACGACGCTGTCGTCATCGTCACGAAGGCAGACATTGCAAGGCCTGAGCAGGTCCTCGAGCAGTTGCAGGCCACGTCAAGTCTTTCTGCTGACGCGTGGTTTCCGGTGAGCGGACGAACCGGCGACGGCGTGGAGGCGCTCCTCGATCATCTGCGGTCCCGACTGCCGGAGGGTCCGCAGTACTACCCCGATGACATGGTCACCGATGTGCCGGATCCGTTCTGGGTCGCTGAACTTGTCCGCGAGCAGTTGCTGGCTGAAGCGCGTCAGGAACTCCCACACTCGATTGCGACGCGAGTGGTCGAGTGGGAGTGGCCACGTATTCGCTGCGAGATTCTGGTCGAGCGTGAGTCGCAGAAGGCGATGGTGATCGGTCGCAAGGGCGAGAACCTCAAGCGAACTGGCATTGCCGTTCGCCGTCAGTTGCCCGAGGGTGCCTATGTCGAACTCTTCGTCAAGGTCGAGAAGAACTGGCAGCGACGGCCCGACTCGGTTGCTGAACTCGGGTACTGAGCGTTAGGCCCGGTTCGGGTCGTCGGGGGTGTCTTCGCCGTACTGCTCGGCGTAGGCCAACCATTCGACGAGCCAGGCGGTGTAGGCGGCCTGATCCGGCTCGCCGGTGATGGGGTCGATCGCATCCGGGACCGGAGGTGGTGGGGGTACGGTTGCGACGTCAATGGCGGACGTCGGTGGGTTGCCCAGGCCGAACGGCTCGGCGTGGGAATGGCTCAGGCGAGTGTTGGGAGCGAACGGGTCGGCGACCGTCATGTCTTCCGGTCCAGCCGGTGCTCGCTGTGGAAGCGCGGCGCCATCGTGGACGATCTCTGGTGCCGGACTGTCGTCGGACACGGGAAGCGAGTTGAGTCGGTCGCGCATCTCTCGGAGAAGCGCTTCTTGTTCGCTCGCCTTCGACGCCCGCCCGTCTGAGCCCCCGACGGCTCGTCGCAGTCGAAGGGCCACAAGGCCAATGACGGCTGCAGAGCCAGCCCCGGCGACGATCCACGTCATGGGGTTGCCGACATCGGTTCCACCGAGGACTGCGTGATAGGTGCCAGCCACGGCAGTCATGACCGACAGCCAGTGCATGGTGCGCCAGACCGACTGGCTGATGTGACGCCGGAGCAGCGAGCTGACTTCGACGAGGATCAGGGTGTACATCGCGATGATGCCCCATGCGGCAGCTTCGGCGTTCCAGGTCGACTCACCCGGGATGAACACCTCGCGCGGGCCGAAGTCCACGTAAGAGTCGAGGGAAAGGGTGAGAACGTGGGCGACGAGGAAGAGCACCGAGAGGCCGCCGAGGAACCGGTGGAGATCCAGCATCCAGGGGCCTGTTCGCGCTTTCACTGTGCGTGTCGAGAGCAGAAGCCCGACGATGACGGCGGCAACTGCAGTCGACCACGTCATGAGGCCCGCAGCGCGGGTTGCATACCACCAGACTTGATCGCTCATCAGGGTGTCCTGTCGGCAGACGAGAGCGAAATCGAAGGGTTCGGTGTCCACGCCCCGAAGTGGTGGGCGGTGCCGTCCTCGGTCACGACGAAACCGTCGAGTTCGGCGGTCTCGAGTGCATCGAGCGCGGCAGGCCAACCTGCGACCACGGCAGCCGTGGCCTGAACTTCGGCTTGGGTCGCGGTCGACGCAGCAACCGCGACATGGCGGATCGCGCCGTCGGCGGGTCGGCCCGTAGCCGGATCGAGAATGTGGTGGCGATGGTCGCCGTCAACGCTCCACTGCCGTCGCTCGGTGGTGCTGAAGCAGAAGCCGCCGTCGGCCAGCGAGGCGATGAGGTCGGCCCACGGCTCGGCCGCAATTGGCCAGCCTGCTTCCGGATGGCCAGCGGCCCGAAGGTCACCCCCGATCGAGACGGCGGCGTGATGGGCACCCGCGTCGAGGAGTTCGCTCACGGCAAGGTCGGCGGCGAAGCCCTTGCCGATCCCACCGAAATCAAGACGGAGATTGCTCGGGGCAAGGACCGTTGCGCTGGCGACGTCGATCTGGAGGTCGTGGAGGCCTGGCGCCGAGATGGCAGGGCCTCCGGGTCCGGGACCTTCAGCGAACGTGCGGTCGTAGCCGGCGGCGATCATCGCATCATGGATCGATGGATCGAATCGTCCGCCGGTGGATCGCCACCCATCGACTGCGGCCTTGAGAAGTGCGGCGGTGTCGCTTGAGAGCACGCAGGGAAGGCCGTTCGCTCGATTCAGGGTTGCGAGTTCGGAGTCGGGGGAGAAGCGCGTCCAGCGCCGGCTACGGTCGGCGATGCGACCGAAAACTCCGGCCACGTCGTCGGCGGTCACGCCAACGGCAGCGATGTGCACCGTCGTACCCATCGCTTTGCCTCGGTGCTCGGTAAGCATCAGCTGCCTCCGAGGTAGATGGTGGTGCTGGGCGGGACCGTGGTGGTGGGCGCAGGTACCGGTGCGGCGGTTGTCGAGGGAGGTGCGACGGTGGCCGGGGGCGGATCGACTGTCGGAGTAGGTGTTGGAGCTGCGGTTGTTGTGGGGCTCGCAGGACGGGCGGCCGCGAGCACAGTGGTCGGGGGTGGTGCTGGCCTCGGGATCACGGTGGTGGTCGTTGTGGCACTCGACGCGGCGCTGTGGAGTGGGAGGGGAGCGAATCGGGCAGCTGCGATGGGCGCCGAGGTGGTTGTGGAGGTTCGGTCGGCTGCTGTTGGGCCGGGTGGCGGGAAGGCAGCGATCTCATCGGTCTGGTCCGACGCCCGTTGTGAGAGTCCGATCACGATGCCGAGCACGAGATACGTAACGATGCAGGCGGCGCCGAGCAGTCGGCGGGTGCGGCGGGCAGGGTGGGGACGGCGGAACGCCATGATCCTCGATCGGTCTCGAAACTCCCGCGCTTGATGAGATTAGCCGTCCCGCAGGTCCTGGAGATAGCGGGTGGCGTCATCCCGCTCTCGAGTTCGGCGCATTGGAGGGAGTGCCTTCACAAGATCCCAGCGGTAGCTCCGTGAAGTCGCCAGGCGTGGGTCGAGGACCGCAACGACGCCCTGGTCGGTGCTCGTCCGGATCAGGCGTCCTGCGCCCTGGGCCAGCAGGGTGGCAGCTCGTGGGAGGTCGATCTCCCGGAACGCTGCCTTGCCTGCCCGGTCTCGGCGGGCTTGGAGGACCGGATCGTTGGGTCGTGGGAACGGGAGTCGATCGATGACGACGAGGCGGCAGGTCGAACCGGGTGCATCGACCCCCTGCCAGAAGGACATCGTGGCGAACAGAGAGGTGGGTTCATCCTCAATGAATTGGCGCAGCAGCGCGTTCTTGGCGCCATCACCCTGCATGAGGATCGGCCAGGGCAGCCGGCCGTCGAGCCGTTCTGCGGCTTCTCGCATTGCCGAGAACGAGGTGAAGAGGGCGAGTGTGCGCCCGCCGGCGGCGGCCATGAGCGCCTCGATCTCGGTGTGCTGGGCCGATCGGAAGCCGTCAGTGCGCGGATCGGGCAGATGGGTCGGGCAGTACAACAGCGCGTTCGATTCGTAGTCGAATGGGCTTCCGACATCGAGGTCGACGGTTGTGTTCGGGAGACCGAGTTGGCTCGTTGCGTTGGCGGGCAGGGTGGCAGAGGTGAGCACGCCTGTTCGCCGGTCCCAGAGTTGCTCGGCCAGAAGATCACCGACCGCAATCGGGGTCGATCGCAGGCCTGGATTCGAAGGTGGACCATCGACCCACATGACCTCGTCGTCGGTCGGCCAACGGACCGCGTCGATGTCGTCGACCAGGCCAGTTGCGACCTGGCGGGCCCGAATCGCTTTGGCCTTGGTCTCGGCTGGTGCGCTGTCCGGTACCGCTCGAAGTGCCTCCAGCAGGCGTTCTGCTGCGCCTCTGACGTCGTCGAGCGCGCGACCCACCTGCTCGTCCGGGCCATCGAGGAGACGGTCGCCGATGAGCGGCTCAAGCGATACGTGTAACGCAACGGCGGCGTCCTCGGCCCGTTGGCTGGCGTCGGTCTCGACGAGGACCGAGGCTGCGTTGCGGGCGGCGGCCTGCACCCGGGCGGGACTGATCTGGCGACCTGCAGCCTCGGCCACAATGTCTTCGAGTTGATGGGCCTCGTCGATGACGACCAGATCGTGTGCGGGCAAGATCGTTTCGACCATGATCGCCAGTGCGTACAGATGCAGGTTGACGACCAAAACGTCAGCCTCGGCTGCCTTGCGCCGGGCCTTCTCGGCCAGACAATCGTCGCCTCGCGGGCAACGCCCGGCACCCGGGCACTCATCGCGACCGACCGACACCAGGCGCCAGACCCGGTCGCTGACCGATTCGAGTTCGGCACGATCACCGGTCTCGGACTCTGCGGCAAACGAGCGCAGTTCGACGAGTGTCTCCGAATCGATGCTGGTTCGGTCATCGTCGTCATCTTCGAGATCGAGATCGAGGCGGTCATCGGCTTCGAGTTCGTCAAGGCGTTGCAGACAGAGATAGTTCGAGCGGCCTTTGAGCACGGCGAAGCGGAACGGCACGTCGAGTTGATCGGCGAGAAAGGGAAGGTCTTTGCCAGCGAGTTGGTCCTGCAGGGCTTTGGTTGCCGTGGCGATCACGGCGGGCTTGTCAGACAGCACGGTCGGGACGAGGTAGGCGAGCGATTTGCCGGTGCCGGTTCCCGCCTGGATCACCGCATGGCCCTCGTCGGCAATGGCGGCTGCAACGGCGCGGGCCATCTCGACTTGACCGTCGCGGCGCTCACCTCCGGAGGGGAGGGCGGCGGTGGCCTGTTCGAGGGCTTCGGCGGTGAGGTCGGCAAGGGACACGAGACGGCTCCGGCGAGCACCCTAAGGGAACGCGTTCCGTCCGGCGCGCCGGGGTAGGTTCACAGCGTGAATCTCGAGTCGCTCGACCCGAATCTCATTCCCCGACACATCGCGTGTGTGATGGATGGCAACGGCCGGTGGGCCCAGTCGCAGGGGCTCCCGCGAACGGAAGGCCACCGGGCTGGTGAGCACAGTCTGTTCGAGGTCGTTGACGGCTGTGACGAGGCCGGCGTCGAGTGGCTGACGGTGTATGCGTTCTCGACGGAGAACTGGAAGCGGCCCAAAGACGAAGTCCGCTTTCTCATCAACTTCAACGAGGAGATCCTGCTGCGACGCCAACAGGAACTTCATGAACGCAACATTCGGATCCGCTTCGTCGGTCGGCGTGACTGGCGAGTTCCCAAGCGCCTCATCAAGCGGATGGACGAGTCAGCCGAACTCACCAAGAACAACACCGGTCTGACGTTCACTATTGCGTTCAACTACGGGGGTCGCGCAGAGATCGTTGATGCGGTTCGCCGACTCGTGGAGAACGGAACCGCGCCGAACAAAATCACTGAGAAGACGATCGCCCGAGAGCTCTACGACCCCGAAATGCCCGATCCCGATCTCATGATCCGCACATCGGGCGAGTACCGGATTTCGAACTTCTTGCTGTGGGAGCTTGCGTACAGCGAGCTGCTGTTCACCGACACGCCGTGGCCGGAGTTCGGCCGAGAGGCGCTGTTCAACGCGATCCTCGAATACCAGAAGCGTGATCGGCGCTTCGGTGGGGTCGGCGGCGGCTGACGTGAGCCTCTACCGCGATCATGCGGTCGTGTTGCGGACCTGGAAACTCGGCGAAGCCGACCGCATCGTGAGCCTTCATACCCATGAGAACGGCAAGGTACGCGGCGTTGCGAAAGGGGTGCGCCGAACCAAGTCAAAGTTCGGGGCGCGGCTCGAACCATTGAGTCATGTCGCCGTGCAGTTCTATCGAGGCAAGGGCGATCTCGACACGATCACCCAGGTGGAGACCGTGGACCGGTTCACGTCGTTGCGAGACGATCCTGACCGGTTTGCTCGAGCCCAAGCGATGCTCGAGGCAGTGGACCAGGTTGCGCAAGACCGCGAACCCGACCCGGATCTTCACGTCATGCTCGTTCGTGCCTTGCGCACCCTTGACCAGAACGATTCACCGCTCGTCGTTGCGGCGTTCTTCCTGAAGCTTTTGGCTCACGAAGGCCTGATGCCCGAACTCGACTCCTGCGTCGCCTGCGGATCAGAAGACCAGTTCGAGGCGTTCGATCTCGACGATGGCGGCGTTCGCTGCCGTGACTGTCGTCGTGGTCGGCCGATTTCGGTCGAGGCGCTCGCCGTCCTTCGTGGGATTCTCGGCGGCGCGCTGGCCAGTGTGCTCGCCGAACCGGTGGGCCCAGCGACGGGTGAGGTCGACCTGCTGGCAACGGCGCTCATGGAGCACCACCTTGAGCGGCGGCTCCGCGCCGTTGCGGTTTTGGACCAGACGCAGTTTTGAGCGGTCACCGGCGGCCTGGTTCGCTTTCTACTGACTGATCGGTACCCAACTCCGCTGGGTCTCGGACCACTCCATCCACGCCTCGAGGTCGGGGTCCCATTGGATGTAGGTGTTGCGGGCTTCGTCCCACATCGGTGCGTCAACACCGGGCTGTGAGGCGGGCTCGGTTGGAGGTGAGACAGGAGCCTCGGGCTCGGCCACCGGTTCGGGTTCGATCACCGGTTCGGTCTCCGTCACCGGTTCGGGCTCCATCATCGGTTCGGGCTCGGCGGTGGCGGCGGGCTCAGCGCTTGGAGCTGGAAAGACTGGCGGAGCTGCAGGGTTTGGCGGAGCTGCGGAGGGCGGAGGGGTGGACGGCGCTGGCGGAGTGGATGACGCCGGTGACGCACCGACGAGAGGCCCAGCTGGCGGGGGTGGACCATCCAGGGGCGCCCCGGTGGGCGGCGGAGGAGTTGAGGTGGTGGAGGGAGCGGGCGGGGCCGGCGAACCGCTCGGGGGTGGCGGTGATGCGGCTGCGTCGCCCATACCGGGCGGTGCCGCCATCGCTGGTGGTTGGGATCCTGGGACCAGAACGGTCGGCGGTGCGGTGGCTGGGGTTGTCGCCTCGACGGGTTGGCTACCGAGTGACCCTGCCCGGATGACGACGGTTCCAGCGGCGAGGTCGCCCAGTCGCTGCTTCTTTGAGCTGGAAAGCATCACGATGCCGCCGACGGCGGGAGCGAAATACGGGAAGGCGTCGAGCATCCAGACGAGTGAGCGCACCAGGTTTGCGCCAAAGCCGGCCTTCTCGAAGGTGTCTGCGTTGGCGACCCTGACCCCGGTGCACAGCTTGCCGACGCTCCAACCGGTGATCGACGGCAACAGGATCGTGGAGATCAGCACCCAGCCAAGCCAGAGCAGGATCATGGCTCCCAGGTGGACGCCGTCGCCGACATAGACGACGTTGTCGATCGCGATGCAGGCGTCGTTGGTCAGGTCGTTGATGACCTCGCACTGCAATTCGGCTTCGAATGCGGTGCGCATCGTGGTGTTGGTAAAAGTCGCAAGGGCGTAACCAATGACGATGACGGTGCCGATGAGGGCATCGATGAACCATGCGCCGATGCGCCGCCCGACGACCGCAGTGGGAGGTCGCAGGGTGGTATCGGCTGGTGGTGGTGAGACAGGTTGCACCTCTCAATAGTGGCGCATCGAGCGGAAGCGTGCCGGTAGCCTCGGACCTCATGAGCGATACCGCTTCCCCCGACCCCGAACTCTTTGACAAGATCGTCAACCTGTCGAAGCGCCGCGGTTTCGTCTTTCAATCGGCGGAGATCTATGGCGGTTTCCGGTCAACCTACGACTACGGCCCGCTCGGTGTCCTGCTGCTTCGCAACGTGAAGGACGCATGGTGGCGCTCGATGGTGCAAGAGCGCCACGACGTGGTCGGGCTTGACGCGTCGATTCTGTCGCCGCCGCAGGTGTGGCAAGCGTCGGGTCACCTCGCGAACTTCTCCGACCCGCTGGTTGACTGCACAAACTGCAACGCCCGCCACCGTCTCGACAAGCTCGACGATCCGAATGTTTGCCCGTCGTGCGGGGCGACGGGATCGTTCACAGAGGCTCGCGAGTTCAACCTGATGTTCAAGACCCATGCCGGGCCGGTCACCGAGACCGCAGCCGAGGTCTACCTACGGCCCGAAACCGCGCAGGGTATGTTCATCAACTTCGCCAACGTGTTGAACACGAGTCGGAAGAAGCCACCGTTCGGGATCGCGCAGATCGGCAAGTCGTTCCGGAACGAGATCACCCCCGGCAACTTCGTCTTCCGCACCCGCGAATTCGAGCAGATGGAGATGGAATTCTTCGTTCCGCCTGCGGAAAGTCAGCAGTGGTACGAGTACTGGTGCCAGGCGCGAATGGACTGGTACCTCGATCTCGGCATGAGCCCCGACAAGCTGATGTTGCGAGCCCACGACGAAGACGAGCTGAGCCACTACAGCTCAGGCACCAGCGATGTCGAGTATCTGTTTCCGTGGGGTTGGGATGAGCTGGAAGGCATCGCCAACCGGGGCGACTTCGATCTCACCCAGCACGCCAACGCCTCCGGCGAGAAGCTCGACTTCTTCGATCAGGCGAACAACGAGCGATACGTCCCTCACGTGATCGAGCCGGCCGCCGGCGCAACCCGCACCGCCATGGCCTTCCTGATGGATGCCTATGACGAGGAGACGGTGAACGACGACACTCGCACGGTGCTTCGGCTCGATCCTCGATTGGCGCCCTATAAGGTCGCCGTGCTGCCGCTCTCGAAGAAGGACACCCTCACCCCGACGGCGCTCGAGGTGTTCGACTCGATCAAGGGTCGGTGGATGACGGACTACGACGAGACCCAGTCGATCGGCAAACGCTATGCCCGCCAAGACGAGGTCGGCACCCCGTACTGCGTCACCATCGACTTCGACACGCTAGAGGATCGGGCAGTCACCGTTCGCGAGCGGGATTCGCGTGCTCAAGAACGAATCTCGCTCGACCAACTCGAGGCGTATCTGGCTGAGCGTTTGCGCTGAGGCGGTTGCAGCATTTCTGCTGTCTCATCCCGGTTTGTTTCACAAGTCTCAGGTCGCTGCGGTCGACCCGGCGGCTCTGCTTTCAGGTGTCTCACCACATTCGCGTCCGGCCGGTAGCGGCCGAGGCAGGCGGGGTTCGAGCCTGAGTTGCTCCCGTCAGGGTTGCCGACCGGCGTTTTTGCGGCCTGAAACCACCTTTTTCAAGACTTTTTCAAAGGGCTTCCAATCGCGCGGTGTGTGAGGTTTACTGTCCGTTCCTGTGGATAAGTGGGGGTTTGGGCCCTTGCGTGTTGAAGATTGCGTACTGTGCGTGTTGAACATGTAGCTGGTGGTCGCGGCCGGTTTGTGGTGGCCGCGGCGGTGGCGGGAATGTTGACTGCGGCTGTTGTCGCGCCGTCACCGGGATCAACCCAAGAGGCTGGCGCGAGCACCGTCGCTGACGGCGACACGTTTCAGATCAGTTCCAGCCCCATGACCGGTGCGCACGTCACTGCGTGCGTCAACGACTTCTGCGCCGGTTCGAACGGTGCCCCTGGTTACGTCGGTGCTTTCGAGACCACCGACGGGGCAGGAAATAGCTATCTCTCGTGGTGCACTGAGTCTGTTTCCCCAGCGGAGTACGACGTGATGCACACGTACAACGAGGCGGTGATTGATGGTCGTCTGCAGTACCTGACGTGGCGCTACGACAAGGACCTTCTGGACGCTGGGAATACCCCTGCCTATGAATTTGCAGCGGTTCAGGCGCTGGTGTGGGCAATCAGGTCTGATGCAGGGTTCGACCCTGATGTTTTTGACGGCACGTCGCCGGGTGACTGGAACAACATCACCCCTTCGGCCTACGCCAATGGGGGTACCGGACGTATCGGTTTCAACACGACGAGTAACTCGTATTACGCCAGCATGATGGACGACGCGACGCAGGCGGTCTATGACCTCTTTGTTGAGGCGACTGCGAAAGCGGGGCCGTGGACCCTTGATGGCTCAGACCCAGCCGGCGTGACGCTGAGCGGCGCGAACGGACCGATCGGGAACGAAGCAATCACGTTCGACCTCGGCGGACCGGTCACGACGAACAGTGACGGCTTCGCCGCATGGCCTGAAGGCGCCTCAACTGCTTCTGTCGAGGCGCCTGGTGACTCGTTTGAAACAACGGCAGGAAGCGCTCAGAACCTCCTCCTCGCAACCCAGGGAACCACGCTCTCTGCAAACCGAACCGCTGCCACAACAACCACCACAACGGCTGCACCCACGACGACGACAACCACAACAACGGCTGCACCCACCACGACGACCGCTGCACCGACCACGACGACCGCCGCACCCACCACGACGACGACAACCACCACAACGGCCGCACCCACGACGACGGCCGCACCCACGACGACGGCTGCGCCTACGACGACGGCACCGCCAGTGGTGGAGCCGCCGACGTCTGAGCCAGCTGAACCAGTGACGGAAACGCCGGCGTTCACCGGGTAACCGCCGACAGATCCTCGGGTTCGACGAGCAGGCGTTTTCACTGGCAGTGGTGAGGTAGCCGCAATTGCTGGTCATGATCCGCAACACCCAGCAGCTGAAAGCGTGTCGGAGCCCGCTGCTAGGTTCCGGGCATGGGGATCCACGACGAGGACATCGCACGCGTGCGCAGCGCAGCCGACCTCGTCGCGATCATTGGAGAGCACACCGAGATCAAGCGATCCGGCCGGAGCTTCATGGCCCGCTGCCCCCTCCACGGGGAGCGGACCCCATCCCTCTCGGTAAGCCCCGAGAAGGGCGTCTACTACTGCTTCGGTTGTGGTCGGAGCGGCGACGCAATCACCTTCGTGCAGGAGATCGACAACCTTGATTTCGTCGGTGCGGTCGAGGCACTAGCGGGCCGCTACGGGGTGCAGCTCCGCTACACCTCAGCGGGTGAAGGTCAACGTCGCGGGCGCAAGAAGTCGCTGCAGGAAGCGGTGGGCAAGGCCGTCGAGTATTACCACGACCGTTTGCTGAGCGGCACCGATGCCGGGGAGGCTCGCAGCTATCTCCGAAGCCGCGGCTATGACGGCGACATCGTTCGGCGGTACAAGATCGGCTGGGCCCCCGACGACTGGGATCAACTCGCTCGCCATCTTCGCTTGAGCCCCGATGATCTGCGCGATTCCGGCCTTGGGTTCGTCAACAAGGCTGGTCGTCAACAGGATGCATTCCGGGGCCGGGTCATGTTTCCGATCAGTGACGAGCGGGGAGATTGGGTCGGGTTCGGCGGTCGGATCCTCCCTGGCGACGAGGGCCCCAAATACAAAAACACCACCACCGAAGCTGAGGTCTACGACAAAAGCCGGGTCCTGTACGGCCTGCATGCGCACCGCGACGGCATCGTCAAGGCCGGCGAAGCCATCATCTGTGAGGGCTACACCGACGTCATCGGGTACGCCAGCGCCGAAATACCGCGAGCGGTGGCGACGTGCGGTACCGCGCTCACCGAGGAGCACGTCAAGCTGCTCAAGCGGTTCTCCGCCGACCGGATCGTGCTCTCCTTCGATGCCGACGCAGCCGGGCTCGCCGCCGCCGAGCGGGTCTATGCGTGGGAGAAGGAGTACGGCCTCGACATCCGGGTCGCTGCGCTTCCACCCGGCGTCGATCCTGACGACCTCGCTCGGCAAGATCCTGCGGGTCTGCAGCGAGCAGTGGAGGAAGCGGTGCCGTTCCTTCGCTTCCGCCTTGCTCGAGTCCTCGAAGCGGGTGACCTGTCGACCCCAGAAGGCAAAGCGCGGGTTGCCGAGGCTGCACTCGACGTAGTCCGAGAACACCCCGACCCGTTGGTGCGCGACCAGTACGTCATCGAGATCGCTGACCACACCCGGATCGAACTCGCCCGTCTCCGCGAATTGCTCGTGGCTGAGCCGCGGCGCCGTCCAGCGGAGCGGCCCCAGCCTGCCGTTGTCGCGCCCGCGGCTGAACCTGAACCGGACTGGGATGACTGGGTGGCCGACGACGATGCAGCCCAGGCACCCATGCCCACCCGCCTCACCCCCGAGGACGAAGCGATCCGGCTACAGATCCATCGCCCTGCTGAGGTTGATGGTCGGCTCTCGTCGGTGCTCTTTGCTGACCCCGTTCGCCGGGAGGCGTTTGCTGCGATCGAGCACGAGGGCGTAATGGCTGCCGCCGACCGAGTCGGGGACCGGGCCGCCAGCCTGCTGCGACGCTTGGCGGTCGACCCGACTGATGCCGAGACGGAGGATGTCATCGCCGGGTTGGTTCGTAACACCGCCGACCGGGTCGCACGCGATCTCCAATTGGACGCCCGCCACGCGTCCACGATGGAAGACCGTCAGGGCTACGCCACAGCGATTGCGTGGCTCAAAAACCAGACCGAACAACTCTCGGAACGAACTTCGCGAGAAGCGGCCATCGCACAATTGCTACCGTGGCTGATCCAGCACGCCGAAGGAAGGGAAGGATGACCGACGTCGCACCCACCGTTCCTCTTCTTGGCGCCGCAGCCGAGGAATTTCGCGAGCTGCTCGATTCGGCACGTCCCACCGGGCATCTTTCACTCGACGCCCTGGTGCATGCACTGAAAGACGTCGAGTTTGATCCGGCGCTGATCGGTTCGTTGCGTGATGCGTGTGCCGCAGCGGGTGTCGTGCTCGACGAAGAGCATGATTCGCCGGTCCCGGCTGAGATAGCGGTACCTGACCGACCCGACGCTGCAGCTGCGACGACTGATCCGGGCGACGACGTACCGGTCGACGCCGAGCGAGTTGCTCGTGCCGCTGCATTTGCCGCAACGATCGGCGACGATGTTGAAGAGCCGCCCGCCCGGCGGATCCGTCCGTCTCGCACCAGCGGCAGCGACGGTGGGAGCGCAGACGACCCCGTGCGTCTGTACCTGAAAGAAATTGGACAGGTACCGCTGCTCGACACTCGCCAGGAAGTCCGGGTCGCAGCCCGCATCAAGCGAGGCCTCGAAGCAGCTGAGCACCTCGCCGTTCTCGAGCAGTCCGGCGAACTCGACCGTCTTGATCCCGGCGACCTTGCCCGCCATCGCCGCCTTGTCCGGGACGGTACTCGCGCAAGTGATGAACTCATCCGCGCCAACCTGCGCCTCGTCGTCTCGATTGCGAAGCGTTACGTCGGTCGAGGCATGGTTCTGCTCGACCTCGTGCAGGAGGGAAACCTTGGGTTGATGCGGGCCGTCGAGAAGTTCGACCACACCAAGGGCTTCAAGTTCTCGACGTACGCAACCTGGTGGATCCGGCAGGCCATCACCCGAGCCATCGCCGATCAGGCTCGCACGATTCGCATCCCAGTCCACATGGTCGAAGCGATGAACCGGGTGCGGCGCATCCAGCGACAGATGCATCAAGAACTCAAACGCGAGCCAACGGTCGAAGAGCTCGCGGCCGAGGTCGATGAGCCGGTCGAAAAGGTGCGGGAAATTCTTCGGATCGGTCTCGACCCCCTGTCGCTCGATTCCCCAGTCGGCGACGAGGATGAGTCGAACCTCGCCGACTTCATCGAAGATCAGAACGCAGCAGCCCCGATCGATGTCGCTGCTCGACATTTGCTCGCCAGCGCCGTCAGCGAAGTGCTGGTCGAGCTTTCCGAGCGCGAGCAAGAGGTCGTCCGGTTGCGGTTCGGGCTCGATGATGGCCGTCCACGAACCCTCGAGGAGGTCGGCCGCCAGTTCGGTGTGACCCGCGAGCGCATCCGGCAGATCGAGGCGAAGACGCTCGCGAAGCTGCGACACCCTCACCGGTCCGATCGTCTCCGCGATTATCTCGAGGGCGCCTGACCTGTCACACCCGCCTGCCAACCTGAGGCATGGGATACGGCGGCAAGATCGATGAGCAACGACGAGCCCGAACCTTGCGGGCGCAGTCGTGGACCTTGGCCGATATCGCGGCCGAGTTGGGGGTGGCGAAATCGTCGGTGTCGACGTGGGTACGTGACGTTGACTTCGAGCCCAGCCCGCGCCGCACCGCTCGGCGCCGGCATCCCAACAAGCTCCAACGAGCGAAAGCAGCGGAGATCGAACGGCTTCGCGTCGAAGGAATCGAGCGGGTCGGGAAGCTGACCGAGCGAGAGTTCTTGATGGCCGGTCTCGGTCTCTATGCCGGCGACGGCGCAAAGTCGGGCGGAAGCGTGAAGTTCGCGAACTCCAATCCGTTAATCGTCGTCTTCTTCTGTGACTGGCTTCGAACCTTCTTTGACATTGACGAGTCGCGTATGCGGATCCGGTTGTACCTGCATGACGACCTTCCCTTGGAGCGCGCAGAAGCGTTCTGGTCGCAGGCGACTGCGGTCCCAGTAGCCCAGTTCACGCAGGCTCACCGGCCACGAGCCCGACACACGATGCGATCCAATCGTCACGTGCACGGCTGCTGCCACGTGATCTACAGCTCCACCCCAATGCTTCGGGAGATCATCGGGATGATGCAGGCCTTGATGCTGGTACCCTCCACAGCCGACAATCCGGGGTAGCTCAGCTGGCAGAGCAAGCGACTGTTAATCGCTAGGTCGTGGGTTCGAGCCCCACCCCCGGAGCGCAGAAAACGACCCGCACCTCGGTGCGGGTCGTTTCGCGTCTGGGCTTGGCTCGGTCGACGCTAGGGTCCGGCTGGGCCCGTAGCTCAATGGTCAGAGCAGGCGACTCATAATCGCTCGGTCGTGGGTTCGATTCCCACCGGGCCCACCGAGCTCAACCCGACCCCACCCGATGTTGAGGAGAGTCCTGTGGCTGAGGCCCCCATCGCCCCGAAGCGCCCCCACCAGATGGAGATTCACGGCGACGAACGCGTCGACCCGTGGTACTGGATGCGCGACGACGATCGCAGTGACGAGGAGGTCTTGGCGCACCTGCACGCCGAAAACAGCTACACCGATCAGGTACTGGCCCCCGTTGCGGATCTGAAGGACGAACTGTTCGCCGAGATGCGGAGTCGGATCAAGGAGGACGACTCGAGCGTGCCGCAGGTGCGCGACGGTGTTTGGCGGTATCAGCGATTCCAGGAGGGGAGCGAGTATCCGATCCATTGCCGTCGTGTCGGGTCGATGGATGCGCCCGAGCAGGTCGTTCTCGACGAGAACGAGCGCGCAGAGGGTCATGCCTATTACGCACTGGGTGGCCTTGCCGTCTCTCGCGACCGTCGGACGGTGGCGTTCGCAGAGGACACGCTGAGCCGCCGGATCTACGACGTGCGGTTCCGAGATCTGGCGACCGGTGACGAACACGATGAGGTGATCGTTGGGACATCCGGTGCGGTTGTGTGGGCGGGCGATCACCGGACCGTCTTCTACGTCCGTCAGGACGAGACGACATTGCGGCCGTTCCAGGTCTGGCGCCACGAACTCGGCGATGATCCCGCCGCCGATGTGCTGGTGTTCGAGGAGACCGACGCTGAGTTCTATGTGAGTGTCTGGCTGAGCCGGTCTCGCGACTTTGTGATCATCGGGAGTTTCCAGACGGAGAGCACCGAGATCCGGACGATCCCGGCCGGCGCCCCGACGTCCGAAGCTCAGGTCTTTCTTCCTCGAACCGTCGATCACGAGTATTCGATCGATCACTATGACGGACGCTTTTTCGTGCGGAGCAACTTCGAGGCACCCAACCATCGGATCGCTGTTACGGAACAGCGGACGATCCGGTCGATGAGTGAGACCGTCGACGTTGTCGCCCCGTCAGACGACGTGTTCGTGGAAGATTTCGGCCTCTTCAACGACGCACTTGTGGTTGAGGAGCGCCGCGACGCCATTTTGGGCGTGCGGGTCGTGCCGTGGTTGGCGCCGTCAACTGCCTATCGGGTCGACTTCGACGAGGAGGTCTACACTGCCGGGATCGGGGCACTCGGCGATCCTGAGGGCGACCTCGTGCGTCTCGGCTACACCTCGCTCACGACACCGATGCGGGTCTACGACTTTTCGCTTACCGATCGCTCGCTCCGGCTTCGCAAGGAGCAACCGGTGCTCGGTGGATTTGATCGCGATGCCTACGTCTCCGAGCGCATGCTCGTGACCGCTCGAGATGGGGTCCAGGTGCCGGTGAGTGTCGTCCATCGCCGAGACCTCGACCGTTCGACGCCGCAGCCGCTTCATTTGTACGCCTACGGGTCATATGGCATCACGATGGACCCGTCGTTCTCCTCGGCACGGCTTGCCCTGCTTGACCGGGGTTTCATTTTCGCTCTTGCTCATGTGCGTGGCGGCCAGGAGTTCGGCCGGCGCTGGTACGACGACGGCAAGTTGCTGAACAAGCGCAACACGTTCACCGATTTCATTGACGTGGCCCAATCCTTGGTCGACACCGGCGTCACTTCGACCTCACAACTCGTGGCCAGCGGCGGGAGTGCTGGGGGCCTGCTGATGGGCGCAGTCGCCAATATGCGGCCGGATCTGTTCGGGGCGATTGTGGCCAACGTGGCGTTTGTCGACGTCGTCACGACGATGCTTGACGAATCGATTCCGCTGACGACGTTCGAGTACGACGAGTGGGGCAACCCGAATGAGCGTGAGTTCTATGAGTACATGCTCTCGTATTCGCCCTACGACAACATCGCCCCGGTCGAGTATCCGCCGCTGTTCGCACTGGCGGGTCTGCACGATTCGCAGGTTCAGTATTGGGAGCCGGCCAAGTGGGTGGCGAAGCTGCGCGATGTGCGTAGTGGCGACGCCCCGTTGATCCTTCGGATGAACATGGACGCTGGCCATGGGGGCGCATCGGGGCGCTTTGCGCGACTCGAGGAGATTGCTCTCGAGTACGCCTTCATGCTCGGTGTGGTGAACGGCCAACTCTGAAGAGATTCGGCCGACATCGCTGCGAATTCTTGGTTCGGTTTGAATCCGTCGCGACGTGCCGATCCGTAGGACAAAAAGAACCCTCGCATCTGCCTGGGCACCGTTCGTAGGAGAGGTTGTGAACGAAGGCGACGTCGTAGACGACTTCACATTGCTTGATCAGCACGGCGTGTCCGTGTCGCTGAGCGACCTTGTTGAAGCCGGTCCGGTGGTCCTGTTCTTCTACCCGAAGGCCCTGACCCCTGGTTGAACCCTTGAAAGCTGTCACTTCCGTGATCTGGCGTCCGAGTTTGCTGAACTTGGAGCGTCACGAGTGGGAGTCAGCGCCGATCCGGTGGATCGGCAGAAGGCATTCGACGAGAAGAACCGTCTTGGGTTCCCGCTGCTCAGCGACCCTGACCGGAAAGTCCACAAGCTGTTCGGGACGCGACGGATGGGCTCGCTTCCCGGGAAGCGAGCGACGTTTGTCATCGACCGAGACCGTCGCGTGGTGAAGGCGATCCGAAGCGAAACAAACATGCTGACCCACGCCGATACGGCTCTGGAGGCACTTCGCGATCCGAGCTTCGATGCACGGGGCGGGCAGCGACTCGATCGCTGACCGGAGTGGTGCCGCCGAGATGATGGGCGGTGTTTAGCTCAGGGTTTCGTCGAGCCAGACGGGCGCACGGTCCAGCAGGAATTCTGCGACGTGGGCACATTTGTCGAGCACGTCGCAGAGGACCTCCTGCCCGAGGTAGATCCGGGCCAGGCTGACCTCGACACGAGAGACCATGGCGATCGCTCGCTCGGGCGCGTCGGTGACGGCGGCAAAGCTGTCGACTGCGCTGACGTCGAGTGGGAGTTCTAGGCCGCCGATCGCGGCCAGATCTGTTGCAAGCACGAGCAGATCGGGGCCAGCAGGAAGCGGTGGCAGCGCGAAGGAAAACGTGACTGGCACCATGATCGACCCGTCGGGTTCACCGGTTTCGCCGACTCGGATCACCTCGTCTTCGAACGCGATCAGGATTCGAGGGTCGATCTCCACGGCGACGTGCATATCGAGCGGACCGTCGCAGGCCCGGTCAGGGTGGAGGTCGACCTCCCAGGTCTGCCGGTTGGTGTAGGTCTCGATGAAGTGACGCTCGTCGTGGACGTGGAAGCCGTGTTCGGCAACATGATCCTTGAGGTCGGCGACGAAGCCCTGCAGGTCGATGACGGCCATCCCTCTCAGCCTGCCATGAAACCCGGCGCATGCAACCCTCGTCGGATCACACTGGGGTCCGAGATCGGCACCGATTTGCGTGCTTCACTGCCGCGATGGAGAACGACGAGTTGCTTGATGTTTTGCACCGGGCCGCTGATGCGGTCGTGGCTGCGTTTGTCGAGCATGAAGACTGGGGTCCGTCTGGCCTTCGAGCGGGGCAATACGCAAGTGATCTCGCGGCGGACGCTGCTGCGTTGCGCGTGTTTGCCGAGGCCGGGATCGCGGTCTTGAGCGAAGAGAGCGGCCGGTCGTCGTTGGACGAGTTGGTTGCCGTTGTCGACCCGCTCGACGGTTCGACGAACGCGTCTCGGCCTTTGCCCTGGTTTGCGACGAGTCTTTGCGTGGTTGATCACGGCAAGGCTCGTGCTGCGGTCGTTCATGACCATGCGAGCGGGGTCCGGTGGGATGCCATCGCCGGTGGTGGTGCGCGGGTAGACGGTGAGCCGCTGCTTGAGCGGGTGCAGGTGCCGCTTAGCGAGTCAGTCGTCGCGATCAACGGCCTGCCATCGTCCAATCCGGGTTGGGCTCAGTTCCGGTGTTTCGGCGCGGCAGCGTTGGATCTGTGCGCAGTTGCCGACGGGCGCTTCGATGCGTTCGTCGATTTCGATCACGAGGCGCTCGGCCCGTGGGACTACCTGGGTGGCATGTTGGTGTGTCGCGAATCGGGGGTGGACGTGGTTGATGCGTTCGGTCGAGAACTTGAGGTTCTTGACCACAACGTCCGTCGCACGCCGGTAGCTGCGGTGGGACCAGCGCTGGAGCAACTTGTCGCTGCCCGAAGCCGGGAGCTGGGGGAGTGATCGCTGGGAATCGTCGGCGGGCGTTTCGGCTTTTTGGGCGGCTGCCGGCCAGTGTTCGTCGTTTCATCGTCCGGCGTGTCGCTCCGACGTGGACGGCGGGCGCCGTTGCGATCATTGAACGAAGTGACGGCCGCTGGCTGATGGTGAAGCCGGTCTACCGGCAGGGGTGGTCGCTGCCCGGAGGGCTTATCGATCGGGGTGAAGCGGCGGCGGATGCGGCGGTGCGGGAGTTCTGGGAGGAACTGGGTCTGCGCATCCGTGTCGAGAAGCAACCGTGGGTTGTGTTTGATTCCACGATGCGGCAGGTCGAGATGGTTTTTCGGGGTGAGTTGATCGACGAGATCGATCTCGATTCGGTCACGGTTCGTTCAGATGAGCTCGACGATGTCGGCTGGTTTTCGCCTGATGAGCTGCCTTCGGTCGAGCGGGAGACCCTGAATGTGGTGGCCGCGATTCGGGAGTCTGACGGGCGAGGGTCCCGAATACTGCTCCGGTGAGCTCATCGGCCCAGGATGGTGCCCGAGTTCACGTTCTCCGACTGGGTTGAGCGGGTTCGGGTCCTGAAAGTGGTTTCCACTACGGTGGCAGAATGCGCCGCGAGTCGGGGTTTGACCATGATCCAGCTGCCGCAACTGACGTGGAGGCCGTGCTGGCCAGCCTGACGGCTGACGACTTGGACTTCGAGCCACCCCCGCCTGAAGTCTGGCTCGGTATCGCCGCTGCAATCGCCCAAGACAAGAAAGTAGTGTCGGCTGGCCCGCGTGTCCCGCCGGGTGAGATCGAGGGACCGCCGGAGGTGATCGAGTACGAGATCGACGCCCGGGACGTTGTCGTGGTCGTTGATGAGGCTTGGCGAGTAGCCGCCCGTACGGCCGGTGCATGTGAACTCGAGACACCGTCCACGGACCGAACCCTTTGGGACGCGATCGGGGACCCTGAGACCCGAGATCTGTGGAAGTTGGTGGTCGAGCAGGTGCGTGCCTCGGGTCGTGAGATGACGGTTCCGCTTCGGTGTGACGCCCCCAATGCCCGACGGTGGTTTGACATGGTGGTGAGTCCGTTGGCGCGGGGCCATGTTCGCTTTCGATGTGCGCTCCAGTTCGAGGATCCCCGACCGCGAATCGAACTGCTCGACCCTTCGGTTGAGCGCACGCCACAAGGCGATCTGCTCAAGGTTTGCGGCTGGTGCGGTCTCGGCGCTCAGGACGGCACATGGATGGAACTTGAGGAACTTCTTCGTGCCAGTCGTGCGCTGGAGTTCGAGGAGGTGCCGCCCGTGGTGTACGGGGTTTGTGGCGAGTGCCGTGATGATCTTGCGCTGACGCTGCTTGACCAGTCCGGCGATCCCGTCGCTCCCCGCTAACCTCGTCGTCCTTCGGGCGTTTAGCTCAGCTGGCTAGAGCACCTCCCTTACAAGGAGGGGGTCGGGGGTTCGAGTCCCTCAACGCCCACAACGGGGGATTAGTAGAATTCGGCGGTTTCTCTAGTAGAAATCGGCCGGTTTCTGTCGGCCTTCGGTCAGGTGTTGACAGCTGGCTCATGTGCCGACGTCGAGACACTCAACTACGCTGCGGGCGAAATCGCGCTGGGAGAGTAGATGACCGCAATCAAAGGGACCTTTAGCTCGTTCTCGAACAAGAGGTTTGTAGCGGCGACGGCCGGTGTGTCTTTGGCAGTTCTCTTATCATTGGGCTCGCTCGTGGTTGCTGGCAGTTCGGGACCGGCAGGTGAGACGGGACCAGCAGGACCGGCAGGTGAGACGGGACCAGCAGGACCGGCAGGTGAGACGGGACCGGCAGGACCGGCAGGCCCGGCAGAACCGGCGGGTGAGACGGTGTCGGCAGGTCCGGCAGGCCCGCCAGGACCGGCGGGTGAGACGGGACCGGCAGGACCGGCGGGTGAGACGGGACCGGCAGGTGCGGATGCGCAGGACCAGATCGTTGCCCAGACCCAAACGCTTGCTCCGGGCGAAACTCTGACCGTTACGCACGAGCTTGCTGCGTACCGCAGCGATGTGACGTTCACCTACGGCGGCAGGACCTTCAGCGCTGATGAATTCTCGTCCGTTTATCAGGCGGTAGATCCGGCGAGTTCGGTGGTTGTGCTGCCAGCCTTTGATCCCGTCTCGCCCTACGACGATTGGGTATGGGACGAAGTCACGTTGCTGGAGACAGACAACGGCTTCACGGTCTTTGCGAAGTTGCACAACGACACCGACGACACGTACTCGTTCGTTATGGCGAGCCTTGATGAAGACGGTGCACGATCCGGAGATTTTGTTGTCGTTCAAGACTCGACAGAGGCCCTCAGCGCAGACCACGACCACGAAGTGGTGGCGTTGTCTGGCGGTAACTATGCGCTCGTCTACGCCTCGTCTCGCGAGGGCACCGCCGGCGACATCGACATCGTGGCATTTGATGACAGCGGGACAACTCTGGCGACACGCACGCTGACAGACCACTGGCTGAACTTGCGTTACGCCGACACTGCGAACGTCTTCACACAAAACAACGAGCTGGTGAGCTGCGTTTACAACTACACCGACGACCCCGATCTCCAGAGCCCGAGCCAGGGTGTCTTGCAGTTGCACATCATCCCGATCGGGGATGGAGGTGCGCTGGGAACCAGTAGCACCGTTGACCTTTACGACAACACCACCCCGACACAGACCGCGACGCAAAACGAGATCACGAACGACAAGTGCATCCTTCACGCCCTGACCGGAGGTGGCGTTGTTGTCCTCCATGAGACCAGCGACGGGACACGCACCAACCAGCACGTCACCTTCTTCGATGAGGACTTTGCGATTACGTCAACGACACAGGTCGCCGGCAGCTACATCGGCGATTCGGCCATTGCCTGCAACGCCAACGACGACTGTGTGTTTGCGATCGAAGATGGCGGCCCCGACGCATTCGTGTACTTCAAGAGCAACCCGGACGGCAGCGACACGTTCGGGCCGCATCCGCTCACGGACCAGGAATACGACGATGACCCCGTCGTCGCCGCGTTCGACGACGGAACGTTCATGATTATCTCCGGCGAAGACGACACATACATGACGTCGACGTGGCTCATCGACGAAACTGGCGTGGTCGAATACACCCAGTTGTTCACGACGGTGCGTTCGCCGGGCTGGGGTCCTTCAGCCGCAATCGCTACCGGCCCCCACACCGCGAAGTGGCTGTATCAGGCGTACGGCAATGGCGAAATCGCAGTCATTGACGTGCACAAGAACCAGCTAGAGATCACTGAAGCAGCAGGATCATTCTCGGTGACGAACGAAAGCGCACACACCGTCGAAACGACCGCCTTGCTCACTGGCATCTTGTCTGGCAGTTAGCGCTGCAGCACCCGTGTGAACAAGGCTTGTGAGTCTGTGTGAACACACCTGCGCCGCTGGGACCAACTTCCGCAGCACGACTAGCCAAACGGATTTCTACTAAGCCCCCACAACGGGGGATTAGTAGAAGTCGGCGATTTCTTTAGTAGAAATCGGCCCGGTTTCTGCCGGTCCCACAACGAGAGCCGCTTGCCGAGACGACGGCGGTGGTGTCACCCAGCGGGGACGAGTTGGATCTCGAGCTCGATAGCGACCTTGTCGCTGATCAGCATTCCGTCCATGCCCAACGGTGCGTTGAAATTGATGCCGAAGTCGCTGCGCCTGATTGTGCCGGTTGCCGAGAAGCCGGCACGCGTCATGTCGAAGTTATCAATGGCAACACCGTGGTAGTCGACGTCGAGTTCAACCGTATTGGTGGTTCCGTTAATCGTGAGCTGACCGACGAGTTTGTCCTCGGTCGCCGATGTCGACACGAACGTCATCTGGGGGTGGGTCTCTGCGTTGAAGAAGTCGCCGCTGGTCAGGTGCCCGTCCCGATCGGGGTTGTTGGTGTCGACCGAGCTGAGGTCGATGATGGCTTCGACGGAAGCGGCGGTCAGGTCGTCGTTGATCGTGGCCGAACCCGAGAAGGTGTTGAACCGGCCACGGACTTTGGACATACCGAGGTGGCGGACGGTGAAGCCGCACTCACTGTGCATTGGCTCAATGGCCCAGGTGCCAGCGGTGAGGGTGGGGGATTCGATGGTGCTCATCGGGGACTCGCTTTCATTAGTTCAAACTTGAAATACCTTCGCCAGTATTTGTTCAACATTGAAGTTTGTCAACAAGAGACGTGGTGACGCTTGTCACACAAATCCGACAAGAATCCCGGTACGTCAGCTGTGCCAGTGCTCGACCCGGACCATGCCAGGCCTGACCCTTCCAGCGCTACCGGAACGCCGCTGAGCCTCGCCCTACCTTCTGAGGGGATTCACTGAGGCGTGTGATCAAGCCAGCAGACCGGTGTGCTCACCGATCGACCTGCGTCGCCAACTTCCGCGCCACAACATGCCAAACGGATTTCT
>Ga0181594_10000069_pt1 | contig 74414 bp, 68 predicted proteins | sample 071ome_18_FD_145603 | JGI IMG/M metagenome (GOLD analysis project Ga0181594, IMG submission 145603) | Coastal salt marsh microbial communities from the Groves Creek Marsh, Skidaway Island, Georgia - 071413BT metaG (spades assembly) | ecosystem: Environmental > Aquatic > Marine > Intertidal zone...
CCGCCTTCGGTGTCGAGGCAAGCGCCGTCCGGTCGTCCGGGCTGATCGGCATAGTCGAAGAAGACCCGTTCATCGTGCCAAGTACCGGTTGTGGCGTCATAGTCCGCCACCACCACGGTCGAGGTGAAGGTGTCCGCCCAGTACACGCGCTCACGGACCGCATCGAACACGAGCCCATTTGGTATGCCGACCTCGGTGCGGAGTACCTGCACGTCGCCCTTCTCGATGCAGTACAGCGAGCCTGTCGATCGGCCGGCAGCCGGATCCTCGTACATCGTGCCGAGGACAAAGCGGCCGACCGGATCGATGCGTCCGTCGTTACTGCGGTTGCCGTTGCCATCCGGCTCCAGTCGGGCGAAGGGCGCCAGTCGTTCGGGATCGAACCAGTCGTAGGTGAAGAGGCCGTTCTCGATCGCAAGGACGAGGCCACCCGGTTCGTTGCCGAGCGCGATCGTGCCGACTCGGCCGGGGAACCCTCGGGCCTCGTCGACGCCGGTCTGTGGATCGAATCGGTGAACGACCCGGCCCTCGATGTCGGTCCAGTAGAGGACCTGCTCGGTGGTCGACCAGACGGGACACTCCCCGAGTCGGGCCGGTGTGGCCAACGCAATGTCGACCGAACTCATGTCACCACCGTGCCCGGCACACCGTCTTCCGGCTCCGGCCATGCCATGTGCAGCCCCCGGAGTGTTTGGACGAGGATCTCGCTGACGAGGAGGTTGCGGAACCACTTCCGGTCCGCCGGAATGACGTACCACGGCGACGCTTCGGTTGAGGTTTCTTCGAGCATCGCACGGAACGCTTCCTGGTAGTCCTCCCAGTGTTCGCGCTCGGCCAAGTCACCGAAGCTGAACTTCCAGTTCTTGTGAGGCTCGTCGACCCGGGCCTGCAAGCGTTCGCGTTGCTCGTCCTTGCCGATGTGCAAGAACAGCTTGATGATCGTGGTTCCCTCATCGGCCAGCATCTGCTCAAAGTCTCGGATGTGCTTGTACCGACGGGCCCAGCGTTCCTCGGGAACGAGATTGTGCACCCGCACGACGAGCACATCTTCATAGTGCGAGCGGTTGAAGATCGTGAGTTCCCCGTTCGCGGGAGTGTGCGCATGCGCTCGCCAGAGATAGTCGTGGGCGAGTTCTCGGTCGGTCGGTTTCTTGAACGCCGCGACCTTCACCCCGGCGGGATTGACCCGGTCGAACACATGGCGGATCGTGCCGTCCTTCCCGCCGGTATCGGTCGCTTGGATCACGACGAGGACCTTGTGCTTCGCCTCGGCGTACAGCAGTTCTTGGAGCTGCTCGAGTTCATCGTTGAGCGCATCGAACGTGTCCTTCACCCCGCCCTTGTCGAACCCGAGGTCTTCGTCGGTTCGCCAGTGGTTGAGATCAACGGCCATGCCGGGAGTCACACGGAACTGCTCGATGTCCATGACAGCAGTGTGCCTGACCGCTGCCTTCCCCGCAGGATGGGCATGCTTGATTGTGTTCGGTCCGGTGCCGATAGGGCTGGTGCTCACCGGCGAGAAGAGAGGCGGATGGCTGTGGCCAGCACTGCGGCTGAAACCGAGGAGATCCGTGCGTCACTTGCGGACGAGTTTCGCGACCACGCCGCGGAAGCCCATCGACGCGTCGTAGCGATCCTTGATCCGGGCCGACCGACGCCGGCGTTTCTCGACGCGCTGGCCACCGAGCTCGCACAGGCGGCCGCCGATCCTTCCTCGGTGCCGTATCCGGATCTTGTCGATCCGGACCGCTACTGGGCTGTCTCGGTGCAGCCGCAGATCACCGCGGCGGAGGAGCACATTGAGCGGGTCCTGGGATGGCTTGAATCCCAAGTGATCGAAACGATGGGTGTTGCTGAGGTCGAACTCCAGCGTGTGGTGCGGGTCGCAGTGAAGCAACGAGGTCCGAATCCGATTGCCGACCGAGAGGCGCTCGACAACCAGCTGCACGACCGCTGTGGCGAACTCCATGCGCAAATGGACGAACTGCTCGGTGTCATCCCCGAACGCGATGCTTCGGATGAGGCGTGGGACTCCTTCGCCGCCATCCTCCGAAGCCAGGCGCAGATCGATGTCGATGCGCTGAAACCGGCCTATCTCGCCGAGGCCGGTGGTGACGACGCGCATCAAGCGTTTGCTGAACAGGAGTGGATCGAGACCTACCCCGAACGAGTCGCCCATCGAGAGGCGCTTCTCGCCGCAACACCTCCGTGGCGGCACCAGATGCTTGCCCTCACCGGGTATGACCGCAGCCTCACCAGCGCAACGCAGGCGGTCGAGGCGCTCGTGCACCGGGTTCAGTCACCACTCCAGGGGCTCCCGAGGCTTCTCCTCGAGGGCTATGACGCAGCAGTCGGCGGCTGATCAGGGCCGCGCCGGCTCGATCAGTAATCGACCGAGGAGTACTCGTTGACCTTCTCGAGGCGGTGACGCCCGGTCACTTGCCGCACGGTGCCGGACCGGGACCGCATCACCAGCGACTCGGTGCTGGCCCCCCAGCTGTCGAAGTGCACACCGCGAAGCAGATCGCCATCGGTGATACCGGTGGCGGCAAAGAAGCAGTCGTCGCTCTGCACGAGATCGTCGACGGTGAGCACACGGTCGAGGTCGTAGCCGAGGTCGATCGCTTCCTGGCGCTCCCGGTCATTTCGAGGCCACAGCCGACCAAGTTGTTCCCCACCCATGCATTTCAGTGCTGCCGCAGTGATCACGCCTTCGGGTGTGCCGCCGATACCGATCAGGATGTCGGCGCCAGCATCGGGCCAGGCGGTCGAGATGGCTCCGGCGACGTCACCGTCGGGGATCAGACGGACCCGGGCCCCGGCCTCCCGGACCTCTCGAATGTGCTCGGCGTGCCGGTCACGATCGAGGATCACCACGGTGAGGTCGCGAACTTCCTCCCCTTTGGCGTCGGCGACCGCCTCGAGGTTTTCTGCGAGTGACTTGTCGAAGCTGATCACACCTTTGGCCTCGGGGCCCACGGCGATCTTCTCCATGTAGACGCACGGTCCTGGGTCGAACATCGTGCCGCGCGGTGCGACAGCAATGACAGCCAGTGCGTTGCCGCGGCCAAGGGCGGTGAGGGTGGTTCCGTCGATGGGATCGACGGCGATGTCGGTCTCAGCGTCGGTTCCGTCCCCGATCCGCTCACCGTTGTAGAGCATCGGGGCTTCGTCCTTTTCGCCCTCACCGATCACCACCACACCATCCATGGAAACACTTCGCAGCATCTGCCGCATGGCGTCGACGGCCGCCCCATCGGCCCCTTCCTTGTCACCTCGCCCCATCCAGCGTGAGGCCGCCATCGCGGCGGCTTCGGTGACGCGCACAAGTTCGAGCGCGAGGTTCCGGTCGGGCAACGGGGTAGGGCTGGCCATACCTCGGACGCTACCCCAGGTGGATTGCCGGTTCGCGGTCAACCGTCCGTGCGAACATGGCGATCGTGCCTGCGTTCCAGAACCCGTTCCGCCGTACCGGTGCCACCGAGGAAGAAGCGGCTGATGCGGCCGAAGAAGCCGCGCTGGTCGACGATGCCGAGTCTGAGTGGCTGGCGTATGAGCTCCATGAGTGGGCGTCGCAGACCCGCGCCATGCTCGCCCAGCTGCTGATCGCCGACGAGGTCGCGCACTCCTGGCAGGGCACCACCCTGCTGGCGCACGAGTCGGTGGAGGCGGCGGTCGACGCCCTGATTGAAGAGGTTGAGGCGGCGGAGAACCCCGAACTCGACCCCGATGAGCCGAAGGTTGCCTTCGAGATGGCCGAGTGGTCGGGAGAACTCCAGGCTGCGCTGGCCGACCGGCTCGGCCACGCATCGGTTCCGCATCTGTTCGATGAGGATGGCGACCTTGTCGTTCATGAGACCGACGAAGAGCAGGTCGAGTTGGTGATCGAGGATTTGCTGGCTCGGGCGGCCGAGGAAGGGATGGAGGAATTGGAGGGGTTGGCGATCAACAGCCTCCTTTCTTCGATGTTCGAGGCAGCGGACCGCCTCCGGCGTGATGTCCACGACGGCGGTGCGGTCCTTGCGGCAGTGGAGCACGCTCGCCGGCTGGCCACGGTCGCGACCCCGTTCGGCTTTGCGGCACCGTCCTGGTCCTCCCTTCGGGAGCGGTGCACTGATCTCGCCGACATGCTCGAGGCCGACGACAGCGAAGACGACGACATCCGCGACCACGCAGCCCGCCTGAGCGACGCGCTTCGTCGGGTCATCTGACGCAGCGACTCTTCTCGGGCGTCCTCAACGAGGAGTAGGGGACGCAAAGGTCCTACAGTCGGAGGGTCATGCTGCTCGCCGAGATTGAGATCTTTCACTCGCGCCCAATCGCTCCCACGCGCCGGGTCGCGCTGGGCAACCTCGTGTTGCCGTGCGACCCGGGTCCTGGGGTCGGCGGGGTGCTGCTCGGTGCGATCGCGGCCCGCTTCACGCCTGACCTTGATCCGGACATGATCCCCGATTTGGTGTCGCTCACCCACGAGGTTGAGGCCGGGCGACGCATTCCTCAGCCCCGCCTGCGCCACCGCTTCCAGGAGGACCGGGTCGGACTTACCCGCAGCGCCCATCGACTGTTTCGACACGACGAGGATGGCGAACTCAGCGTCAGCTTCACCGATGACAAGGGGCAACCGGGTCAGATGGTGCTGGGAGCGATTTATGCCGCGCAGACGCTCAACCCGCTGCTGCGTGGACCGGTTCTTGCTGCGGTGCGTCGCGGCATTGCCTGGAACGGGGATCTCGGACCCGCGCTCCTCGTGCACCTCTCTGGACGGGGGCTCGGCTCTCTGAGCGGCGACGCGCTCGCCGACCCGGTTGGTTGGGCGCTTCGCATCTTGGGTTTCGACCGGGAGACCGGGACGCCCGAGCGGTCTGCGATCCAGCGTTCGTTTCGTCAGAGCCTGATCAATGCCCATCCAGACCATGGTGGGGCCGATGAGGAAGCGGCGCAGCGCATCGCCGACATCACCGAAGCTCGCCGGATCCTCCTCGCTTCATGACCTCACCTGCTGGCCTCCTCCTCACCCACGGGGCGGGTGGCGGGGCTGATCACCGGTTGCTCGTTGCGCTGGAGGACCAACTCGATCTCCCGGTCCGTCGTATGGAGTTCCCCTACCGGGCCGAGGGTCGGCGGGCGCCCGACCGGGCCCCCAAGCTGATTGCCTCCGTGGTCGACGAGGCCGAGCGGTTCGCAACGGATCTCGGCGTCGCCCCCGATCGTCTCGCGTTTGGTGGACGATCGATGGGCGGTCGAATCTGTTCGATGGCGATCGCCGATGGGCTGCCGGCCGCTGCGGTGATTCTGCTCAGCTACCCGCTGCATCCTCCCGGCAAGTCGGAGCGGCTTCGTATTGAGCACTTCCCCGAACTGTCGACGCCGACCCTGTTCGTGAACGGCGATCGCGACCCCTTTGGTAGTCCCGAGGAGCTCGCCATGCACACGCCCTCGATCGCCGGGCCGGTGGAGGTGCATTGGCTCGACGGCCAACGCCATGATCCGAAGCCAGCGTTTGACGATGAGATCGTCACGGTGGTCGGCCGCTTCCTCGCCAGCCTCTAGCCTCGTCTCGATGCTGGCGAGGATCGAGAGTCTCGAAAACGAGCTGCGCGATGTCGAGATCCGTCTGGGTGACCCGGCGGTCCAGAGCGACCCGAAGCAACTGGCTGACCTTGGTCGCCGCTTCAAGCAGCTTGACGCCGTCGTGTCGGTTGGTCGTCGGGTGCGCCAGGCACAGGCCGACCTCACCGATTTTCGCGAGATGCTCTCGGCCGCAGAGGCCGATGAGCGAGATGAGTACCGGGCCGAGATCGAGCGGCTCGAGGCGCAGATCGTGGCCGATGAGGACGAGTTGCGGATCCTATTGTTGCCGCCCGACCCCAACGACGGGCGCAACGTCATCATCGAGATACGCGGCGCTGCAGGTGGGGAGGAAGCCAACCTGTTCGCCAAAGACCTGTTCGACATGTTCGACGCATTCGCTCGGCGTCAGGGCTGGCGAGTCGATGTGATGTCGGCCAGCCACAGCGATCTTGGCGGTTACAGCGAGATCACAGCGATGCTCGCCGGCGATGCCGTCTGGACCCGAATGAAACACGAGGCCGGCACGCACCGGGTGCAACGGGTGCCGGTGACCGAGAGTCAGGGGCGGATTCACACCTCGTCGGCGACGGTGCTGGTGATCCCCGAGGCCGACGAAGTGGAGGTCGACGTCGATGACAACGATCTCCGCATCGACACGTACCGCGCATCGGGGCCGGGAGGTCAGTCGGTCAACACCATGGACTCTGCGGTCCGGATCACCCATGTCCCCACCGGTGTGGTCGTCTCCATGCAGGACGAGAAGAGCCAGCTCAAGAACAAAGAGAAGGCGCTGCGGGTCCTGAAGAGCCGGCTGCTGCAGATCGAGCAGGAGAAGGCCGACGCCGAGGCAGCGAAGCTTCGAGGATCACAGGTTGGGTCCGGGGATCGATCCGAGAAGATACGGACCTACAACTACAAAGAGAACCGGGTCACCGACCATCGGATCGGACTGACCGTTCACAAACTCGACCGCATCATCGCCGGAGAACTCGATGAGGTCAGCGACGCGCTTGTCGCCGAGGAGCGGCGCCAGCAACTCGAGGACGACGCGTGAGCGACAGCGATGCCGACCTCGACGGCACCGTCGCCTGGTCATCGTTGCTGGCTGAGGCAACCGAACGACTCACCGGGATCGGTTTCGAGTCGGCGGCGATCGATGCTCGCCGCATCGTTGAGGAGGCCGCCGGGGTGGAGCCAGCCGCATTCCACGGTGTGCTCGAGCAACTGGCGACCGTTCGGGGGGTGGCGGCCTTCGATCGAATGCTCGCCCGTCGAGCAGCAGGAGAGCCGTTGCAGTACGTGGTTGGCCGGTGGGCGTTCCGCCACCTCGACCTCATGGTCGATGCGCGGGTGTTGATCCCGCGTCCCGAGACTGAGGTCGTCGCTGGTTTGGCCATCGACGAGGTGATCGCTCGAACCGCGCCGGGCCGTGAGACCGTGGTTGCCGATCTCGGCACCGGCTCAGGGGCCATTGCGCTCGCTGTTGCGAGCGAGTGCGCCAGCGCTCGGGTACTGGCCACGGATGCGTCGGCCGATGCGCTGGCTGTTGCTCGCGCCAACCTCGCTGGGCTTGGTCGTGCCGCAGGTCGAGTGAGCCTTCATGAGGGTTCGTGGTTTCTTGCTCTGCCCGACAGTGCCCGGGGCGCCATCGACGTGCTCGTCTCCAACCCGCCCTACATCGGCGATGAGGAGGACTTGCCATCGGTGGTGGGGGAGTGGGAACCCGACCGTGCGCTGCGAGCGGGGCCGGTCGGCGACGAGGATCTCGTGACGATCGTCGATGGCGCCGACGACTGGGTCGTGGATGGCGGGGCGGTCGTCCTGGAGATGGCGCCGGACCAGACTGCGCCGATCGCGGAGCGGTGGCGCCAGCGGGGCTGGCAGGCGTCGATCCACACCGATCTGGCCGGCCGGGACCGAGCCGTCGTCGCCCGCCGACGCTGATCGGCGGCCCCGTCGGCGTTTGCGTCCTAGGATCCGGGAATGCGCATCGCTGTTGGATCGGACCATGCCGGATTCCATCTCAAGGAACGGCTCGCCGCCCACCTTCGGGATCGTGGCCACGACGTCGTCGACTGCGGCACCCACTCCGATGATCGTGTCGACTACCCCGACTTCGGCGCCGCCGTGGGGCGAGCCGTGCGTGATGGTGAGGCCGACGGCGGTCTGTGCGTCTGCGGCAGCGGCATTGGCATTGCCATGGCGGCCAACAAAATCGACGGCGTCCGGGCGGCGACGGTCCACGACGCCACGAGCGCCCGGCTTACCAAGCAACACAATGATGCAAACGTGATCTGTATCGGTGAGCGGTTGACCGGTCCTGAAGTCGCTACGGATTGTGTCGATGCCTGGCTCGATGCGACCTTTGAGGGCGGGCGGCACAGCGGTCGTGTGGCGAAACTCGACAGCCTCGGCGGGGAGCCACGCTGAGCAACGACCCCGCCGCCACGGACAACGAGCAGGCTCGAGTCGAGGCGCTCGAGGCCCGAGTGGCCGAGTTGGAGGCGCAGGTCGCACGGCTGCACGACCATGTCTCGCCCGGTGAGGATCGGGATCGCCGTCTCTCGACCCTGTCGCCGCCACCGCCGCAGGGGCCAGCGGTACCGCCACCGCCGTCCCCATCGGCTCAACCCGTCGAGATGCGTTCGTCGCCCGTCGAGAGCGAGACGCTCCTGAAATGGGGCGGTATCGGGCTTGTCGTCCTGGCGATCGGGTTCGCGGTGAGCACCGCGATCCAGCGAGGATGGATCGGGCCACTCGTCCAACTCGGTGGCGCGATTGCGATCGCCCTTGGGTTCGTCGGTGCTGGCCTTCGGTTGCGTACCGACCGGCAATCGTGGGCCCACGCCCTGTGCTCGGGTGGTGTCGCCGCCCTGTTGGTCACCTTCGCGTCAGATCTCTTCCTGCAGGAGGCCACGGTCGAGAGTGCCTACGTCGTCACGCTCGTGGTCGCACTCGGTGGGCTCGGGTTGTCGCGCGTCGTGCCATCGGAGTGGGTCGCCGCTGTGGCCCTTGCCGGTGGGGTGCTCGGATGGCTGGCGATTGCCGATGGTTCGCCGCCGTTTATCGAGTCCGGTGCGGCCCTGGTGGTTGGGCTTCTCGCCGTGGTGGTCGTTGCGGTTGAGCGGGGCTGGGTGGGCCTGCGACTCCTGGCTGAGGGCATCGGGGCGATCGGCGTGTTGGCGTTCGCCATGACCGCTACCGGCACCAACGAGCAGGTCGCCACCGTCGTCGCTGCGGGGGTTGTCGCCCCCTTACTGTTGCTGCTTCCGAACCTCGGCGATCCGTCGGGGTTGTGGCGTGAGCTCGAACTTCGTGTGCCGATGGTGCTTGGGCCCTGGCTCTGGGTCGTGCTCGTCGCCCTGTTCTTCGACGACGATGGGGCGCCGGGATGGGTGGCACTTGCTGTCGCTGGGGCGGTCGCGCTCCTCGGGTTCGTCGGACGTGTTCGTCTCCTCATCGCCGTCGAGGTCGCGCTGTTGGTGGGGGCAAGTGTTTGTCTCACCTCGGCCTTCGGCATCTTGCTGTCGACCGAGACGGCCTGGCTTGCCATTGCGGTGCAAGGTGTCGGCCTGTTGGCACTGGCCCGCACCCTGGAGGCGAGTCGGCTGATGGGCCTGAACGCTGCCCTTCTGCTCGTTCTCGCTGCGGTTTTTGCCGCCGTCGACGGTGTCGACGCCTGGACCCTCGATACCGACCTCGCCGCCGATGCAGTGCGGTTGGGTGTGGTTGGCGCCGTTGGGGCAGGGGTGTGGCTCGCCGGTCTTCCCGACCTCCGTCGCGTCGGTGCCCCCGCCGTCCTCGTACTGGTGCTCATCTGGCTCGGCTCGGTGCTGGTTCACCTGCCCGAGGGGCAGGCGTTGGTGTCGCTGTCGTGGGCGACGGTGGGTATCGGCATCCTCGTTGTCGGCGCAACGCAGAAACGTCCCAAGGTGGGCACGGTCGGGTTGGCCGTGCTCGCCTTGACGGTCGGGAAACTGCTGCTGGTCGACATGGCCGAAGTCGACACCCTGTGGCGGGCCGGGTTGTTCCTGATCGTCGGCCTGGCGCTGCTCCGTCTCGGGTTCTTGTTGCCTCGGCTTACCGCCGCAAACCCAGACCCCGACTCCGCCGCCGTCTCGGATTGAGTCGCCCCGGAGGGGACGATCGCCCCGTCGGGCAGTACGCTTCGGGCATTCCGTTCCGGAGGTGAAACCATGCCGTGGCCCAGCAGCGCCGACGATCCCGCCCTCAAACTCATCCGCGATGAAGAGATTCGTCAGAATTCGACGATCCAGCTGATTGCGAGTGAGAACTTTGCCTCGCCCGCAACGATGGCTGCGACCGGTTCGGTTCTCACCAACAAGTACTCCGAGGGCTACCCGGGGAAGCGCTACTACGGCGGCAACATGGTCGTCGACCAGCTCGAAGACCTTGCTCGGCAGCGTGTGTGTGAGATCTTCGGCGCTGATCACGCCAACGTGCAGCCCCACGCTGGCGCGATTGCGAACATGGGCGTGTATCAAGCGCTGCTCGACCCGGGCGACACGATCCTGGGACTGAGCCTTGATCACGGTGGCCACCTGACCCACGGCTCGCCGGTCAACTTCTCGGGCTTGCAGTACAACTTCGTGAGCTATGGCGTCACCGCCAGCGATGAGCGGATCGACATGGAAGAGGTCCGAGCCAAGGCGCACGCCCACAAGCCGAAGCTCATCGTTGCGGGAGCCACGGCGTATCCCCGCATCATCGACCCGGCACCGTTCCGCGAGATCGCCGATGAGGTCGGCGCGCTCCTCATGTTCGACGCCGCGCACATCGCTGGTCTCATTGCCGGTGGGGTTCATCCCAATCCGATGCCGTATGTCGACGTCATGACCTTCACGACTCACAAGACGCTGCGGGGTCCTCGCGGCGGCTGCATCCTCAGCCGAGCCGAGCATGCTGCTGCGATCGACAAGGCGATGTTCCCCGGTCTGCAGGGCGGTCCGCTCGAACACGCCATCGGTGCGAAGGCCGTCGCGTTCGGCGAGGTCCTCGACCCTGCGTTCAAGACGTACGCCCAAGGCGTTGTTGCCAACGCAGCTGCGCTGGCTGAGGCCCTGGCCGGCCATGGCTTCCGGCTTTGCTCTGGCGGCACCGACAATCACCTGCTGCTTGTCGACCTGCGAACGTTCGACGCGGAACTCACTGGCAAGGAGGCGCAGGCCGTTCTCGACGATGCCGGTGTGAGCCTCAACAAGAACACGGTGCCCGACGACCCGCGGTCGCCTTTCGTCACCTCGGGTGTCCGGATCGGTACCCCTGCGGTCACCACCCAGGGCATGGGAACCGACGAGATGGTTGTGATCGCCGATCTCATCGCCCGGGCATTGCGCGGACGCGACGATCTGGCGGTGATTGCTGCCGTCAAGCAGGAGGCCGAGGCGCTCTGCAGCCGGTTCCAGCCCTACCCGGAGCTGGGAGCCTGAGCGGTCGGTAGGGGGGAGATCGGGCCGTGCCGTCAGCATCGGCCTACTTGATCGTCGGGGCGACAGCCGCCGTCGTCACCTTCGTCCTCATCCCTGTTGTCATTCGGCTGTCTCCCCGGTTGGGCGCGATCGTCGAACCGGACGAACGCCGGGTGCATACACACCCGACCCCGACGGCGGGTGGGGCCGCGATGATCGTCGGGATGCTCTCGGCGGTTGTGGTGTCGTTCGTGCACCCTGCGTTCGAGGAGGTGATGGCGGCCCGAACCGAGATGCTCGGTGTCGTCGTGGCGGCGCTCGTGATCTGGAGTGTCGGGTTCGTCGACGACGTTCGCGAGATCTCGGCGCCCGCAAAGATGGCAGGGATGGTGCTGGCGGGGAGTCTTCTGTCGCTCACCGGCGTCTCCATCCTCGTGTTTCGGGTGCCGTTCTTCGATGTCTTGTTCCTCTCGGCGGACTGGTCGTTCTTCATCACCGTGTTCTGGGTGGTGGTGATGGCCAACATCGTCAACGTGATCGACGGTCTCGACGGACTCGCCGCCGGCATTGTGGCGATCGCATCCGCGACCTTCCTGCTCTACGCGCTCCGACTCGGAAATGAAGAGGTCCTCGACCCGTCCAACCCCGGGGCCCTCTGGGCCGTGATCGCGCTCGGTGTCTGTGTCGGATTCCTGCCTCACAATGTTCACCCCGCCCGGATCTTCATGGGTGATGGCGGTGCCCTCATGCTCGGGCTGTTGATGGCAGCGTCGACGATGAGTGTCGGTGGGCGTGCCACGACGGAGTTCTCCGGCCAGTCGTTCTTCTTCTTCGCCCCGATCTTCATTCCGCTGGTAATCCTTGGGGTACCCGTCCTCGACGCACTGTGGGCGGTACTCCGGCGGACGGTTCGGGGCCGCAGTTTCGCCCAAGCCGACAAGGAGCATCTCCACCATCGGCTCATGAATCTCGGGCACGGGCACCGCCGTGCCGTCCTGATCTTGTGGGCGTGGACGGCCTTGCTGTCGGCCTTCGTGCTGTACCCGACCTACACCGGTGAGGGTGATGCCATCGTGCCGATCGGCATCCTGGCCCTCGCCTTGGTGCTGTTCTCGGTGTTGCATCCCCGAGTGCGCCCCGTGCCCGTTGGCGCTCCCGCAGAACGGGCCGAGGACCCGCAGGTTTCGGTGGCGTCAGATGACGTCGACGGGGACCCCGATCGGTAGCCCGACCGTCTCGACGAGATAGGTGACGTCGTCGTTGTGGAGACGGACACAGCCGGACGACACGTTGGTGCCGAGCGAGTCGGGATCGTTGGTGCCGTGGATCCCGAGTTGTCCGTCGCCGCCGGCGAAGGTGGTGAACGTCTCGCTGTACCCCGAAAGCCCGTAGGCGTAGGCGCCGTACACGGAGTCGGGTCGGGGTGGGCGGAGGAGTTCGGTCGTGTAGTAGCGGCCGAGCGGTGTTGGCGCGTTTTCGCGGGCCACGCCGACGGTCGCCTCGAAGATGGGAAGCCCGCGTTCGTAGAGGATCAGCAAAAAGTCATCGAGGCGCACCTCGATGGCGTAGTTGTGTCGGGTCAGGCGAACGTCGCTTCCGTTGATCCATCCGAAGCTGCCGTTTGGTCTCGTCGGCAACAGCACTTCCATGCGGTTGAGGTCGGCGAGGTCCTCGACAAGAAAGGCGAGCGGGCCGCCGCTGGGGATCGGGTTCGCGAACTCCATGATGGGCTCGTCGATGGCGCGTGTGGCCGAAACCCCCACCGAAGGCACGATCGCTTCCGCGACGAACGACAACCCGGGAAGGTCCTCGTCGGGGACGTCGACGGGAAGGCCGTTGTCGGGCTTCGGTTCATCCGGCGCTTGGCTCTCGACCGGGGCGACGGTGGTGGTGCTGCGTGGAGCACCTGGCTCGAGCGGGATGGTGGCGTCGGCGAACTCATCGAGGAGTTCTCGTTCAGGCTGTGCGCAGGCGGTCACCCCCAGCGCAGATGCCCCCAGCAGAAAGCGTCGCCGATCCATGCGGTGACGCTACCGAACCGAAAGCGCAAACCCGGGGCACCGGTCATGCGTCTTCGGGGTTGAGTTGCTCCAGGTCGAGTCCAGCGGTCTCGGGGAACCGGGTCAGTACGAGTCCAGCGACGATCACCGGTGCGATACCCGCGACCGCCAGCGGCGCACCCAGGTTCCCCCAGGCATCGGAGAGCACGCCGACACCGAACAACCCGATCGCGCTTCCGGCCACGCCGACAGTGACAATGAGCGCATTGGCACGGCTGCGGTCGTGGGTGCCGAACAGTTCTGGGCCGTAGACGGCGAGTGCGGGGACGGCGATGGCGCCGACGATGTTTCCGGCGAGCTTGGCTGCCCACATCGCGGGTCCGGCAACGACGAAGGACAGAACGGTTCCGATGGTGCCGGCAATGAGACCGATCGCGGCGACCGGGCGCCGTCCCCACGACTCCGAAAGGTAGCCCCCGATGAGCACACCGATCCCCACCGGGGTGGCGGTGATGACGGTGAAGAGTGCAATGTCCCCGCCGGTGAACCCTCGCTCATCTCGCAGGAACTCGTTGTGGAAGCCGCTCGCCGGTGCGGCGAACAGGGCGAGGAGGAACAGGCTCGAACCCAGCAGCCCGAAGCGGACCATCCGCCGGTGCCGGTCTGCCTCGTCAAGTGCGTTGCCGTCGTCATCGGCGTGTTCAGTGAACCGCTGGGTTTCCGGGAGACGGCGGCCGGCCCAGGCAATGACGGCAATCCCGAGTCCTGCGACGAGATAAATGGCGCGCCACCCTCGGATATCGACATCGGCGATCGGCAGGATCCACACCGCCATGCCCGAGCCGAGCCCGGCGCTGAGGGTCAAGACCGACGCAGCCCAGGCACGGCTGCGCGTCGGCATCTCCTCAACCGCCATGATCGCGATGATGATGCCGAGCGCAGTCGACAGGCCCCGGGCGAACAATTGGGTTCCGCCGAGGAAGGCGAGGTTGGGAGAGAAACCGCCCAAGACGGTCATGACACAACTCGACACACCGGTGAAGAGCAGCAGCGGTCGGCGACCTCGCCGATCCGCCATCGTCGAGGCAATCAGGGTCACCAGCACCCCGAATCGAACGACAGCAAACACGATTCCCTGCGCCGTGTTGCCTCGTCCGAACTCGTCGGTCGCAAAGGACAGCGTCTGGGTGAGGACCGTCCCGAGGTAGCCATCGACGATCTGGACGGCGCACAGCAGCCCGAGCACCGTGGCGGCATGTGCGCTCAGCCGATCAGGCGGTGCCCACCAGTAGGAAAAGGTGTCCCGACGAGTGCGGAGGGCGCGGCGAACCGGCCAAGCGAAAAGCCAACCCCACACGGGGATGGCGAGTCGGTAGGTGGTCGTCTCGACCACATCATGACGACCGTCGTCGCGTTTGTTGACGACAAGCTCGCGGCGGTAGTGCCGGAATGGCCCATCGGCGAGCCCCCAATGGTCGGCGCCATCTTGGGCCTCCTCGACGATGTCGGTACGGGGTCGACGGCGGGCTGCGAGTTGCTCGTCATCCTCGACCGACACCTGTCTGAGCACTGTCACGGTTGATGATGCTACGGGCCGTATCCTGTGCCTCCGTGGAGAGCCCCTTGCTCGATGATCCCCGAGCCGACCATCTGTCGGCTGCAGCGCGGCGGCTCCTTCGTCGTCCCCGGCCGCGCTATCGAGGCGTGCTCCATCGGTGGGCGTCGCTGGCCAGCATCCCCGTCGGGATCGTTGCGGTGGTGAGCGCTGACGGCGGGCGGGCCCGGTTTGCCATCGCCGTGTTCGCCATTGGGGCGCTCGTGATGCTGGGGGCAAGCGCCATCACCCACCTCCGAGACTGGCCGATCGAGCGGGTCGAAGGGCTGGTTCGACTCGATCATTCGGCGATCTTCGTGATGTTCGCGACCTCCGCAACCCCCGTCGCCCTGCTGGCGCTTTCTGATCGTCGGATGTGGTTCCTGCTGGGGTTTGCGTGGATCGGTTCGATCGTCGGTGTGGTGCTCGAGTACTTGCCGTTTCACCCGCCCCGCGGCCTGGTCAACACCATCTACCTGACCTTTGGCGGTTCGTTCCTGGTATTCCTGCCCTGGCTTTTCGACGCCCTAACGACAGGCCAGCTCTGGCTTCTGCTCGTCGGCGGTGCGGCCTACACCGTCGGGGCGATCATCGTTGGGGCCCAGTGGCCCGATCCCTCCACCGATGTGTTCGGGTACCACGAGGTATGGCACGTGCTCGTGGTGGCGGGGGCCGCTCTCCACTATGTGATGGCCTTGCAGCTCGCTGACGTCCTCTAAGCCGGTCTTCTCGATCGGGTGTGGTCACATCGTGAAGGTGCGGGGCCAATCGTCCGTGCGAACCACGGCGTCGCTCCCACCGTCGACGAAGACCACCGAACCGCAGGCGAAGCGGGCGGCAGGGGAGAGCATGAAGCAGATCCACGAGGCGATGTCGGCCGGTTCGCCTCGGCCGGTCGGCACCGGAAGTCCACTGGTGAGCGGGCCGAACGTTGGGTCATCATCGCCGCCCTGCAGGAGCGGAGTCTGGACGGCGCCGGGAGCGATGACGTTCAGGCGGATACCGGCACCGACCCATTCGTCGGTCGTGGCGTGCCGGCGGCACCAGCGGGTGATCGCTGTCTTGGAGGCGCCGTAGGCCACCGACGAGTCGAACGGCGGGCCGGTCTCGGCCAAGATCGCGGCGATTGTGGATCGGTCACCGGTCGAGAACGCATCGACGAGCTCATCGGGCAGGTTCGGGGTGAGCGTCGTCGAGTTTGACCCGATCTGGACCACGGACGGTTGGTCTCCTGCGGCCAGCGCAGGGCGAAGACCGGCAAGCAGCGCTTCGCTGCCGAAGTAGTTGACCTCGGCAATGAGTCCGGCATCCACCGGCGGACCGAGGCCAGCACCGGGGACGAGTCCGTCGAGCACCCCGTCACAGCGATCGAGGGTTGCGGCGATCGCATCCGCTCGACCTTCGTCGGTTGACAGGTCGGCAATGACGTCGGCGTCGCGGAGATCGATACCGATCACTCGGTGCCCGTCGGCCTCGAGCATGGAGCGGGTTGCGGCCCCGATACCGGAGGCCGAGCCGCTGATGGCGATGGTGCGCACTGATGAAACCCCCTGCTGCGGTGCACGATGATCGTTCCCGTGAGCCAGACTGGGCAAATGCAGGCTTCTCTTCGCCTCGATCGCGCCCGTCTCGACGGTGAACGCATCATCGAGCTGTGCATCTCTGACCCGTCCGCCGCTGTCCCTTCCTGCCCCGGCTGGGACATGGCCAAACTGCTGGGCCACATGACCACTGTGTGGCACATGCTGGCGATCATCGCCGAGACCCAGCCCACCGGATTCCCCGGTCGTGATCAGTTCCCGCCTCGTCCCGAGACAGGAGCGGAAGAAGCTGGGGCGCGGGCGGCGCTTGATCGTGTCGACCAGGCGATGCGTGCGCTCGAGCCCGGTACGTCGATGTGGTCGTGGGCCACGACCCAGAGCAGCGACTTCTACCCTCGGCGGTACCACCTCGAGAACCTCGTGCACCGAGTCGATGCCGAGCAGGCCCTCGGGTTGGCCAGCGAGATCGATGGCGACGAAGCCGCCGATGCCGTCGACGAACGCTTCGTGGAATTCGTCCACCTCCGCGAGGAGCGGCCAGCGGGTTCGCTCCACGTGCACCGCACCGATGGTGAGGGTGAGTGGACATTTGCGGTGGTTGACGATCGCATCGTTGTCACCAAGCAGCACGAAAAGGGCGACGCCGCCGCGCGAGGCACCGGCGCTGACCTGATGCTTGCCGTGTGGGGCCGTGGGGGAGCGGACGCGCTTGAGATCTTCGGCGACGACGCGCTCGTCGACGAGTGGTTCTCCCTCTGTCGATGACCGACGCTCAGCCGTCCCCCGCAGGCTTCGCTGGAGGTTCGAACCTCGACCAGCTGATGCCGGTCCTGCTTTTCTTCGTGCTGTTCAACGTCTGGGGCATCATCCCGGCCGTCATCGCCGCTACCGGTTGGTCGATCAAGGCGGCGGTGGGCCGCCGTCAACGAGGGCTCACGATCGGGTGGTGGTTGCCGGGCGTCACGATCTATCTCCTCATCCGGGCCGCGATCACCGTCGCCGTGGAGGAAGAACTGATCGACTTCGGCATCAGTTCCGAGGCGGTCTACTTCGGGATCGGGTTCGCCACGAAGTTCCTGATCGGCGTTGCCGTTGCCGTCACCATTGTCGCCGCCCGCCCGGTTCTGGCCTGGGCCATCCCCATGGTCGTCCGCCTTCCGCAGGCCGTGCTTGACGACCCGCGCTACCGACGGGTCATGGCCAACGCATCGTGGATCATCGTCTTCTATGAGCTCACGTCGGCCACGTGGGATGTCTGGCTCTACAACAATTCCGGTTTCAACCTTTTCTTCCTCGCTCGGAGTGGAACCAACTTCATCTTTGCCTTTGTCTGCATCACCGTCGGGCTGATGTACATCGACCGCGGTCTCGAGCCGATCGAGGCGTACCCGGGCATCACCGAAGTGATCGAAAACCAGGGGCGCGCGACGTCATGACGCACGGGCCGCTCGTGGTTCTCCACGATCATCTCGACGGTGGGGTGCGACCAGCCACCGTGCTCGAGCTGTGCCGCGCCGCCGGGATCCCGACGCCGGTTGACGATGCCGTTGCGTTAGCGGAGTGGATGACAATCGACCCCGGCATGGCGATCGAGGAGGCCTTCTCCCGATTCGACCTCGTCACTGCTGCGCTGCAGACAGCTGGCGCCCTGCAGCGGGTTGCTCGCGAAGCCGTGGAGGACCTGGCCGCTGATGGCGTGATCCACGCCGAGCTTCGGTTCGCGCCACTGCTCCACACAACGGGCGGGTTGTCCCCACGCGACGTGCTTGCCGCGGTCGCTGCCGGTCTCGACGAGGGCGAAGCGTCGACCGGACTCGACGCCCGCCTCATCATCTGCCTGATGCGAGATCAGCCCGAGACGGTCTCGTTCGAGGCGGTTGATGCGGCGATCGAGTTCGGTGGCCGGGTCGTGGCGATCGATGTGGCAGGGATCGAACCGGGCTACCCAGCCGAACTCCATGCGACCCCGATTGCACGGGCCCGCGCCGCTGGTCTCGGGATCACGATCCACGCCGGTGAGATGGATGGCCCCGCTCAGATTGCGAGTGCCCTCGCCTGCCAGCCCGATCGGATTGGCCACGGCTGGCGGATCATCGACGACTGCAACGTCACCGATGGGCGCATCACCTCGCTCGGCCCCACCGCAACCGCGCTCCGCGACGCCGGTCTTCCGCTCGAGATCTGCCTCACCTCCAATGCCTGTCTCGGCACGCCGGTCGCTGAGCATCCACTGCGGCTGCTGGCCGATGCCGGCTTTCGGGTCGGGCTCAACCCGGACGACCGGTCGATCACCACCACCTCCGCAAGGCGAGAGTTTGAACTCGCTCGTGACGTGCTGCAGGTGCCGCTCACCGATCTTGCCGCGATGAGCGAGCGGGCTGCGGTCGCTGCCTTCCTGCCCGACGACCAGCGAGCCGCGCTGGTTGCCCGAGTGCGAGCCGGGTGGGATGTCACCGTGCCACGCCTCGTTCATCTTGCTGACCGAGCGCGCTGGGAGGACGCTCGGGCCAGCGGGGCCTACCTGCCCGCTGAATTCGCCACCGACGGGTTCATTCACCTTTCAGCGCTCCACCAAGTCCTCACCCCCGCCAATCGCTTCTACCGAGGACGCGATGACCTGATCGCGATCGTCGTCGATGCGCTCTTGATCGACCACGCGCTCGTGTGGGAGCCCGGAACCGGCACCGACGAATACTTCCCCCACCTCTACGGTGCGCTCGGCACCGACGCCGTGCTCGCCGAGATCCCGTTCCAGCCCGAAGCCGACGGTTCCTTCCTGCTGCCGCCCCGCCTCACCGCCGCAGTCCGGCGGTAACGCAAAGCCCCACCGAGGATCGGCGACTAGTTCTGATCTTCGCCGAGGATTGGCGACATTGGATCAATCCCGAACTCGCGGAGCATCTCGCCATAATCCGCCCCCCGCCGCAGGTTCTGGCCTCCATCAACGGCGATGGTTTGCCCCGTCATCCACGACGACTCAGGGCCGACCAAGAACCGCACCATCTCGGCGATGTCGTCCGGATCCCCGATACGGCCCAGCGGGATCAGGGACATGTAGTCGTCGAGAAGCGCTCCACCCCCAGTGATCGGCGTCATGAGTTCCGTGCCGACGATGCCGGGCTGGATCGAGTTGACCCGCACCCCGAAGTGGCCCATCTCATCGGCGGCCACCCGACACAGGTGGTCGAGGCCGGCTTTGGCACCGCCATAGGCACCCAAGCAGCGGAACGGATCCGATCCGGCGTGTGACGAGCAACCGATGATCGAGCCGCCACCACCCTGGCGAGCCATCTGTGTGGCCCCGTGCTTGATGCACAGGAACGTCCCGATGTAGTTCAGCTCCATCGTTGAACGGATGGTCTCGACGTCGCTGGTTGCAAGCGGGCCGACGCCAGTCGAGCCGCCAGCACAGGCGAACAGTCCATCCAAACGGCCAGTGATCGCAGTTGCGGCCTCAACCGCAGCCGAAACCGATGATTCGTCAGTGACATCGGCGACCACGTGAGCAACGGTGACGCCATCGGCCGCTCGAGCACGGATCCGTTCAGCGGCCGCCGTCAGCTTCTCCTCGGTCCGGCCACAGATCGTCACATGGGCACCGTCGGCGGCGAGTTTGGCAGCAGCCGCCTCACCGATACCGCTTCCACCTCCGGTCACCAGCACCGAACAGCCGTCGATCGACCCCATGTCTCACCCTTTCCGCAGGAACAGAGAGACAGTACTTTCGCGAGTCTTCGAGAGCTGCATTGCCCCGAAGCCCGAACAGTTCGTCGGAGGCCTAGGGCGGTCAGCGTCGACGGACGCAGACCGGGATCACCACCGCCCGCTCTTCTGCATCCGACGCGTCGAGATCGATTTCGGCATCAAGGACCCACTCGTTGAAACCGGCTGGATCACAGATCGTCTGCGAGGCGAAACCGCGCTCGAGGTCGATGTCGAACCACTGGGCCGCCCGAGCATCGGCATCGATGTGGATGTGGTCGTGTTCATCCCAGTACGCCGCCATATCGTCAGCCAGGGCACCGGCGCGGTGGTGGGCGAGTTCGGTAACCACCCGGAACATCTCGTTGCGGACCAGCACGGTGAACGCTCGACGATTCGCCGTGAAGGCGGTCAGCGGTGGCGCGTCGAGTGGACTGTCATCATCGTCGGGGTTGCGAAGCTTCTCCCACTCATCGAGCAGGCTGGAGTCGACTCGTCGGATCATTTCGCCGAGCCACTCGGTGAGGTCATCAAACTCGTCAGACTCCACATCGACCGGAACGGTCTGCACCATCGCCTTGTAGCAGTCGGTCAGGTAGCGCAGCACAGCCCCTTCGGACCGTTTCAGGCCGTAGCGAGCGATGTACTGGTTGAAGGTCTCGGCGTGCTCGAGCATGTCGCGCACGACCGACTTGGGCTGGACTCGGTCACGGCCGACCCAGGGATGGTGCTGGGCGAACACCTCGAATGCCGGTTCAAGGAAGTCGGCTTCGGGCTTGGGCCATGTGATCTGTTCGAGCTGTTCCATTCGCTGCTCGTACTCGACACCATCGCGTTTGAGTTCGCTGATGAGCGTTTCTTTCGCCTTGTCGAGTTGGGCGAGCAGGACGACCATCGGGTTGTCGAGTACGGACTCGATCACGCTCAACAACTGCCACGCAAAGTCCGGGGCGTCACGATCCAACGCGTCGATCGCCTCGAGTGCGAACAGAGACAGCGGCTGGTTGAGACGAAAATCGTCCTGCAGGTCGAGATTGATCCGCACGGGGCGGCCCTGCTCATCGGGCTCGTCGAGTGCTTCGAGCACGCCCGCCTCGATCAAGGATCGATACACCGCGATCGACCGACGGATGTGGTGGCGTTGGTTCTTTCGGGTCTCGTGATTGTCAACGAGCAGGTTGCGCATCGCTTCGCAACCATCGCCGGGCCGGTCCAAGACGTTGAGCATCATGGCGTGGCTCACGGCGAAGCTCGAGGAGAGGGTCTCGGGCTGGCCGCCGCTGAGTCGGGCGAGCGTGTCGCCGTCCCAATGCGCATAGCCGCGCTCCGGCGGCTTGCGCTTCACCAGCTTCTTCTTCTTTTTCGGATCGGTTGCAGCCTTCGCCTCGGCCTTCTTGTTTTCGACGACATGCTCCGGGGCCTGCACCACCACGGAACCTGCGGTGTCGAATCCGCGGCGTCCAGCTCGACCGGCGATCTGCTGGAACTCTCGAACCGACAGCACCCGAACTCGGCGGCCGTCGTATTTGCAGAGCTGGGTGAAGAGAACGGTTCGGATCGGCACGTTGACGCCGACGCCGAGGGTGTCGGTGCCGCAGATCAGCTTGAGGAGACCCTGTTGGGCGAGCTTCTCGACGAGGAGTCGATATTTGGGAAGCAAACCCGCATGGTGCACCCCGATCCCCGCGAGCACGAAGCGCTTCAGATCCTTCCCGACCGGCGTGTCGAATCGAAAGCCACCCACGGCTGTCTTGACTGCCTCTTTTTCGTCTTTGGTGAGCACATCGAGGCTGGTGAGGCTCTGCGCTCGAGCGCTGGCCTCCTTCTGGGTGAAGTGCACGATGTAGACGGGTTGTCGACCGTCGTCGAGCAGCGCGCCGATCGTGTCGAGCAGGGTGGTTTCGCGGTATTCGAAATCGAGGGGAACCGGTCGTTCGGCGCCGGAGACGAGGATCGTCGTTCGGCCGGTTCGACGGCTGAGATCCTCTTGGAGCGCACTCGTCTCGCCCAGCGTCGCCGACATGAGCAGGAAGTTCGGATGGGGGAGTTCGAGCAGGGGGACCTGCCACGCCCACCCGCGATCGCGGTCGGCGTAGTAGTGGAACTCATCCATGATGACGAGGTCGACCTCGGCAGCTGCCCCCTCCCGCAACGAGCGGTTGGCCAGAATCTCCGCAGTGCACACGATCACCGGGGCGTCGCTGTTGACCGCGGCGTCACCGGTGACCATGCCGACATTGTCGGCGCCGAGCGCTGCGACCATCTCGAAAAACTTTTCGCTGACCAGCGCCTTGATCGGGGCGGTGTACACGGCTCGTTTGCCTTGGGCGAGCATGGCGAACGCTCCCGCCAGCGCAACCAAGGACTTACCGGATCCGGTCGGGGTCGCCAGGACGACGTTGTCACCGCCGAAGATCGAGACGATCGCCTCTTCCTGATGGGGATACAGGTCGAGTCCCTGCGTCTCGGCCCATTCCAAAAACGCGAACAGCAGTGTGTCGGGGGAGGTGTCGTCGGGTACGTGGTCGAGGAGTGACGCCGGAACGTCAGTGGAAGGCAACGTGGGCTTCCTTCAGGCCGAACACGAAGGCGTTGGGCATCTCCACGTGGGGTTTGTCGCTGAGCCGTTCGAGACCGTCGACTCGGGCTCGCAGTCGGTCGAAGAAGGTTCGGATCTCGAGTCGCGCCAACGACGCACCGAGGCAGAAGTGGGTTCCGAACCCGAACGACAGGTGATGGTTGGGGTTGCGAGTGATGTCGAAACGCTCTGGGTCAGCAAAGTGATCCGGGTCCCGGTTCGCTGCTGCGTACGCCATCAGGACCTGTTGGCCAGCCCGGATTGTCTGCCCGTGGAGTTCGACGTCCTCGGTTGCGACCCGGCAGAAGTTGTGGACGGGGGTGACCCACCGAATGAATTCCTCGGTCGCGACCTCGATGTCGGCGCCGTCCTTCAGGGCCTGCCATTGCGCAGGGTGATCAGCCAAGGCGAGAAGGGTCCGGGCAATGACGGTTCGGGTGGTTTCGGCTCCGCCGTCGAGCAGCAGGAGACAGTCGGAGATGATCTGGTCGAGCCCGAATGGATGACCGCCGACCTCGCCGCCGGTTTCGGTCTCGGTCTCGACCCACTTCGTCATCACATCGTCGACTGGGCACCCGGTTGCGACCTCGTCCCGCTTTGTCTCGTAGAGCTCCGCGCACGCGCCCGCGAACTCCATGGCCGAGATGATGCCGGCTTCCTCGTGGTACCGGGGCCCACCCCCGAGTGCGATCGTGGTCTCGGACCAGTGCTGCAGTTTGGGCCACATGGCGTCGGGGAAGCCGAGCAGGAGGCCGATCATCTGGGCGGGGAGTGGCGCCGCCAGCTCACCGACGATCTCGCCGTGGCCACGGGCAAGTACGGGGTCGAGGAGGGCATCGACGGTGTCGCGGACCTCGTCGTCCCACCGGCTCACCGCCCGCGGGGTGAACCGCCGCGACACCAGATTGCGACGGGCCACATGAAGCGGGTCGTCACACCCGATGATCGATCGATCCGCCGGGATGTTGGGCCGGTAGCCGCCCTTCTCGGTGTCGGAGTTGATGAAAACCCGTTTGTTCTTCTCGATCGCGACGATGTCGTCGTAGCGAGTGACGACCCAGAGTTCGTTCACGTCATCCCAGTGGCAGGGCGAGTGCTCACGAAGCCAGGCGAACTTGGCGTGCGTGTCGCCGTCGACATAGAAGTCGCCGTCGAGAATGTCGAGCGGACGGGGATCGATCGGCGTCATGACTCGATCGTAGGCGTGGACTCGCCCGGCGACCGAACCATCAGTGCCGCCGGCGGCGGGAGTCGCTCATGAGGGTCAGGCCGTCGGGACCCAGACGAGGACGATGTCTTCAACGGTGATGTCGGTCTTCTCGAGTCCCACCTCGAACGGTTCGATGGCCTCAGCGGCGGCGTCCCATTCGTCAGCTGCCGCTTCGAGCGCGTCGGTCAGGGCTTCGGCGAGCTCGTCCAGTTCGTCGATTTTCTCGGCGAGCCGGTTCCTGGCAGTTTCGACTCGGTTGACGGCATTCGCAGAGGTGCGACGTTTCGTCGACGCGCGACGAACCCCGCCGAGGATGCTGCGGGCGTTGCGCTTGCCGCCCAACAAGCCCCCGATGACATCGATTGCGCCGCTGAGTACCTCGTTGCGCTTTCGCTCGTTCGCGTCGTCCTCGAGTTCGCGGATCCGGTCCTCGGCTTTGGCGATTGCGGTCCGAACCCGGTCCTGCTTCTTGGTCATGGAAGCCCGCAGTGCTTCGGCCTCTTCGTCGAGTCGTGCGTCAGCGGCTGCGTCGCAACGAGCACGAAAGTCGGCCTCGGACTCGTCGACCCGCGAGTAGAGCTTCAGGACATCGTTTCGCCACAGTGACAGGGTTTCGGACCGGTAGAGATGGTCTTTCAGTGCCCGCTGGGCGTTGGTGAAAAACGTCTTGGTGTGGACCTTGCCGTCCGGAAGGACGTACACGGCGCCGTCGGGGGCCTCGGCGCGAAGGTCGCGATCGTCGTAGTCGACGGCGGTGAAATCAGCGCCGTCGACATCGGCTCCGAGTGGGGCCACCACCGCTTCCCACTCTGCCTCGTGGCGTACGTCACCTTTCCGCTCGTCGAAGAGCAGCCGAACCCGAGCGGCGAGCGCAGGCACGAGGCGACGCCCGCCGCTGACGGCGCCAACCATGCCCGCCCACGAAGCTGCAGGGTCGAGATAGGCGACGTCGACCGTGTCGGCGATCTCGGGGGCGACGGCGGATTCGTCATCGGCGAGGTTGGCCCCGGCACCGACCGACGTCGGAGATGGTGCGCTGGCCGTCGACGACGGCATCGATGCCGCGGCCGCCAGTGCTGCTTTCTGCTCGGTCATGAGCGAACCGATCTGCTCACGGGTCAAAGGGCCAGGCAGATACGACATGGCCCACCGGGTGCTGAACTGGCGCGGCTGGCCCCCGCGAGTCGAATGGAAGACGAACGCTCGCTTGTCGAGGTTGCCGATGGTGTCGGCAAGTGCCGCCATGTCGACGGCACCTCCCGCCGATCGCATCCCGTCGAGGAGACGGTCGCGGTCCCGTTCGGTTTGGAGCCGACCGATCATCCAGGTGCCGGCGTTGCTGATCGCCTTGTAGTCGAGATCGACCGGATTCTGCGTGCTGAGCACCATCCCCACACCGAACGCTCGGGCCTGTTTGAGGATGGTGAGGATCGGTCGTTTCGCCGGCGGAGCCGCCGTCGGCGGAACAAAGCCAAAGACCTCATCCATGTAGACCAACGCTCGTAGGTTCGGGCTGCCGGACTGGGCCCGCATCCACGTGACGAGTTTGGACAGGAGCAGGGTGACGACGAACTGGCGTTCCTCGTCGGTCAAGTGAGCGATCGACACGATCGCGGCCCGGGCCGAGCCATCCTCGGCGTACAGCATCGATTCGATGTCGAGCGCTGCACCTTCACCCCACGCCGCGAAGGCCGGGGACGCGAGAAGTCCGTTCAGTTTGAGGGCGAGTTCGGTTCGATCCTTCGGCGGGAAGAACGTGTCGAGCTCGATCACCCCCAGTTTCCGCATTGGCGGATCCTGGATCTGTCCGAGCAGGGTGGCGAGGTCCAGATGCATGCCGCTGCCCCATGCCTGGTGGATCAGGTTCGCCAGCAGGACGTGCTCGCGGCCCGACAGCGGGTCACTCGTCACGCCGATCAGGCCGAGGAGGCCCTGCACGAGCCCATCGATCTCCTCTCGGATGCTTTCGGCGTCGCTCAGGTCGGCTGGTGCTCGAAGATCGCCGATCACATTGAGGGGAACTCCGGCGCTGGAACCCGGTGTGTAGATCGTCTTGTCGACGCAGGCGAGCGCGGCCATACGGGTCTCATCGATGCCGGAGCGCTCGGTGCCGCGCTTCCAGAGCTGTGCCGTTGCCTCAGGGTCGGTGCCCTCGGTCACCCAGGGCGCAAAGTCGGTCGGCGCGAAGTCGGGGGAGACCATCAGGAGGTTTCCCATGTCACCCTTCGGGTCGATCACCAGGCAGGGGATGCCGTCAAGGAGTGCCTCCTCCAGCATGATCATGCCGAGACCGGTCTTCCCTGATCCGGTCATGCCGACGATGACCCCGTGCGTGGTGAGGTCCGACGACTCGTACTGCAAGTTCGGAGTGTCGGTGTCGCCGGGAAGGAAGGGACCCAGGTAGAAGTGCGCAGGATCGTTGATTAGTTCGTCGTTGCTCATGGCTCCTCCGGTGACAGCCAGAGCGTAGCCCTGGGCGTGTGACGCTCGGCGGGCGTCAAATCTCGAATGCGTGACCAGTTCGTGGGGGTTGCCGTCGGCCAGGACTACGGTCGGCGTCATGGCCAGACGGTCGTCGCCATGGCGTGCACTCACGAACCTGTTGCTCCCGCACCGTGGTCGGGTGACGGGAATGGCGGCGGTCTTGGCAGTTGCCGGAGTTCTTCCGTTGCTCGGCCCGATTCTGATCGGCCGCTTCATCGATGCTGCGGCCGATGGTGCGACCACCCGATGGTTGCTCGTCATCGCCGGCCTCTATGTCGCCGTTGGGGTGACTCGCCAGCTCATGGCGGTCCTCGTTGCGTGGACTGCTGCTGATCTTGCCTGGCTGGTCACCAATGAGTTGCGCTCGGACCTTGCCCGGCACGTCCTGTCGCTCGATGTTGGCTTCCATCGGCGAACGAGTCCGGGTGAGCTCGTCAGCCGCGTGGACGGCGATGTGACCGCCCTCAGCGAGTTCATCGCCCAGTTCGCAGTGAAGGCGGTCGCCGCAGGGGTGACGCTTGTCGGGATTGTGTTCGTCGTCGGCATCCAGGACTGGCGAATCGGTGTCGGCTTTGCCGTCTACCTGTGTTTGGCCGTCGGCACGGTCTATTCGCTTCGGAACCTGGCCGTAGACGAAGCCGCCAGTGAGCAAGCGGCGATGGGTCGCCTGCTCGGTGAGGTCGAGGAACGCCTGACCGGAGCTGACGATCTGCGCGGCAACGGCGGGGGAAGCCACGCCCTTGCGACGTTTCAGGTGGCGAGTGCGCGGCTGCTGCGGGCCATGCTCCAGCGGGAGCGGCATGGTGTTGGGTTGTGGGTCGCTTCGAACGCGGTGTTCGTGTTCGGCGGTATCGCGATCCTCGCCGTCAATGCCGGACTGCTCTCGCGTGGGTCGATCACGCTCGGCACCGCCTACCTGGTGTTCCAGTACACCCAGATCCTCCGGGAGCCCCTGGGGCAGCTCGCGGATGAAACGGAGCGCGTCCAGCGGGCGGCGGGCGGCATGGTCCGAACCATCGAGCTCGTCGGTGAACGATCGGCGATCGTCGACACCGGGCATGACCCGCTCCCAGATGGCCCCCTCTCGCTCCGGCTCGATGACGTGTCCTTCACCTACGCCGACGAGGACGATGCCGCACCGGTGCTGCGGAATGTCTCCATCGACCTCGTCGCAGGACGGACACTTGGTGTGCTTGGCCGAACCGGGAGCGGCAAGACCACCCTCGCTCGTCTTCTGCTGCGGCTTGTCGAACCGACCGAGGGCGCTATTCGGCTCGGTGCCGTCGACACCCGTGCCGTACCCCTGGCAAGCCTGCGAGCTCGGACCGGCGTTGTCAGCCAGGATGTACACCTTTTTGCGGCGTCGATTCGCGACAATCTCGCGCTTTTCGAACCGGCCATCACCGACGACCAGATCTGGGCTGCGCTCGGCGAACTCGGGCTCGTCGAATGGGTGGCGGCCATGCCGAACGGGCTCGACACCGTGCTCGGCCCTGCCGGTGGTGGCCTGTCTGCGGGTGAAGGGCAGCTGATTGCCCTGACCCGCCTGTTTCTGCGCGAGCCCGACTTTGTGCTCCTTGATGAGGCATCGTCGCGGGTCGATCCCCTCACGGAGGAGCGCCTCACTCGAGCGATCGACAAGCTCATCGAAGGACGAACCGCCGTTGTGATCGCTCATCGTCTCTCGACTGTCGAGCGTCTCGACGAGATCCTCGTGCTCGACAACGGAGAGGTCATCGAGCATGGACCGCAGGCTGACCTCCGGAGCGATCCGGCCAGCCGCTATGCCCGACTCCTCGCGCTCGGTGCGGAGGCCGAAGTCGATGCTGCGCTGCTCGAACCGGGAGCGGGCTCATGAGTGCGGCAATCCAGCCTGATCGACTCGCCTGGCGAACCGGTGTTTTCCGCGGTCGGTTGTGGGCGGTGACGGCCGCCTGTTGGACCACGTACTATCTGAGCCCACTTCTCACCGGCTGGCTCCTCAAGCTGGTGTTCGACGAGTTCGAGCAATCGGGGTCGGTCTCCCGTCTCCTGGTCCTGCTCGGTATCGCTGAGAGCGCGTCGTGGGCGGTGTTTGGCCTCTCGGTGTGGCTCGTCGTCCGATGGTGGGTGGCGGTCAGCACCCTCGTCCGCACCAACATGCTGCATGCACAGACGGTGAGCGGCGGGCCCAAAGCCGCTCGCTTGCCCATGAGCCCCTCCGAGGCGATCACTCGGTTCCACGATGACACCCGAGACACCGTCATCTGGGCTGACTCCTGGCTCGACGGCGGGGGCATCCTTCTCTACGGGGTGCTCGCCCTCATCGTGATGGCGACGATCAGCGTGCCGGCTGCACTCGTCGCAGTCATTCCGCTGGTGATCGTCACCGTCGTGACCCGTCTTCTCACCCCTCGTCTGTATGCCGCTCGCGAGGCTGACCGGCGGGCCGCTGCCGACGTGAACTCGTATCTAGGCGAGATGTTCGCGGGGATGCTTGCGTTTCGGCTCGCCGGACGGGAGGAAGCGGCGATCGCCCGGCTCGAAACCCACACCGCCCGCCGCCGCCGGACTGCGGTGCGCGACACGGTGCTGCAGCAGGCGATCGACGGGATGTCATCGTCGACATCCGATGTCAGCATCGGGTTGACGATGCTGGTCCTTGCCCCGGTGATGCGTGATGGAACGCTTAGCGTCGGCGACCTTGCCCTCTTCGTTGCCTATGCGGTTCAGCTCGGTCGAGTGCCCCGGTTCACCGCTCGGCTGATCACGGCGCGAGAGCAAGCGATCGTGGCCTACGAACGGATGGGGGAGATGGTGCCCGACGGCCGGATCGACGATCTTGTCGAACCGACCGATGTCACGATCGAGCCTGGGGAGGTGATGCGTGTTCGCGACCCTGACCCCGAGCGCGTCCGGCTCGATCGGCTCGAGGCACGAGAGCTGTCATTCGTTCACCCCGAGACGGGCGGGGGCATCCGCAACATCGACCTTTCGCTCGCTCGAGGTGCGTTTGTTGTCGTCACCGGCGAAGTGGGATCGGGCAAATCCACCCTCCTGCGGGTCTTGGCCGGTCTGGAACACGCCGACGGAGGTGAGATCGTCTGGAACGACACCGTGATCGACGATGTCGCCGCATGGATGGTGCCTCCACGGGCTGCGTACCTTCCGCAGGTCCCCCGCCTGTTCAGCGAATCGGTGGCCGCCAACATTCGACTCGGCCGCGATGACCTCGATCTGCACGCCACCCTTGCGCTCACGACCCTCGACCGTGACCTCGGCGAGATGGCCGACGGCCTCGACACGAGGGTCGGCGCTCGTGGCCTCCGCCTCTCGGGAGGACAGGCGCAGCGGGTCGCTGCGGCTCGAAGCTTGCTGACCTCTCCCGAACTGCTGTTGATCGATGATGTGTCGAGTGCGCTCGATGTCGCCACCGAACTCGAGTTGTGGACCCGGCTGCGGGAGTTGGGCCGCAGCACCGTGGTCGCAGTGTCGCACCGGCAGTTGGCGTTCGATCTCGCCGACCACGTCATCACGCTTCGCCGGGGCCGAGTCGTCTGATTTGTGTTCGAGCGGTTCGGGTAGGGTCGCCCCATGAGCAGTGATCGCCCGTTCCGAGTTCTCGGCTTGCAACAAATCGCCATCGGTGGTCTCGATCTTGAAGCGTTGAGCGGCCTGTGGGTCGACACGCTCGGTGTCGAAAAAGTCGGCGACTACTCGAGCGAGTCCGAGAACGTGCAGGAAGACATCCTTCGCCTCGGCGCTGGTCCCCATGCCGTCGAAATCGACCTCATGCAGCCACTCGATCCTGACTCCCGCCCTAAGGTGCACGACCCATCGCTCAACCATGTCGGTCTCTGGGTCGACGACCTCCCCGCCGCAGTCGACTGGCTCACCGAACAAGGCATGCGGTTCACCCCGGGCGGGATCCGCCCGGGCGCCGCTGGCCACGACATTGTCTTCGTGCACCCGAAAGGAAACGACGAGTTCCCCCTGTCGGGCGAAGGTGTGCTGATCGAGCTCGTTCAGGCGCCCGACGACGTCATCGCTGCGCTGGGCTGAACCGGGCCACGACGCGAAACAGCCCGGGACTCTGCCCGGGCCGTTCCACGAGTGTTGTCATCACCTTGGCTCGGCCGTTGGCCGAGCGGCGATGCCGTCTCCTAGTTGAGACGCTCCACGATCATTGCCATGCCCTGACCGCCGCCGACACACATCGACTCCATGCCGATCGTGGCGCCCGAGTCCTCGAGGCCGTTGAGCAGCGTCGTCATGATGCGGGCGCCGGTCATGCCGAACGGGTGACCGAGGGCGATAGCCCCACCGTTGGGGTTGAGCTTGTCGAGGTCGATCCCGAGTTCATCGGCCGAGCCAAGGACCTGCACGGCGAACGCCTCGTTGATCTCGACATGGTCGATGTCGCTGATCGTCATGCCGGCGCGGGCCATGGCCTGCTTGCATGCCTCGATCGGGCCGAGCCCCATGATCTCGGGGTTCAACGCCGAGACACCGCTCGAGATGATCTTGGCGATCGGATCGAGGCCCATGGCTTTCGCTTTGTCGGCGCTCATGACGAGCACTGCGGCGGCGCCGTCGTTGAGCGGGCAGGCGTTGCCCGCAGTGACGGTGCCGTCGGGACGGAACACCGGCTGAAGCTGGCTGACCTTCTCCAGGGTCGTGCCGGCGCGAATGCCATCGTCCTGGGAAACCACGGTGCCGTCCGGGAGGGTGTACGGGGTGATCTCGCGCTCGAAGAAGCCACGGGCGAGGGCGGCCTCGGCTCGGTTCTGAGAGCTGACGCCCCACTCGTCCTGCCGCTCACGGCTGATCCCGGTGTGCTGCACGACGTTCTCGGCGGTCTGGCCCATCGCGATGTAAATGTCGGGGACCCCGGCGGGCGGCTGCCACCCGTCGGTCCCGCCGGCGGAACGCTCCTTGGTGCGGGTCTCCGCGTCGGCGAACACCTCGTTGTGCGGGCCGGTGTCGGCGGCGCCGTTTCCGTAGCGGCTGACGGTCTCGACACCACCGGCGACAAAGCAGTCGCCTTCGCCCGCCATGATCGCGTGCGCAGCCATCCGGATGGTCTGCAGCGACGACGAGCAGTAGCGGTTGACGGTGACGCCAGGAAGGTCGAGGCCCTGCTGGGCGGAGATGACGCGGGCGATGTTGTAGCCGCCCTCACCGCCGGGCTGACCGATACCCCAGATGACGTCTTCGACCTCGTTGGGGTCCATGTCGACCTTGGCGAGCACGTCGCTGAGCGTGTGCGCCGACATGTCGTCGGGGCGGGCATCGACAAGCGAGCCCTTGTTGGCCCGACCAATCGGGGTGCGGGACGTGGACACGATGACGGCGTCTGCCATGGTTCCTCCTGAGGCGGATGTGTGAACCAACGTTAACAAGGCGTTGTCGTCACGCGACAACCAGTGCGGGCGAGGGTTTCGAGACGAACCCCGACCTGACGTATCGTCTCGTCCCATGAGCGCGATCGACGTCGACAAGAACTGGCAGCTACTGATCGACGGCGAGTGGGTCGACCCCGCCGCTGGCACCTACGACGTTGTGGATCCGGCCACCACCGAGATTGTCGGGCATGCCCCCGAAGCGAGTGTGCAGCAGGCCCAAGATGCAGCTGCGGCGGCGAAGGCTGCGGCGCTGGGTTGGAAGAACACGAGTCGCGAGGATCGGTGCGAGATCATTGGTCGTCTCGCCGACGAGGTGGCTGCTCGCTCCGCTGCGTGGGTGCCGACCGTGCAAGCCGAGACGGGTGCGCTGCAGCGCATCACCGAGACCCTGCAGGTCGGTGGGCCAGCAGTCGACCGTTTCCGCTACTACGCAAACCCAATCGATCTCGATGAGAGCCTCGCCCCGGTGCCGGTAGCGAAAGGCCCCCTCGGTCCGGCCGGACTGATGTCGGCGCGAGTGATGCACCAACCCGTTGGTGTCGTCGCCTGCATCACGCCGTACAACTTCCCGGTCACCAATGTCGCCGGCAAGCTCGCTCCTGCGTTGGCTGCTGGTTGCACCACGGTGATCAAGCCGGCGCCGCAGGATCCGCTCGGCATCTTCCTGCTCGGTGAGGCGATCGAGGCCGCCGGGTTCCCGCCAGGGGTGGTCAACATTGTGAACGGTGCCGGTCCTGAGGTGCCGGCCGCCCTGGTCGAGACCCGCGATGTCGACATGATCTCCTTCACGGGTTCGACAGGTGTTGGCGCAAAGATCATGGAGAACGGCGGTGCCACCATGAAGCGCCTCCTCATGGAGTTGGGAGGCAAAGGGGCGGCGATCGTTACCGAAGACGCCGACGTCGGCTCGGCGGCGCAAGCGATCGCCACCGTGTGGGGGTTCCACTCGGGTCAGATCTGCACGGCGCCGACGAGGGTCATTGCCCATCGGGAGGTGTACGACCAGCTCGTCGAGACGCTCAAGACCTTTGCGGCGTTCATGCCGGTTGGTGATCCCACCGTCGAGGGGACGATCGTTGGTCCGGTGATCACCGAAGTCCACCGTGACCGAGTCGAAGCGTTCATCAAGAGTGGGACCGATGCCGGGGCGACCCTGGTGGTCGGCGGAGAGCGTCCCGATCTCGACGGGTACTACATCGCGCCAACGCTGCTCGCCGACTGCACCCCCGACATGCACGTCGTTCGAGAAGAGGCGTTCGGACCGGTCATTGTGGTCATGCCCTACGACGACGACGATCACGCCGTGGCCCTCGCCAACGACTCCGACTACGGCCTCTACAGCTATGTCTTCTCCGGTGACACCAACCGCGCCTACGCCATCGGTCAGCAGCTCGAGTCGGGCAATGTCGGCCTCAATGTGATCCAGCCGCACATGGAAGCGCCGTTCGGTGGTTTCAAGATGAGTGGGGTCGGCCGTGATCGCGGCAAGTGGGGTGTCGCTGCCTACAGCGAACTCCAGTCGATCAACTGGATCGGGTGAACGTCAGCCGCTGACCGAGTCGAGGAAGTGGGCGATACTGGCTGCGGTTTCGTAGCTCACATCCGGGCAGGCGGTCGCAAAGATCTCGGTGCCATGGATCGTTCCCATGACCGTCCGGCACTGGGCGTTGACCCCGGCCCGCAACAGCAGTCGGTAGAAGTCGATCCCCTCGTCGCGTAGGGGATCGCACTCGTTGACGCTGATGAACGTCGGCGGCAACCCAGCAACATCGGTTTCGGTGGCGAACGACGGCCAGGCAAGAGGATCGCCCGCCTCGAAGGCGTCGATGCCATACGTCATCCGGCCACGGTTGTTGTGGAGGCTCAACAAGATGCCCTCGTTCTCGATCGAGGAGGGGAAGCGTTCCTGGGGCCACTCGCCCGCGATGTAGGGGCACAGGGCGTACAGGCCCTTCACCAAGCCGATGTCGCCGGCGCGTAACAGGGCCATTCCCGTCGCCAGGGTGAGGTTCCCGCCGCCACTTTCTCCGGCAATGATCACGCTCGCCGGATCAATCCCGAGATCAGCCGCATGATCGATGAGCCACGTCACTCCCGACACACAGTCGTTCAGGCCTGCCGGGTAGGGCGCAACGTCGCCTGACCGGGACGGGACGGCACAGTTGCGGAAGTCGGGCATGGCGACGGCAACGCCCTGATGGGCGATGATCCGCCCCCAGGTCGAATACATGCCGTTGAACGCCGACATTGACGCCATGCCGCCACCGTGGAGGTAGTAGACACACGGCTTCGGGTCGTCACCGTCGGGGCGGATGAACTGCAGCGGAATCTCGTTGCCGTCCGGTGCCGAAACGAACGTGTGCTCGCTGATGGTGAGCCCCGCTCTCGGCGCGATCGCTTCATTGTCCAACGAATCGAGGAACCCGTCGATCAACGCCCGAATCTCCTGCGCCTCGGGCGTTGCGATCTCGGCCATGATCTCGTCGCGATCGGCAACGTCGCTGCGGGTGCGTGACGGGAGGGCTCCCATGGCTGCTTTGATCCGAGGATCGATCCGGGGATCGTCGTTCAGTTTGCCCATCGTCGCTCCCACGGTCGTCGGGTTCTCGCGGTGATGGTACGCATGCGGGTGGACCGCGACGGAATCGGTGGGCCACCATGCCGATGTGCAGATCCCTCCTCTTGACGGCCTCCGTGTGATCGAAGGATCGGCCTTCGTCGCCGCTCCATCCGGCGGGATGACCCTCGCCCAGTTGGGTGCCGACATCATCCGGTTCGATCAGATTGGTGGCGGCATCGACTATCGCCGCTGGCCGCTCACCGCTGACGGCGAGTCGATCTATTGGGCGGGGCTGAACAAGGGCAAGCGCTCGATCGCGGTGGATTTGCGCAGCGACCGAGCCAAGGAACTCCTGACTGCGCTGATTGCTGACGCAGGCACCTTCCTCACCAACTTCCCGGCGCGGGGTTGGATGGGGCACGAGGCCCTCGCCGCGCACCGCAACGACCTCGTCATGTTGGCGGTGACCGGCAACCGCGACGGTTCGACTGCGCTCGACTACACGGTCAACTGTGCGGTCGGGTACCCAACCGCCACCGGTCCGGTGGACGGCACGGCACCGATCAACCATGTGCTCCCGGCGTGGGATCTGATCTGCGGGCAGACGGCAGCGCTCGGCATTCTTGCGGCGGACCGGCACCGGCTCCGAACCGGTGAAGGATCGTCCATGTCGTTGGCGCTATCCGATGTGGCGTTGGTGGCGGTGAGCGCGCTGGGCCATGTCGCCGAAGCCCAGATCAACGGCACCGAACGAGCTCGGTTCGGCAACGATCTCTATGGCGCCTACGGCACGACCTTCGAGACACGCGACGGTGTGATGGTCTACGCCGTCGGCATTTCGCCCAAGCAATGGTCGGGCCTGCTAGAAGCCACCAACGCAACTGCGGCGGTTGCTGCGATCGAAGCTGAACGGAGTGTGGACTTCCGAGATGAGGGAGCACGGTTCGCGCACCGCGACGCCATCACGGCTGCGGTTGCGCCGTGGATTGCGGCCCACACGATCGACGAGGTCGCCAGCCGATTTGATGCCCTCGGGGTGTGCTGGGGTCGGTACCAGTCGTTCCGGGAGTTAGTCGATCAAGATCCTCGATGTTCGACCGAGAGCGAACTTTTCCGCGACGTCGACCAGCCCAACATCGGCACGTACCTCACCCCCGGTTCACCGATTGCGTTCGCCGGGTCGCTTCCGGTCGAACCGACGAGAGCTCCTGCGCTCGGGGAACACACCGAGCCCATCCTCGCCGAAACGCTCGGCTTGTCCCCGGCTGAGATCGGTGCGCTCCACGACGACGGCATTGTCGCCTCGGCCTGATCCCGTTCGTCACGCGAAAGACGGGCGTCCCGAAGGACGCCCGCCACGGTAGGGAGTGAAGAGGACGCGAGCGTCAGTCGTCGCTCTCGTCGTCCTCGAAGTCGTCGAAGTCGAAGAGGTCGTCGGGAAGGAGTTCGTCACAGGCCTCGAACGCCGCCTCGAATGCCGCGTCGTCGAGGACCGAGACGTCGCCGTCGGTGGTCACACTGACCCCGGTCGCATCGCCGGTGATGGTGACCGTGCCGCCGTCCTCGCCGAACTGGATCGACTGGCCGGTCTCACCGTCCTCCACATAGATGGCGGCACCCATGTCGTCGCCAAGTCCGGCGTCAGCCAGACAGTCGTCGTAGGCCTGGAAGGCCTCGGCCTCCGCCTTGGCGTCCTCCGGCAGCAGGTCGAAGCAGGCGTCCTCGGCGGCGATCCACTGGGCTTCGAGGGCTTCCCACTCGTCGTCGGTGAGTTCGGTTTCGTCCTCGATGGTCTTCTCGCCCAGTTGGGAATCAATGCAATCGTCGAAGGGCTGGAAGGCAGCAATCTCAGCCTTGACGTCGTCGGGCAGGAATTCCTCACATGCCGCCTCGGCCGCCTCGAACTGGGCTTCGAGGGCTTCCCACTCGTCGTCGGTGAGTTCGGTGTCCTCGAAGCCGTCCTCGTCGATGGGGCCGAGCGCATCACTGAGGCACTGATCGAATGCGGCCCATGCGGCGTCGTCCTCCTCGAACATCGCAGTCGTGTCGTCGAGTTCGCTGCCGGTTGTCTTCGCCACCTCGACCGTGGCCTTGCGGTCGTCGGCCGAGCTGTCCTGAGCGCCGGCGATCGCGCTGACCCCGACCACCGCAGCGGTCAGTGCCATGGCGCCGAGAAGGGCCCCGGTGAGCACGCCGGCACGCCGGCGACTCGGTGGTTCGGGGGAGTGGTTGGGGGATTCGGTGTCGTTGGTCCCGAGAGACATGGTCGTCGCTTTCTGTTGGGGGTCGGGGGGACGATCGCAACCGTGCCCGAGTCTGCCTGAGACGAGTCTGAGAACACCTGAGAGCACACTCAGCAACCCCTCAGGTGCGAGCTGGCACACTGCGGGGGTGCGCATCTTGGTAGTGGACGACGAAGAACGGCTGGCCAACTCGATCGCTCGCGGTCTGGAAGCGGACGGCTTTGCCGTCGATGTCGTGCACGACGGTATCGATGGCCTGTGGCGGGCTCGTGAGGGTCAGTACGCCGCAATCGTGCTCGACATCATGCTCCCGGGGATGAATGGCTACGAGGTCTGCCGGACGTTGCGCGACGAGGACAACTGGACACCGATCCTCCTGCTGACAGCGAAGGACGGTGAGTACGACGAAGCCGAGGGGCTCGAGCTCGGTGCCGATGACTATCTGCGCAAGCCGTTTTCGCACATGGTGTTGACTGCCCGGCTGCGAGCATTGGCTCGCCGCACTGCCGCAGCCCCTGCGATGGTGCACGAGGTCGGTGATCTCCGTCTCGATCCGGCTACCCGCCGATGCACTCGGGGAGATGTTGTGGTCGAGTTGACACCGCGCGAGCACGCCGTGCTTGAGACGCTTATGCGCCGTCACCCCGAGGTGATTCCGAAGCAGGAGCTGATCGACGACGTGTGGGGTATCGACTTTGATGGCGACCCCAACATTGTCGAGGTGTACATCGGGTACCTGCGCCGCAAGGTCGACAAGCCCTTCGGGGTGGCCACGGTCCGGACGGTGCGTGGTGTGGGATACCAGGTGGTGGTCTCGTGAGCGTGTCGGTGCGGGCGCGGCTGACGGTGCTGGTCGCCCTGGTTGCGCTGTTCCTCGGGGTGATCGCCGCCACAATCGGGGTCGATGCCGTTGGGGATCAACTGGTCGCCGATGAGCTCGACGATTCGGGGTCGGATCAGCTCGCCTCGGTCGTCGAACTCCTCACGTTCGAGGTGGAGGAGACGGACTTTGTCGACGACTTCAGTGTGCAGGTCGAACTCGAGAGTCTCTCGTTCGCTCTGACGGAACTGCTCGAGAACGGTGCCCTTGCCGCCCTGCTCGAGGCGGCGTCGTATGAAGCGGGCGAGACGATCCCGCTCCTGACCTATTTCGGTCAGATCATGGAGTTCGATCCCCTTCGGCTCATGCTCGACGGTCCTGTACCACTGGACGATGACGGACGGTCGGTAATTCCCCAGTCGGTGGTCGATGAACTCGTCTTCCTCACCGTCGACTTCGAACTCGAGGACGTCTTCGACATCGAGGACGAGTTCGAGAAGGACGATGAGTTCGCTGAGCTCGGGCAAGAAGCCGCCGATGCGAAGGGCCCCGCACCGGTTGACCCGGATGTGTTGATCTTCGACACCCGATCGTTCGATGGCGTCGACTATGTCGTCTTCGCCGACATTTCGGGGATCGAACGGGGCATTGATCGAATCCGCACCATCGTGTGGACGAGTGTGCCCGTCCTCGTGGTTGTCGGCGGCCTGATTGCCTGGTTGTTGACCGGCCGTGCGCTCCGGCCGGTGCACGGCATCACCACCCGGGTGGGGGAGATCTCCAGCGGCAACCTTCACGAGCGGGTTCCGGAGCCGGGAACGGGTGACGAGATCGCCGAACTCGCCGTGACGATGAACGCCATGCTCGACCGACTCGAAGTTGATGACCGTCGGCTGCGCCAGTTCGTCTCGGATGCGAGCCATGAGCTCCGATCACCGGTCGCCGTGTTGCGCAGCGAGGCAGAGGTGGCGAGACGCACACCGGAGCGAACATCGGTGGAGTCGCTCGCTGATGGGGTGCTGGCGGAGAGCACCCGCTTGCAGCACATTGTGGAAGATCTGCTCATCCTCGCCCGGGGTGAAGAACGGCAGGCGGGCTCGCCGTGGGCTGAGGTCGACGTCGACGACATCGTGCTGGCTGAGGCAGGCCGGCGGCGGAGCGTTCCGGTCGACACCGGTGCAGTGTCAGCGGGCCGGATTCTCGGCACGCCGGAACTGGTCGGTCGCATCGTGACCCACCTGCTCGACAACGCAGCCCGGCACAGTTCCGGGCGCGTGGAGGTCGGGCTCACGGCCGATGCCGGGGGCGTTCGGCTCTGGGTTGATGATGATGGTCCCGGTGTTCCGGTGGATGACCGAGAGCGAATCTTCGAGCGGTTCACCCGGCTCGATGATGCCCGGAGCCGCGACCGCGGGGGTGCCGGCCTCGGGTTGGCCGTGGTGGCGGAATCGGTTCGGTCTCTGGGTGGTCGGGTCGAGGTGGAGGATGCGTCCATCGGTGGTGCGCGCTTTGTCGTCCGTTGGCCAGCGGCCTCCCGCTAGCTGCTCCATCCACCAAAGTGTTGGTGAGTAAAGGGGGTATCTCTCGGAAAGATGTTAGCTAGCGTTAACAATCATCGGCGTAATCTGTTCCAGCGCCTCCGCGATCCGTAGGTTGAACGTAGAGCTGATCGAGGAACCAGACATCGGGTCGTGTGACCAGGCAGAGGTCCTCAGGGAGGCGAATACGCATGCTCGACATGGCCAACTCCGAGATCACCGGGCCGATCGGCCCCAGCGACTGGATGGATGGAGCTCCGTGCAGCGGCAAAAGTGAGCTGTTCTTCGCTCCCTTTGCCGAGCGCCCCGAAGCTCGAGTCCGGCGAGAAGCGCGGGCTCGGCTCATCTGTCAGGGCTGTGCCGCAGCCGAGCAGTGCCGCAGCTACGCCCGCGCCAACCGAGAGCTCGGGTTCTGGGGCGGCGAGTCCGAATCCGAGCGCACCGACGCCGGGTTCCCTCCCACCACGCCGATCATCGGGCGCAAGCGAGTCGCCGAGGAGCGGGCCCGCTCGGCCATGGTGCGGGCGTCCTGAAACCTGGTCGCCGGCTGCGGCCAGCGCGATTTCACGACACAATCACCAGGTGAGCGATCCCTGCTGCGCGCCGAGCCGCTCGGTTGCGCCCAACACCCCGGCCTCTGCGAGCAGCCCTCCAGCGTCTGGTACCAGCTCGGGGATCACGGGTCCCTCGTCGGATCGGATCGAGATCCCCGGGGGTTCGTTCCGAATGGGAACCGACGACCAGCGCTTTCCCGCCGACCGCGAAGGACCCATTCGCACGGTTGACGTGGCGCCGTTTGCGATTGCGCCGCACCCTGTCACCAACGATGCCTTCGAAGCCTTCGTCGCCGCGACCGGTTTCGTCACACTCGCCGAGACAGAAGGGTGGTCGTTCGTTTTCGGCGGGCTCTTGCCTGACGACTTCCCTCCGACCCGTGGTGTCGTCGGTGCCGAATGGTGGCGAGCTGTCGAGGGGGCGGACTGGCGGCACCCGTCGGGTCCGCAGAGCGATCTTTCCGGGTGCGGCGACCATCCGGTGACCCAGATCACCTGGTTCGAGGCCGCGGCCTTCGCCGAGTGGGTCGGCGGTCGGCTCCCAACCGAGGCCGAATGGGAGAAAGCGGCACGGGGCGGGCTCGATCAGGCCCGTTTCGCATGGGGAGACGAACTCGAACCGGGCGGCGATCACCGATGCAATATCTGGCAGGGCGCCTTCCCGCAGCAGAACACGCTCGACGATGGCTGGTTTGGCACCTCACCGGTTGATGCGTTTCCCCCGAATGGCTTCGGGCTCTACGACGTCACCGGCAATGTCTGGGAGTGGACCTTGGATTGGTGGGACGAGTCCGCGCAGCAGCGAGCGATGCGAGGGGGGAGCTACCTCTGCCACGACTCGTACTGCAACCGCTACCGCGTCGGCGCCCGAAGCTCGAACACCCCGGACACACCGACCGGCAATCTCGGCTTGCGAGTGGCCTGGGACCTCTAGGTCAGATCGGCCCGGCGGGGCGGGTCCGCCCCAACCCGTTGGACCGTGACACCAGCGACCCGTGTGCCGAACTCGACAATCTCCCGCCACTCCAGCAGGTCGACGGTGGCGAGCGCTCCGGGCGTGCGGATCTGGCGCTCCCACAACGAGACGAGTACCCCGCCACAAAACGAGTCGCCCGCCCCGACCGTGTCGACCACCGGGACGGGCTGGACCGTCACCGTTCCCGACCCTTCAGCGGTGACGATGTCGACCGCTGTGGCGGAGGTGATGAGAACGGCGACGACCCCGCGTTCGAGGAGTTCGGCGGCCGCGTCGATCGGTGACCGACCCGGCCAGATCCACGCAAAGTCATCATCGGATCCCCGAAAGAGCGAGCACGCCGCAACCCAGCGGTTGAACCACCGATCCCAGGTGTCGCGCCCGAGGGGTTCGACGATCTGCGGTCGAGCGTTGGGATCAAACGAGACAATGCCCTCGATCGTCTCCGCAACCTCGGCGAGCACGGTGGCTCCGGGCTCCCGGAAGATCCCCAGGGTCCCACCGTGCAGGAGGTGAGGGCCCCCGTCGAGCAAGACCGGGTCGGGCGATTCGATGAACCGATCGGCGGTCCCGTCGCCGTGAAAACGAAAGACCGGCGGGTCGCCGACGACCTCGGCCCGACAGGTCGGCTCGCGGCGACGCTGGGTGAGTCGGAGGTCGACGCCGCTCGACTCGAGGTGGGCCCAGATCGCGTCGCCGTGCTCGTCGGTGGAGACAGCGCCGAGAAACGCAGTCGGGGCGCCGAGACGGGCACACGCAACCGCCGTGTTCATCGGGCCTCCGCCAGGAACCGGATGGGGGACGAGGTCGACGAGGGCTTCGCCGGCGGTAATGATCATCGGGACGTTCTAGCGGGTTCAGCGCCTGCTACCGGGCCAGACGGATCGCAGCGGGCACGGCCTCGAGCACCGTCGCCCCGGTCGATACCGGTTCGCCGTCGCCCCAGAGTTCGAGATCCCCGGCATCGATGCCGATTCGCCTGCCGCGATGAGCATGGACCTTTGGGTGATCGAGGTGGGTGCCGGAGAACACCCGGTTGAAGAAGCGGAGCAGCTCGACTCGGCCAACATCAGCGACGACGGTGACATCGAGCAGCCCGTCATCGGGATCGGCATCGGGGCAGATGTGCATGCCGCCGCCGAACCACGCCGTGTTCCCGATGGCGAGCAGGGCCGCGTCGTACTCGTGGCGTGTCCCGTCAATGTCGAGGGCGGTCCGGCGTCGACGCAACCGAGGAAGCTCGAGCATGGTGGCGACGGTGTAGCGACTCTGCCCCTTGGGGCGAGCAAGACGATTGGCCCGTGCGTTGACGTCGCCGCTGAAGCCGCCGGTGGCGACCGACGCAACCCACCGTTCACCGACTCGGATCGCGTCGATCGGGTCGGGTTCGTTGAGGGCCACCTCGGCGGCGACCAGCGGGTCGTCGGGGATGCCGGACAGGGCGCGGACAAAGTCGTTGCCGGTACCAACCGGCACGACGCCGAGCACGGTGTCGGTGCCAGCCACCTCCTGGAGTGCAAGGTGGACCAGGCCGTCACCGCCGAGGACCACCAGTCGGTCTGCGCCGCCAGCGATGGCCTCCCGTGCGTTGGACGCCGATGCGGCTGCGTCCGGACCGGTCAGATCGATCACGTGGCCGCCGAGTACTCGAAGGCGGTCGACGACATCGGCGGACGTGCCTGCGGCTCGGCCCCGCCCGCCCTCGGGGCTCACCAAAATGTGAACGTCGCTCATCGGGCGCCACTCACAGGCCGAGGTACCGTCCGCCATCGACGGCGAGGGTCTGGCCGGTCATGTGGCGGGCCATCTCCGATGCGAGAAAGACCGCGACCGGTCCGATGTCGGTCTCCGGATCACCGATCCGGCCGAGTGGCGTTCGGGCTTCGAGGCGAGCTTGCAGCGTGGGGTTGGCCTCCGTCGCCGTGGTCAACGCTGGGGTCCACGCAACCGGAGCGATTGCGTTCACCCGGATACCGTCTGCGCCCCATTCCCGAGCGAGCGACTTGAGGATGCCTCGCTGCGCCGCCTTGACCGTGGCATAGATCGGCAGGTTGCCCGACCCTTCCATGCCGGCCGGAGAGGTCAGCAGGATGAAGCTGCCGCCGTTCGACACCAGATGTGGGTGGGCGGCACGGGCGAATAGGTGTGCAGCCGTGGTTGAGGTGGCGATCTGGGCGGTGATGATGTCGGGATCGACGTCGTGCACGGGTGCTGGTGGGCCAGGGGGAGAGACCGCGTTGTGCACGACAATGTCGAGCCGCCCGTGCTCGGCCACGGCATGGTCGACGGCCGCGACGACGTCGGCCTCGACCGTGACATCACAGCGAACAAACGACGCCTCGTGACCACGATCTCGGATGGTGGCCACGGCAGGCTCGCCGTTCTCCGCCCGCCGGGCCGCAATGACCACAGCGGCGCCCGCAGCCGCCAGCGCCCGCGCGATACCTTCGCCAACCCCCTGGCCCGCGCCGGTCACGATGGCGACCCGTCCGTCGAGCAACCCGCTCATCCGGGCATCCAGAGTCCGCCGTCGATAACGAGCGACGATCCCACGAGTGGGGCGGCGGTATCGGAGGCGAGCCAGTCAACGATGGGAGCGACATCAGCGGTGTCGTCGGGGACCCGACCGAGTGGTGGGTCGTGAAGCGCATTATCGGCCGCAATGCCTGCGGCGTCTTCGGCGTCGAGGAAGGCGTGGGGGTCGAGTGTGATGGCGTGGGCGGTGATGCCGTCAGCACCCCAGGTCTTGGCGAGCGACTTGGTGAGAATGCGGACGCCCTCGCCGAGTCCGGCCAAGGCGGTGTACCCAGCGCCGCCGGCCGACGCCATCAGCGGCACGAGGAACACGATGGTTCCGCTGGTGGTGGCGAGCGCCGGGTGCACGGACCGGGCCAGATCGATTGCGCTGCGCAGCGGACGGTCGCATGCGTTGGCCCAGTCCTCGGGGCTGAGGCTGACGATGGGCGCAGGACGGCATGACACGGAGGGGTAATCGGCCCAGACGACGAGGTCGTAGGCATTCGCCTCGGGGACACGGTCGATGTCGAACCGGTGCTCGAGGCCGGCGGCAATGCGATCAGCGACGCCGGTACCGACGATCAGTGCTCGTCGAGCCATGCCGGCCAATCCTCGGTCGGGGAGAGCGACCAGGTCGGTTCGCGCTTCTCCATGAATGCCCGCACACCCTCTGCCGAATCGGCCGTACCCATGAGGTGGAGGTGGAGCTTGCGTTCCAGGCGGTTGATCTCGGTCGGCTCGGGTGCATGGCGCCACAGGAGTCGTTTCGAAACGCCGACCGACACGGGAGCGGTGTGAACGGCGATCTCCTCCGCCAGCGCAAGGGCTCGTGGGAGCACCTCCGCAGCGGGCAGTGCCTCGCTGGCCAGGCCCCATTCGGCCGCGTCCGCACCGGTGAACATGCGGCCGGAGAGCAGCAAATCGGTCGCCCGGCTGTGGCCGATGAGCCGGGGGAGGGTCCAGTGGGCATGGGCATCGGGAAGCACCCCACGGCGGTTCTGCACGATGCCGAGCTTGGCGTCGGTGGCCACAATGCGGATGTCGCACTGCAGGGTCATCGTCAGGCCGATCCCGACGGCGTGGCCATTGATCGCTGCGATGACAGGCTTCCGGCAATCCCAGGGATGGAACGCGTCCAGCGGATCAGAAGAGAACTGCTCGTCGCGGGGTGCGCCGAAGGTGTCGGCTCCCTGCGAGAAGTCTGCGCCGGCACAGAATGCCCGACCCGCGCCGGTAACCACCACAACCCGGATCGAGTCGTCGGTATCGGCCATGCGTAAGGCGTCGGTGAACGCGTTCGCCATGTCTGACGAAAAGGCGTTCAGCGAATCAGGACGGTTGAACGTGACCAGCAGGATGCCTGGATCCTGCATTTCGGTCAGCACTGCGTCGGCCGATTCCTCCATGAGGGCACCGTACCGCTCGCGGTCAGGCCCGGCCTGCGTCCTCGGGCCCGAACAACCGACTCGTCGCCCAGACGCCGATCGACCCGAGGGCCGAGGCGATGGCCACACCAGCCCACGCTGGGCCCGGTGGCAGATCGAGTTGGAAGTAGTTGCGGCCGAACGGAATCGCCATCACAAGCGCATAGCTCGCCGCCATCGCCGCCGCGAGACCGACCTTCCACGGCTTCAGCGGTCGGCTGATCAGCACAAGGATCGTGAGCCCGACCGCCAGCAGAGTCATCGTTGCGGCGGTGCGGGCCTCGGCGAGCACGACATCGTCGAGGCGTCGCACCCATTCGTAGAGGCCATACGTGACGGCACCGGCAACAGCACCGGCCGGGATCGAGAACCGCAGCACCCGCTCGAGGAACCCCGGTCGAACGAGCGACTCGTTCGGGGCCAGCGCCAGGAAGAAGCCAGGAAGGCCGATCGAGAACGAGCCGATCAGGGTGAGCTGACGAGGCAGGAACGGGAACGGCGCACCCGCAATGCCAACGAGCGCCGTGAGGAGCACCGCATAGGCGGCTTTCGTGATGAAGAGGTTGGCGACCCGCTCGATGTTGTTGATGACCCGCCGACCCTCAGCCAGCACACGAGGAAGCGTGGCGAACTTGTTATCGAGCAGCACGAGTTGAGCGACGGCGCGGGTTGACGACGAGCCGGCACCCATCGCGATACCCATGTCGGCATCCTTCAACGCAAGGACATCATTGACCCCGTCGCCGGTCATCGCGACCGTGCGCCCCCGGCTCTGAAGCGCATGGACCATCGCCCGCTTCTGGTGCGGCGTGACTCGGCCGAACACCGTGGTCGACTCAAGATGGTCAGCGAGCTGCTCCTGGTCGTCCGGGATCTCGCGAGCATCGACCCAGGCCTCCGCTCCGTCGACGCCAGCACGGCGAGCGACCTCGGCGACGGTGGCAGGGTTGTCGCCGGAGATCACCTTCAGGGTCACGCCCTGCTCTCGGAAGAACGAGAAGATCTCCTGAGCGTCGGGACGGATGGTGTCTTCGAGCAGCACGAGGCAGACCGGCGTGCGGGTTTCGGCCAGTTCCTGGTCGTGCCACCCCGAGTCGGAACGACTGACGAGCAGCACGCGGAGGCCGTCGGCGGCTGCCTCAGCGGCGTGCACCCGTTCGACGTCGTCTGCGTCGAAGAGGATGTCGGGCGCGCCGAGGTAGAACGTGCCGCGGTCGCCGAACTCGGTCGCGGCCCACTTGCGGGCGGACGAGAACGGCAGGCTGTTCGTGACGTTCCAGTCGCCGGGCGCGTCGTGGTGCTCGATAATCGCTTGCAGCGTCGCGTTGGGCGACGGATCCGAGGCCCCCAACGCTCCAAGAATCTCGGCTGCTTCCCCGTCGGTCGTCCCGCCGACCGGCTGGATCGAGGCCAGGCTGATCTCACCGGTGGTGATCGTGCCGGTCTTGTCGAGACACAAGGTGTCCACTCGGGCGAGGAGTTCGACTGATGCGAGTTCTTTGGCGAGCGCCTGGCGACGAGCAAGGGCGATAACACCGGCGATGAAGCTGAGGCTGGTGAGCAGAACGAGTCCGTCCGGCACCATCGCGACGGCGGCGGCGACGGTTGCCTGGAGTGCGTCCTGCCACTCCGACTGAGTATCGAGTTGGCGAAGCAGAAGCAGGATCGAGGCGGGCGGGATGATGAAGGTGAGCCAGCGAAGAATCACGTTGACGCCACGGCGGAGTTCGCTGCCAGCGAGTTCGAAACGACGAGCCTCTTCGGAGAGCTTGGCCGCATAGGACTCGGCGCCGATGTGGGTGGCTCGATAGAAACCCGAGCCGGCCGACACGAACGAACCCGACAGCACGGCGTCACCGACCGCTTTCTCGACCGGATCGCTCTCGCCGGTGAGCAGCGACTCATCGAGCTCGAGGCCCGACTCGGCCAACACGTCGCCGTCGACGACAACCTGATCACCGGGGCTGAGCTCGAGCACGTCGTCGGCGACGACCTCGCTCACCCCGACCTCGGTGGTCTCGCCATCTCGACGGACACGGGCCTTGGGGGCCGACAACACCGCAAGTTCGGTGAGGGTCCGGCGAGCCTGGAATTCCTGGGCGATGCCGATCACCGAGTTCGACACGACCACACCGGCGAAGAGCGCGTCGGCGGGATAGCCCGCCACCAAGATCAGCACGAAGAGGGTGCTGATGATGCCATTGACCGGTGTGAGCACGTTGGCCTGAATGATCTGCAGGTTCGAGCGGACCGGAGCGTCGGGAACGTCGTTGGTGCGACCGTCGGCCACCCGTTCGGCGACGTCGGCGCTGGTGAGGCCAGTCAAGGTGTCGCTCACGAGGTGACTCCGTCGTCCTCGTAGACATAGCCGTCCGGTGCCATGGTCAGGCGGTGGCGAGGGCCTTCGGTCGACGCGTCGCCGCCGTCGTAGCCCGCATCGCCTTCCCACATCACGACGGGAGGCTCAGCGCCACGGGCGACCCGAGTCGCATAGTGGCGAGCAGGACGTGCATCGAGGAAGGCGAGGAGCGAGGCGACGTTGCTGTGGCCGGTAAGCGTGTCGAGGGTGACCCAGGTCGGCGGCACGATCTCGATCTCACCCTCGTGATGGCGGGTGAGCGCTGCCGCGGGGGTCGTCCACTCCATATCGATGATCTCGCCGTCGTCGATGATCACATCGTCGTCCTCAACCGGAGCGGCGAAGAACCAGGTGGCGTAGCGCTTGGGCGCTATCGACGGCGGGATCCAGTGCGCGAACAGCACCATTTCGTGGGCCTCAACGCGGAGTCGGGCTTCTTCCTCGGCCTCGCGGATCGCTGCCGTGCGAGCGGCGTCAACATCGTCCTCGGCGCCTTCCCAGTCCTCGGCATCGACCTTGCCGCCAGGGAAGACCCACATCCCTCCGAAGGCGATCTTGGAGTTCTTGCGCAGCATCAGGGTCTCGGGCCCGTCGGGGCCATCTCGGAGCACGACAACGGTGGCTGCCGGCCGAGCCGGCTCGTCACCACTCTCCTGTGCATGCTTCGCCCAGGCGGCAAAACGCTTACGGTCGGTCTCGACGCGGTCCTCGGCAGTCATTCAGGCCGAATCTAGTCCCCGATGGGCCGTCGGGCGGCAGTGATCGACCAGGTCAACGGGTCAGATTGATCGGGCAGGGTGCGCCGTCTACCCCGTCGACGTGAACGCCGATGCCCCGGCCGAGAAGGCCGCCCTTCACCACGGTCACGTGAACGGCGAGTCGGGCAAGGTCGGCATCGACGAGGATCTCAATGTCGCCGACCTGGCTGGGGAGGTAGCCGTCGAGTGTGCGGCCAGCTGTGCGGGTGTCGACCGACACCTCGAACCGCTTGCCTCAACCGTACGGTTCGAGCAGGTCGACGACGGCGGTGCCGCCCCTGCGAGCGATGTTCGTGGCCGCCGTTGGAGTCACGTCGAGGCGCATGACGGGGACAACCCGAAGAGGGGAGAGAGAATTCCTGCGGAATCAACGAACGTGTGTTCGTTTCGTCCCTGGTCCCGCCATGAGGTCCGAGGTGGGGGGCGAATGGCCCCTTGCGCAAGACGAACATATGTTCGATACTCGCGCGATGGCAACGGGCCGGGCACGGAACCTCGCCGTCGACAGCTTCGAGTTCGACGAGCGAGCTGATGCGGCGACCCGTCGCGCCGATCTGCGACTGGTCGGTGACCGGGTCACGCCGATGGCGCTCGCTCGAGAGCAGACACTGCCGGTACTGGGCCCGTTGGCATCCCTGTTCCCCGGCGGTGCGCTCCAGCGGGGGGCGGTTGTTGGTGTACGAGGCTCCGGTTCGACTGCGTTGGCCCTGGCGGTCGCCGCCGGTCCGTCACAGTCCGGGGCGTGGACCGCCGTCGTTGGAGAGCCCGATCTTGGGTTGGCGGCGGTCGGTGAGTTCGGCGTTGCTCTCGAACGCCTGCTGCTCATCCGGCCCGAACCCGACGCATGGTCGTCGGCCCTCGCCGCCCTTGTCGGTGCCGTCGATGTCGTCGTCGTCGCCCCCCGGCATCGGGTTCGTGAGGCTGATGCCCGGCGCATGGCGGCCCGGTTGCGGGAGCGGGGATCGGTGCTGATCCAGGTCGGTGATCGTTGGCCGGTCGGTGCCGACATCCAACTCGACGTTGTCGCCGGCGAATGGGACGGTCTCGGCGACGGGCACGGCATGTTGGGGAGCCGCCGGGTGCAAATCCATGGAGCAGGCCGAGGGTCGGCATCACGGCCCCGTTCACTCGAGGTGCTGATGCCGGGCCCCGAGGGCGGGATCGCCACGGTCGAGTCGTGAGCGTTGCCGTTCGCGCCCTCGTCGCCTGGTGCCCGGACTGGCCGGTGGTGGCGACTGGCGCCGACCTCGCAAGTCCGGTGGCCGTCGTGTACGCCAACCGCATCGTCGCCGCCTCGCCAGGAGCCCGAGCGCACGGCGTCGTGCGAGGGTTGCGGCGGCGGGCGGCGCAGGGCCGCTGTGCCGAACTCGAACTGCACGAGCGGGACGAAGCCAGAGAGGCTCGCCTTTTCGAGCCAGTCGTCGCCGCCCTCGACGACGTCACTCCTCGAGTTGAAGTCACCCGGCCCGGCACCTGTGCGCTGGGGATGCGAGGACCATCTCGGTACTTCGGTGGCGATACAGCCGTCGCTGCGTTGGTCCACGAGCGCCTCGCCGAGGTCATCGCCGGCCGGACCGATGTCCGGATCGGTATTGCTGATGGCCCCTTCGCTGCGGAGTTGGCAGCCAGGGCGGCTCGCGCCGTTCCTACCGTCCCGGTTGGTGGGATGGCGTCCGTTCGGGAGGAGATGGCAGCTCGGATCGTCGCCGAGGGCGACGTCGCCGGCTTCCTTGCGCCGATGAACATCGAAGTCCTCGAGCGTCCCGAACTTGTCGATGTGCTCCGTCGGCTCGGCATCCGCACGCTCGGCGCGTTCGCCGAGCTGCCGGCGAGCGATGTTCTCGCCCGGTTCGGATCCGAGGGGCTCGGTGCTCACCGGTTGGCGTCGGGCCTCGACGAGCGCCCACCCGACGCCCGACATCCGCCTGTCGACTGGTCGGTGTCGTCGGAGATCGACCCTCCCGCTGACCGAGTCGACCGAGTCGCGTTTCTCGCCCGCACCCTCGCAGACGAACTCCATCGTCGGCTTGGGAGCGACGGCGTCACCTGTGTCCGAGTCGGGATCGAAGCCGAGACGGAGTACGGCGAGCAACTGATCCGTTTCTGGCGGCACGAGGGAGCGCTGACCGATGCGGCCGTCGCCGACCGGGTCCGGTGGCAGCTCGACGGGTGGCTCAACGGATCCGCAGCAACCCGACCGAGTGGCGGCATCACCCGACTCGCCCTCGTCCCCGACGAACTCATCGCTGCTCGCGGGCGGCAACTCGGGTTCTGGGGAGGTGAAACCGAGGTCGATCAGCGGGCCGTTCGGGTCGCAGCCCGGCTCCAGGGCCAACTCGGTGCCGATGCGGTTCTCGTGCCCGAGCGTGATGGTGGCCGCCACCCCAACGAGCAACTCCGCCTGGTGCCGGCCGCGACCGTAGAACTCACCGGTCGGTCGCTGGCCCCCGAGCCCGACGCCGCCCCGTGGCCGGGGGCACTCCCAGCTCCGTCACCGACTCGGGTGTTGTCCGCCCCGATCCCGATCGATGTGCTCGACATCGACGGGTCGCTGGTCACCGTCACCGGTCGGGGGCTGCTGTCGGCTTCGCCAGCTGTCTTGGCGGCACGGGGCAAGCGACTCGAGGTCGATCGGTGGGCGGGCCCGTGGCCGATCGACGAACGCTGGTGGGATCCCGAAGCTCACACCCGTCAGGCCCGGCTCCAGGTCATCACCGTCGACGGTCGGGCCCACCTCGTCGTCCTGGCCAACGGTGTCTGGTCGATTACCGCCCAGTGGGATTGAGCCCGCCCGAGTGTGTTTGCCACCTCAGCCTGCGCCGCTGCGCAGGCTGCCTGATCTCGTGGCTACCGGCCGCTGGCGGCTTCCCCTGATTCGGCCGCCTCGGCCATCTCGGCCAGTCGGGTCATCCGGTTGCGCTGCCCGCGAGCCGACAGCGGCCTGACGATGCGTTCGAGGATCGAGCCCAGTGGACCCGACAGTGATGCGGTGAAACGGATCTCGGCGCCAGCGTCACCGGCGGCCGGCATCACACGGTTCTGATAGTCGAGCCGCCACGGTCCGAGGGTCGAGTGCCAGTCGTAGCCGCCATCGGGGTAGACGTCCCCGACCACCATGGCGATCGCCATCGGCGAGAAGAACGCACGGGGCCGGCCCACCCATCCCGCCTCCACCCGTCGAGACGGTGCGTCCATGGCGGCGACGTGGGGCGACCAGGTCGGCCATGCTTCGGTGTCCACGAGCAGGTCGTGGACGGTGGCGGCACTGGCCGAGGTGGAAACGGTCGTCTCGATCATTGCCTCACTGTCGCGCAGATCAGCCATGATGGAGGTTGTGGGGGATCTGGAGGCAAAGGACCGATGTGAGCGGTGGTTCGTCCGGCGGGGCCTGCCGCACCTGATCGACGACTACAGCGCCACCGACGACATCTTCACTCGAATGGCGCCGTTCCTCTCGCTGGTGGTGTTCGCCGAGTTTTTCCTGGCGTTTGGTGACCGGTGGGCCGGGGTGGCGCAGGCGGTGGCTTTCCTCGGTGGGATCGCAGCACTGGCCGTCGTCATCACCGGTGCCAACCGCCTTCGTGGCCGGCGACCCTTCCAGTTGCCGGAGGACATCGGGCCATGGGAGCTCGTCCTCTACGTCGTGCTGCCGACCATCCCGACGGCGATCGGGTCACAGGGTTCCGTCCTCGACAACATCATCATGATCGTGGTGTTCAACCTCGCCTTGCTCGCCATCGGATATGTCGTCACGGCGTGGGCGCTCTTGCCGATGATGCGGTGGTCGATCGGTCAGGCCCGTCGCCAGGTCGGCGACGTGGCCAACCTTGCGATGAAGTCGCTGCCGACGCTGCTGATCTTTTCCGCATTCATCTTTATCAACGCCGAGATGTGGCAGGTCGTCAACGACTTCACCCTGCCGTTGTTTGGGCTGGTTGCGTTGCTGGTCGTGGGACTCGGCGGTGCGTTCGTCTTCGTTTCGGTTCGGCGGCTGACCGTTGACCTCGCCCGGTTCCGAGACTGGGGCGATGTGCGCCCCCGGTGTGACGCAACGCCGGTGGAGTCATTGGTGCCCGGCGATGATGAGCCCGCTCCGAACTCTCCACCCCTTGTCCGGCGGGCCGAGTGGAACGTCAACCTGTTGCTCTTCGTTGCCCAGGGCATCCAGATCCTGTTGGTGTCGCTCGTGATCAGTCTCTTCTATGTCGTCTTCGGCCTGCTGACCGTCCGTGAAGAGACGATCGAGCAGTGGACGACCGTGGGCGAGCTCACCGCTGAGCGGGACTGGGCGATCGACTTCCCCGTGTTCGGTGCCGACGTGATCCTTACCCGCCAGTTGATCCTGGTGGCACTGTTCATCGGCATGTTCTCGGGGCTCAACTTCGCCGTGCAGATCATCACCGACGAGAACTACCGCGACGAGTTCATCGCCGATATGACCAATGAGGTGCGCGATGCCCTTGCGGTTCGGGCGGTGTACCACCGTTGCTTGGTCGAGCCGGAGCCGGGACCCCCAGGATCGCCGGCCTGATCATCAGCGGATCGCTGAAATCCGAAGCGTTTGGCGCCGGCGAGTCCCCCCGGTAAGCAGCCTTTGGATACGAACACCTGTTCGCCTATCGTGCAGATATGGGGTTCAACAATCCCAGGATTTCCTGGGGCGAACTCGATCGGCGTCTCTCGGACCGGCCGAACGGTCGGTCCGCTGACGGGCGCGTCATCGACCCGTTGGTCGGTGATGGCAGCGACAGTCCGGCCTGGTCACGCAAGCGTGCCCCCTACGCCGCACCGGAAGGGTCGAGTCGTCGGCGTGGCGAGGTGCCGTACGCCGAACTGCACTGCCACTCAAACTTCTCGTTTCTTGACGGTGCTTCTCACCCCGAAGAGTTGGCTGAGGAAGCTGCCCGGCTGGGGCTTGAGGCGCTGGCCCTCACCGACCACAACGGGTTTTACGGGGTCGTGCGCTTCTCGGAAGCAGCGAAGGCGGTCGGTCTACCCACGATCTTCGGTGCTGAACTGACCCTGGCTGAGTCAGGACGCACGCTTGAGCGTCCCGGGCCCGCCGACCCTGACGGGCGGCATCTGGTGGTGCTCGCCCGTGATCCGGAGGGGTACGCCCGACTTGGTCGGGCGATCAGTGAGGGACAACTCGCCGGGGAGAAGGGGGCACCCCGGATTCCCTATGAGCGGCTTGTCGAGTTGGCGGGTGACGGGTCCGGTGACCACTGGGCCGTGTTGACCGCCTGCCGCAAAGGGCCGGTGCCAGCAGCGTTGATGGCCGATGGGCCTGCCGCCGGGCGTCGCGAACTCGAGCGGCTGGTGCACGATTTCGGCCGCACCAATGTGTTCGTCGAGTTGTGGGATCACGGCATGCCGATCGATTCGGTCCGCAACGACGCCATGGCTGAACTCGCGGTGCAGGTCGGGGTCGACGTGGTGGCCTCGGGCAATGTCCACCATCACTCGGTTGCCCGAAGACGGTTGGCATCAGCATTGGCTGCGGTTCGAGCCCGGCGCAGTCTTGACGAGATCGATGGTTGGCTTCCGCCCGCAGGCATGCATCTCCGGTCTGGGGCCGAGCAGGCGGTTCGGTTCCGGCGCTATCCCGGTGTGGTGCAACGGGCCGCCGAACTCGGGCTCGAGTGTGCGTTTGATCTCGCCCTTGTCGCCCCGAACCTGCCGCCGTATCCGTGCCCGGAGGGGCTCGATGAGATGGGGTATCTCCGTCAGCTCGTCGAGGAGGGTGGCACCCGCCGGTATGGGCCCCGCAGCGCGGAACGGGTTGAGGGGGCCTGGGCACAGCTCGACCGTGAGCTCGATCTCATCGATCAGCTCGGGTTCCCCGGCTATTTCCTCGTTGTCTGGGACATCGTCGACTTTTGTCGGCGGGCTGACATCCTCTGCCAGGGTCGGGGGTCGGCGGCGAACTCGGCGGTGTGTTTCGCGCTCGGCATCACCAACGCCGATGCGGTGTCGCTCGGGTTGTTGTTCGAACGGTTCCTGTCACCGGAGCGTGACGGTCCACCCGATATCGACATCGATATCGAATCCGACCGGCGTGAGGAGGTCATTCAGTACGTGTATGACCGTCATGGCCGGCATCACACCGCCCAGGTCGCCAACGTCATCACGTATCGCTCGAAATCAGCGATTCGTGACATGGCCAAGGCACTCGGATACGCCCAGGGGCAACAGGACGCTTTCTCCAAACAGGTTGACCGGTGGCGTGATGTCGTATCCGGGGCAGTGGACGATGACGCCACCATCCCGCGGTCGGTTGTCGAACTGGCCGCTGAAGTCGAACACTTCCCCCGCCATCTCGGGATCCATTCCGGCGGCATGGTCATGTGTGACCGTCCCGTGATCGAGGTGTGCCCGGTCGAGTGGGGGCGTATGGCGGAACGCAGCGTCCTGCAGTGGGACAAGGATGATTGCGCCGCTGCTGGTTTGGTGAAGTTCGACCTACTCGGCCTCGGCATGTTGTCGGTGCTGCACTATGCGATCGATTTGATCGCCGAACACCACGGGGTGGAGGTCAATCTTGCAACCCTGCCTCAGGAGTCGTGTGTCTACGACATGCTGCAGAAGGCGGACTCGATCGGGGTCTTTCAGATCGAGTCGCGAGCCCAGATGGCCACTCTGCCGCGCCTCAAGCCGCGCACGTTCTATGACCTTGTCGTCGAGGTGGCGTTGATTCGTCCCGGGCCGATTCAGGGTGGTTCGGTCCATCCCTACATCCGGCGCCGCAACGGTCTCGAACCGGTCACGTATCTGCATCCGCTGCTCGAGAATGCGCTGGCCAAGACCTTGGGTGTGCCGCTGTTCCAGGAGCAGTTGATGCAGATTGCGATCGACGTCGCCAACTTCACCCCGGCCGACGCCGACATGTTGCGTCAGGCGATGGGTTCGAAGCGCAGCCGCGAGCGCATGGACCATCTCAAAGCCCGGTTCTTCGACGGGATGCGGGCCAACGGCATCACCGACGACATCGGTGAGCAGATCTGGCTCAAGCTCGCGGCGTTCTCCAACTATGGATTTCCCGAGAGCCATTCGGTGTCGTTCTCCTATCTGGTCTACGCCTCGTCGTGGATCAAGTACCACTATCCGGCTGCGTTCTGCGCAGCCTTGCTCAAAGCCCAACCGATGGGGTTCTGGTCACCGCACACGCTCGTCGGCGACGCTCGTCGCCACGGGGTGGTTGTTCGCACGCCCGATCTCAACGCCTCGGCGGCCATGGCGACACTGGAGCCCTGCGAGTCCAGTACCGGTTCGGTGGGTGTGCGGTTGGGGCTCGACTATGTGCGGGGCATCGGGCTCGATCTCGCCGAGCAGATTGAAGCCGGTCGGCCCTACACCTCGGTCGAAGACCTTCGTCGGCGGGTCCCGTCCCTGTCGCTCGCTCATCTCGAAGCGCTGGCCACCGCAGGTGCTTTTGGTTGTTTCGGGATTGACCGGCGGTCGGCCCTGTGGGCGGCCGGTGCGATGGCGCAGACCTCAGCCGATCGACTGCCTGGCATCGTCACTGGGGTCGAGGCGCCAACCCTGCCGGGCATGTCGCCCGAGGAGTTGTCGCACGCGGACCTGTGGGCGACCGGGGTAGCTCCCGATGGGCATCCCACCGCGTTCATCCGGTCTGATCTTCAGCATCGGGGGGTGGTCACTGCCGTTGGTCTGGCTGACGAAGCGGCGGGTCGACGGGTGTTGGTCGGTGGGGTCGTGACCCATCGTCAACGTCCTGCGACCGCAGGCGGTACGACCTTCCTCAACCTCGAGGACGAGACAGGGCTGATCAATGTGGTGATCTCGAAGGGATGTTGGCAGCGCTACAAGCAGGTGGCGAAGGGGGCCCCGGCGTTATTGATCCGCGGTCGGCTCGAGAAGGAGGAGGGGGTGATCAATGTCATTGCTGACCGGCTCGAACCGCTTCCGGTGGCGACAGCCCCGCCATCCAGAGACTTTCGGTGAGTATCTGGCACATTTTCTTCGGTGGGGCGGAACCGATCTGGTCCCCCGTGCGTCTAAGGGGCGTGGAAGCGGTGCGCGAGCGACAAAACGAACAGCCCGAACTCGAACTGGTGAGCGATGAGGGGCACACCCCGGTCACCCTCGACTTTGTCGGCTTCTTCGACGCGCACTACCGGCCGATTGCCTCAGCACTCGCCCTGACCCTGCGGGACGACCAACTCGCCGGAGAGGCAACCGCAGAGGCCATGGCGCGTGCCTTCCAGCGGTGGGACGACGTCGGCCGCTACGCGAACCCCGCTGGATGGGTGTACCGGGTCGGGCTCAACTGGGCCCGATCTCGCCGGCGCAAGCTGATGCGGGAACTGTTCCGTTCGGAGACCCCAGATTCGGAAGCGCCGCCGCTCCCGGAGACCGACCCGACGCTGGGCCAGGCGCTTGCTGCGCTCTCGGTCGAACAGCGTTCGGTGGTAGTGTGTCGCTACCTGCTCGACTGGTCCGAGTCCCAGACAGCTGAAGCACTGCAGATCGCCCCCGGCACCGTGAAGAGCCGGTTGAGCCGGGGCCTTGAACGACTCGCTCAACTCATGGATGCCCCCTCGAACGGCACTAACCCGAACGTCACCAAGGAGACTGCCCAATGATGTCTGATGACGAACTTCGTTCCGAACTCGCCGACCTCGCCGGTCGGACAGAGATCGAGTCCGTGCCGCTTCACGACGTGCAGGCGCGTGGCCGCCGCCGAGCCCTCGCTCGGCGCGGAGGCCTGGTGCTCGCCGGGTTTGCGCTCGTCGTCGGTGGCACCGTTGCCGTGACCTCGATCGGCGGTGACGACCCCCTCGACGTCGCCACCGAACAGGCAGACACGACGGACACCGCCGCAGGCGATGAAACCAACGACAGCGATGATGTCGAGTCGCCAGCCGAGCCCTCGCTCGCCGAAGGTCCCGAAGACACCGACGGGGTCGAGGAGGAGCGGGCTTCGGCCGAAGCGTCGAGCATTGCCTTCGATTCGGGCTATGCCGGCGGATCTCACCAGATCGCCGAATGGGGCGACGGCTTCCTGATGTTCGGTGAGCGGTACGTCGAAACCGAAGCCAGTGAGTTGGTGTTTGACGGCGCAGACCCCATCGGTGCCTATTTCAGCCAGGAGATCATCGATGCGGTAGCTGCGTCGGGAGCGACCACGCTCGAGGACGCCGCGGCCGCGCTCGAGGAAGCAGGGCTGCTCGAGGAGGCCACCGCAATCGTTACGGAGAACCCCGAGGTGTTCGAGTGGTTCAACGCCAATAGTGGTGGCGGCACGACGGTGCCGTTCGCCGACTACTCCGCCGACGGTGAGACGTGGGAGCCAATCGAGGGCTTCGCATGGCCGACCTCCTCGACCTGGTACGCCCAGATCTCGGGCAACGGAACCCATCTTGTGGTGGTCGACTATCAGCCCACCTCGGATCCCGAGACGGGACAGATGCGCCCTGCTCCGATCACGGTGCACATCACCACCGATCTGCTGACGTGGACCGCAGTCGAGGTGCCGTACGTCTTCCCTGCTGTTGCTGACCACATCCAGCTGGAGGCGTACCCCCAGCAGCTCGTCGTCACTGACGACGGCTGGTTGCTGTCCGTCAACCAATGGCAGTGGATCGATATCTGGCTGGCCCTTCCCGCCGACGTGGCCGATGAGATGCGGGCGAACGGCTGGGACTGGATGGCCACCGAAGCTGGGCTCGAGATCGTCGACTGGGGTTGGGGTGGTGACGCCGAGGAAACGTCCGCGGCGAGCGAGTCGGCCGCCGTCACGGATGAGGGGATTGCCATTCCCGAGCCCGATTCCCTGATGGAACCGGAGCCCACGGTCGTCCGGGTCATTCCGTGGAGCGAGTTGCCGTTCACCTACGAGGAGTACACGGGGGGCGACACCAGCGGCGGGAACCGCAACCAGATGTTCCTTGGCGATCTGACCTCGGGCGAGGTTGTTGCAGCCGAGGGTCCGGGGGATGCCGGCGACATCGGGCAGATCGTCGCAACCGCCTCCGGCCTGTTCACCACCGTGTGGGAGTACCCCGACGGGGCCCTTGACCTTGCCGATCACACGGTCGATGGTCCGGCGGTCCAGCCGACCGTCACCGGGTTCTTCTCCGCTGATGGGCGTTCCTGGCAGCCTCGGGAGCTTCCGGCGATGGCGGATGACGAGTGGTTCGGCTCCGTCGTTGCGCTTCGTGACGGGGTGTTGCTGACGACGTCAGGCTCGTCTGGGGGACAGCGGTACTTCGCGGGGGCGGCCGACGGGACCGGCTTCACCGAAGTCGATGGACCGGATCTGCCCGCTGATACCCCAGTCTGGTTCTCGCCAAGCTGGGGCCTTGGGAATGGTGCGGCGTCGATCGTTGATCTGGCGAGCAGAAGGACGTTCTTCCCGGCCTACGACGCCACCTTTGTGCAGGACGACCGCTCGATCACCTTCATCCAGGACGACGAGGGGAACCGGTCGATCACGGTAATCGCCGCTGATGGCGAGGTCGTCTTCGAGCACCGGGGCCACGTCACGGACGAACCACCCTTCGAGTTCGGCGAGGAGGCGTTGTCGATTGTCGATGACGACGGTGAGGCCATCGTGACGATTCCCCACGAGGTGATGGAGCGCGAGGTGTGGCAGGTGGAGTCTCGGGCGTGGGAGGAGTACCACGAGCAGAACCCGTACACCCCTGACTTCTGGCTGGTCGCGACCAGTGACGGCCGAGCGTGGACCACGGTGCAGTTGCCTCCCCCCAGTGATGAGGCGGGGTGGTACAGCAATCCGGTCATGAGTGGCGATCGTGTGCTGTTCTCTGACGGCATGGGCAATTGGAAGGTCGTGTCGGTGGGCTGACCACCGACCCGTTCAGGTCACCCGCCGGTTGGGTGAGGGCGCAGTGATGGCCTACGGTCCCGGATCGTTCGTCCACCCTCACCCGGCCTCACCCGGCCATCGTGAGTGATCGCAGGAGTTCACTGTGAAGACCAGAATCACCGAGATGCTCGGGATCGAGATTCCCATCGTGCAGGCCCCGATGGGATGGATTGCCCGTAGCCCGCTCGCCTCGGCGGTCTCCAACGCCGGTGGGCTCGGGATCATCGAGACGTCATCGGGCGACCTGGAGACGATCAAGGGCGAGATCACCGCCATGCGAGATCTCACCGACAAACCGTTCGGGGTGAATCTCGCCCAGATGTTCATCCGTGACCTGCCCGGCATGGTCGAGTTCGTTGTCGAGAACGAGATTTCGTTCGTCACGACGTCGGCTGGTGACCCGTCAGTGTTGGTGCCGCAACTCAAGGAACTGGGTATCACCGTGTTCCACGTCGTTCCGACGGTTCGGGGCGCAGAGAAGGCGATTGATGCCGGGGTGGATGGGTTGGTGGTTGAAGGCGCGGAAGGGGGCGGGTTCAAGAACGCCGATGGTGCGTCGTCGCTCGTCTTGGTGCCGGAAATCGCCGGCCGTTTCGACGTGCCGATCATCGCAGCGGGTGGGATCGTCGATGGCCCTTCGATGGCGGCGGCGTTTGCGATGGGGGCCGACGCCGTACAGATGGGCACGAGGATGGTCGCCTCGGCGGAGTCGCCGATCCACGACAACTGGAAGCAGTCGATCGTTGATGGCCGCGAGACCGACACCGTCATGGTGAATCGTCATCACCGCCCAGCAATGCGTGTGCTGGCGACGCAGAAGGCCACTGCGCTTGACGCAGCAAACGAGCCGGCCAGCCTTGATATCGAGGCGATGATGGGCACCTACTTCGGCGGGGATATGGAGTCCGGCTTCGCGATGAGTGGTCAGGTGCAGGGTCGGATTCATGCGGTCGAACCGGTTGCCGATGTGCTGCGCCGTACGTGGGATGACTGTCAGTCGATCCTTCGGACGCTGGGCACGGCCGCCGCCGACGACTCGATCTCGAAGTAGTCGCGTTTGGGAAAGCCGAACGCAGCCGCGACGAACATCGATGGCACCGTCTCGACCCGTTGGTTGTAGCTGCGGACATTGCCGTTGAACAGCCGTCGAGCTGCGTGGATCCGATCCTCGGTCGTGACGAGCTCGCGCTGCAGGTCGAGAAAGCGTCCACTGGCTTGGAGTTCGGGGTAGGCCTCACCGACCGCAAGGAGTTGGCGGAGGCCTGCGGTCAAGACCTGTTCAGGAGCATGATGCGCGTCAGGGCCGCCTTGGACGGCGGCCGCCGTTGCCCGAGCACGGGTCACCGTTTCGAGGGTGCGGGATTCATGGGCCGCATACCCCCGGACTGTCTCGACGAGGTTCGGGATGAGGTGGTGCCGGCGCTGGAGCTCGCTTTCGACGTTGGCCCATGAGTTGTCGGTGACGCTGCGTTGCTGCACGAACCGGTTGTAGGAGAGAGCGAGCCAGCTCAGGGTTAGTGCGGGAACGCCGATGAGAATCCAGATCACGGGTTTCCGTCGGCCTGGTGGCCGACAGTCTGAGCCTTCGGCGGCCCGGCCCTGCCCGGTAGCGCAGCCGAGCTGAGTATGGTCAGGGGATGACCGAGCGGCTCTGCATCCTCACCGTTCATGCGCACCCTGATGACGAAGCCTCCAAGGGAGCTGCCACGATCGCCCGCTACCAGGCGGAAGGCATTCATACGGTTCTGGTGTGCTGCACGGGCGGGGAGGAGGGCGACATCCTGAATCCGGCGATGGATCGTCCGGAGGTCGTCAACAACCTCAAGCAGGTTCGTCGTGATGAACTCGCCCGAGCGACGGAGATCATCGGTTACAACACGGTGCACATGCTCGGGTACCGAGATTCCGGCATGCCGGAAAGCGATGCCAACTTCCACCCGGATTGCTTTGCGGTGGCCCCGTTGGATGAGGCAGTGGATCGGCTTGTGGCACTGCTGCGAGCGGAGCGCCCGCAGGTGATCGTCACCTATCCCGAGGATCAGGGCACGTACCAGCACCCAGATCATCTGCGGGTGTGGGATATCACCATGCCGGCGGTGGAGAGAGCCGCGGACCCCGGCTACCGCCCTGATCTGGGCGACGCATGGTCGGTGACCAAGATCTATGCCTCGCAGTGGTCACGCGCCCGTCTTCAGGCTCGGCACGAAGCCTTTCTTGCCCGTGGCCTTGAGTCGCCCTACGACGAGAAGTGGTTCGAGCGTCCTGATCAGGATGATCGTATTACGGCACAGGTGTCGATCGAGGGCTTTGCCTACGCCCGACGTGAGGGGCTCCTGGCCCACGCCACCCAGATCGACCCGGACTCCTCCTTCTGGTTCGGGCTGCCCGCAGAGGTCGAGGAAGCGATCCATCCGTGGGATGACTATGCGCAGATCGCCGGCCCTCGCAGCGGCGATGGCCTCGAGGACGATCTGTTTGCTGGTCTCCGGCCTGCGGTGGTGTCGTCATGAGTACGGCATTCACCCCCGAATGGTTCGACCGCGTGGCCCCGGCGCTGGCGGCCCTTCCGTCCGCTGGAGATGTCGACGGTGTTGTGCAGTACGTCGTGTCGGGATCCCCTGAGGGCAAGGTGACGTTCCATACCGTCGTCGAGGGCGGTGTCGTGACCGACGTTGCTTCCGGGAAGGCGAGCGGCCCGACTGCGGTGGTGTCGTGCAGCTACGACACGGCGCTGGAGATCCTGGAGGGTCGCCGATCCCCAGACGCCGGGTTCATGGACGCCTCGTTGAAGGTCGAGGGTGACCACAAGGCCTGGCTCTTGGATCTGCGCGATGTTCGCGCGGCTTCCCTCCTCGCCATCGCCGAGTTGGGCTGAGCGGGCGACGCACGGGCTCTGGCGGCCGCTCGTGGTCCGCTACTCCAGCGGCACGTCGGGCCCGCCACACACGCCCCAGAGGCCCCGATCGTCGGCGAACGCCGCATCCTCGGCGGCTTCGAAGAGATCCCGGTAGTAGCTGTTGGGTTCGTAGATCAGCACGCCGGCAAAGCCTTGCTCGAGCAGATCGAGGTTGATGAAGAGTTCGTCGCTGGAGCGGACCACGTAGGCAAGGAGTCGGTCGTATTGATCGCGGGCCTCGACATCACGGATCAAGGTGACCTCGGTGCCGGCCGGGAGGAGCTGTGAGAGGTAGACCGACGATTCCTCGCCGTAGCACTGGTCGGGGCGGTTCTCCGCTACGGATTCGGGGGTGTCGATGCCGAGAAGACGGACCCGTTCGCGCTGCCCAGCCATCTCGACGATGATCGTGTCGCCATCAACGACCCGCTCGACGACCGCGTTGGGTGCGAGCTGGCCCTGATCGGGCAGGGTGACGGTCGGTGCGGCACCCGCCGACGGTGTCTCGGCCCCGATCTCGGTGGTTTCATCACCGGTCGCAGCGCAGCCGGCAGCGAGGCTGATCAGAACCGTCACGAGAAGGGTGAGTCGAGGCACCGCTCAAGTGTGCTGTGTTGGCCGGTGGTTGTGGCTTCAGGCTGCGTCGGCGAGTGGGAGGACGGTCTGGCCACTGGTGTCAGTGGCCTCACGCTCGGCCGCCCGCTTGGCATCGAGTGCCCGCAGCACGGCTCGGGCGTTGGCGATCCCCTCGAGCCCCTGGGCACGGGTGGCCCGATCGAGGCGCCAGGCGGGGCGGGTGTCGACGAGGAGGAGCTGGTTGGTCATGGGTCCATCATGCAGAGGGGGTGTGACACTGCCCCGACCGAAGTGCGAGGATGCGCCGATGCAGCGCTATGGCATGACGGTTCCCTTCGACGATCTTCAGCTTCATGAGCAACGAGACCGCTACGAGCGGCTCGAGCGGGCTGGCTACACCGATCTGTGGTCGGCCGAAGCGATGGGGGCCGATGGAATCACCCCGCTCACCCTCGGGGCGGTCTGGACCCCATCGATGCGGCTGGGCACCGCCATCCTTCCGGCCTACACCCGGGGGCCAGCGCTCATGGCCCAGACCGTTGCGGGGATCGCGTCGGCAGCACCCGGGCGGTTCGTGGCGGGGATCGGGTCGTCCTCGAATGTGATCGTCGAACGCTGGAATGGCATCCCGTTCGAGGATCCGTTCAGGCGCACCCGCGACACCGTTCGCTTCCTCAAGGTGGCGCTCAGCGGGGAGAAGGTCACGGAGACCTATGACACGTTCGAGGTCAAGGGGTTCCGGCTCGGCCTTGTGCCCGAGCAACCGGTCCCGATCCTGGTTGCTGCGCTCCGCGAAGGCATGCTCCGAATGGCGGGTCGAGAGAGTGATGGCGCCATCATCAACTGGCTCTCAGCGGACAATGCGGCCACCGTCTCTGCGATCGTCCGGGAGGAGAACCCCAACGCGGAGATCGCCGCCCGCCTCTTTGTTGCACCGACATCGGATGCCGAGACGGCTCGAAGCATGGGTAAGTTCGCAGCCGCGGCCTACCTCAATGTGCCGGTCTACCGCGCCTTCCATGAGTGGATGGGCCGCACCGATGCCCTCGGTGAGCACTGGGAACAGTGGGCGGCCGGTGACCGCAAAGGCGCGCTTGAGAAGATCCCCGACGAGGTGGTCGACGACCTGATCATTCACGGCTCGTACGACGAATGCCGCGCCCATGTGCAGCGCTACATCGACGCCGGCGTCACCTGCCCCGCGCTCGCCGTTCTGCCGTTCCCGGGCGTCGATGTCGACGAGGCGATCGAGGGCCTCGCTCCGTAGCGGAACAGCGATTCGTTCGCGGCAGTCTCGGTGGCCCTCCCGTTCTATGAGTGGGCGACACCGTCCGGTCCAGCAGCAGCAGTCGCCAAGTGCTCGGCCAGGTCATCGAGTTGGGCATGGGCGTTGAGGCCGCTGGTCGAGGGCATCACATAGACCGCTGACGGCCCGAGCATCCGGTCCTGCCAACCCGCCTTCGCGGTGCGGTCCGCAGCAGCCCGCCAGCCGGCCAGTCCGACAAAGCACACGACCTCAGGTCGGAGCCATTCACAGAGCTGTGTGACCCGGGCGAGTCCGTTGCGGTACTCGTCGTTCGACAACGCATCAGCCCGCGGCGTGGCCCGCTTCACCAGGTCGGTCATGCCCATACCGTGGTGCTCCAGCGCATGCCGGGGATCGCGGTCGACGCTCACCACCCCGGCCATGAGCGCAGCTGGCCAGAACCGGTTGCCCGGTCGTCCAAAGCCGATGCCGACATCGGCGGAGTACACGCTCGGGTTGAGCCCACACATGAGCAGTCGCATCGCTGGACCGACGATGTCGGGCAAGGTGTGTGCTCGTTGAGCCGAAACGTCGATCGTCGTCCACCTGTCGCCGTCCGTCCGCAGGTCGAGGCGGTCGATCTTGAACCCAGCGCCATCGATGACGGCGCGCAGCGCGTCTGGCTGCCACCGGGAAAACCGGCGCGGGCCGATCGAGTCGTCGTGTGAGACCTCGAAATCCTGATCGCCTTCGAATACGCGCAGCTCGATCGGTGCGTCGGGCTGCAGCACGCGGTGGAGCTCTGCCAGCGCCATCGGCAGAAGGCGGCGGTCTACGTGGACGTAGACGTTGGCACCCAGTGCGCCGCCCAACGACCCGGTGGCGAATGGCAGGTGTGCGGACTCGGCTTGGACTGGCAGTGCGTGAGGGGCGTGCTCAGGGAGGAGGTCGAGCATCTCGCGGATCGGGTCCAGCCCGATGACCGGCTCAGGGAGGTACTCGGCAAGCAGCCCCGGTCCGCAGCCGATGTCGAGTAGCGGCGCGGTCGGCGTGCCACCGACGGCTTCGGCTAGCCGGAGTGCCAGTTCGCCTGATTTCCCGACTCGTGCATCCCGCCAGACCCGGGCCTTCTCCCGATAGATCGCCGCCGTCTTGGGATCGAGGCTCACCTCAGTTGCCCGGGAGCGATGCCTGAAGCTTTTGCATCCCCGCCAGCCACCGTGCTCGGTCGCCAGCCCGCCGCTGCTCGTACCGGACGACTTCGGGGTGGGGGAGGATCAAGAACTCGTCGTTTGCGAGTCCCACGGCGACGGCGTCGGCCACGTCTTCGGGCTCGATCATTCCCATGGCTTTGACGACCTCAACGGCGAGTTCACCCTCCGCCTCGGTCATCGGGGTGCGTACCCCCTGGGGGCACAGACAGGAGACCCCGACGCCGTTTCCACCATGGGTGATCGCGATCCACTCGGCCAACGCAACCGCCCCGTGTTTGGTGACGGCGTAGGGCGCGGTTCCGAGGTTGGTGAGGAGGCCAGCGGCTGATGCGGTGATCAGGAGATGCCCTGAACCGCGGGCTTCCCAGCGGGGCAGGAGGTGGCGGCACGCCTTCACATGGGAGAGAACATTGATATTCCAGTTGGCTTCCCAGACGGCGTCGTCGAGTTCGACCCCACCGTTCGCGCCGATCCCAGCGTTGCCGCACCACAAGTCGATTGGTCCGTGATCAGCTTCGACTCGTTCGATCAAGGCAAGGATCGCCGCTTCGTCAGTGACATCGACCATGACGCCGATCGCGACAGCGTCGGTTCGATCGGCGATCGAGTCGGCCACCTGTGCTGCGCCGTCTCCATCGAGATCGGCGACATAGATCGCAGCGGCGCCGTCGGCTGCGAACCGCTCGGCCATCGCTTTCCCAATCCCGCTCGCCGCTCCGGTAACGACGATGACTGCTCCCTCGATCTGCATGTCGGGATCGTAGGTCGTCTGGCCCACTCGCGCGATCTGGCGCAATTTCCACAGGTAATCGGGGGGAAGCATGTCGTCAGCGTGGTCTAGGGTGCGACCTATGACATCGACCGACACCGTCGCCCTGACCGAGGCGCTCGCCCTCATCGACGACAACCTCAGCCGAATCCAGAACCGAGATCTGGTGGCGGGGGCCGAGATGGCCGATCTTCTCCTTGACCTCCGGATGTTGCTTGCAGCTGCAGGTCAGACCCCGGAGCCCGCACCAATCGGCTGACTCGCAGTCTGAACTAGCCGATCGAGTCGGCGATTCGGCGAGCGATCGCGCCAAGCGCGACCCCGGCGACAACCCCTCCGGCGACGTCGGAGGCGTGATGGATCCGCACGTGGACTCGGCTCGCCGCAACAACGGCGCCGAGCGTGTACCAGAGCGGCCCGCCACCGTGGCGGCTGAGCATGGCGGCTGCCACCATCGCCGCCGAGGCATGGCCGGACGGGAAACTTGAGGTCTTCGGCTGCCGAAGCTTGTGAGGTCGGGGTGTGTCCTGGACCGGTCGAGACCGTTTGAAGAGGGACTTCACCGGCCCGTTGATGAGTGCTGACTCGAGGCCGAGCGCTGTGCTCACGGCAACAGCGATCCGGGGATCGTCGTTCACGATGGCCTGGGCAACGCCGAGTGTGTGCCACAACACCGAGAAGTCGGCCGCTTCCGACGCGGTGTAGAACAACCGGTCGAGGGCCGGATGCCCACGAAGCAACTCCCAGGCTTCGTCGAGGCGGTCGTCGAGGCGATCGATGGCATCGGTCACCCTGGAAAGGCTAGAGCTGTCGGGTGACGATGGGGGCTCGCGTCAGTTGGCGAACGCTCCCGGCCCCGTGAACATGCCTCGATGCCATCGGCGAGGGGTGGCGATCATGGCTCTCGGATAGTCCTCGAACATCCACCGAGCGAAGTTCCGGCGGGTCCAGGCCGTTGCCCCGGTCGCTCGCAAGGCTGCGCCGGCGATTGCGGGGCGGGCAAGGAGCGGAATGAGGGCGCGCGCCATGCGGTCGTCGGCCACGAGTTCTCGGCGGACTTCGCGTTCGTAATGGCGCAGAGGATCCGTATCGCCAAGCAGTGCCTCAGCTGCGAGACGGCCGGTCAGCAGCGCCTGACCGATACCTTCGCCGGTCATCGGGTCGGTGACGGCGGCGGCGTCCCCGGTGAACATCGTGCGCGGACCGATGAGCGGAACTCGGCCGACCCGGGCGGGGATGGGCCAGGCTTTGTGCGGGGCTTCCGGCTCGGCCTCGGGACCGAGAAGGTCGCGGATGTGGGGACGCGCGAGGAGGTCCTCCCAGAGCGCCTTCATGTCGCCAACGGCGTGATCGCCGCCCCGTTGGATCCCGAAGCCGATGTTGGCTCGGTCACCGTCGAGCGGAAAGGACCACGCGTAGCCGGGAAGAAGGTCTTTCTCGAACCACACCACGAGCTCCGACGCTGCTCGTGGGCTCACCTTCCGGAAGTACTGCCGGAAGGCGTGCCATTCGCCGCGGTAGCCGTCGACGCCAGCCCCGAGAAATTTCCGAACGGGGGACCACATGCCGTCGGCTGCGATCACGTAGCGGGCTCGGAAGGTGTCGCCGTCGAAATCGAGGTCAGCCCCGGTGTCGTCGGTCTCCACGCCGGTGAGCTGAACGCCTTCGTTGATCGTGGCTCCTTCGCTGCGAGCGAGGTCGACGAGGGCTCCGTCGAAGTCTTCTCGTCGGGCGACGGCCGCGTGGTAGCCCGCGCTCTGCGGGAGCGGATAGCGCCGCTCGGTGCCGCGAGGGGAACGGATGACAACATCGTCGACTCGCTGCCAACTGTCGACGGCGGAAGGGTCGAACCCGAGTGCATCGAGCTCTCGTAGCGCCAGGGTGGTGAGCCCATCGCCGCAGCACTTGTCGCGCGGGAACGTGGCACGGTCGAAGACATGCACGTCGCGACCCGCGCGGGCGAGCAGGGTTGCCGCCGTTGCGCCAGCGGGGCCAGCGCCGATGATGACAATGTCGCCGTCGAAGGGGGACTCGGGCATCCCCTGAGACTACGGGACCGTTGTGCTGGGTGGCACCGTGGAGGTGGTGGTTGTGGCGCGGTCAGCCGGGTCGCTCGGACTGCCATCGCACCGCAGCCCTTCGGGCCGGTAGCGGGCCGTGACCGTGTCGACCTCAGTTCGACCGTCTTCGATCCAGGTGCGGGTGCGTTCGGTGGTGACACTCGTGCACGAGACGCCCTGACGACGTTCTGACTGGCCGGTCTGTTCGGCCTCGACCCACTTGGTCGAGAAGAGTTGGACGGTGATTGACGTGTCGGTCGTCGTCGGCCATACAAGGACGCCGTAGGGGGTGTTGTTGATGATCTCGAGGTCGGGGTTGGGGAACGAGACCGTTGCTTCTCGACCGTACGGGTACCGATCGATGTAGATCGAGTGCGACTGGTACTCACCAAAGTCGAGGCCTGCGAAGAACGCCGCGTTGAAGAGGGTGGTTGCGTACTGGCTGATCCCACCGCCGACCGAGGTGTTGAACACGCCGTTCACGATCACCCCTGCGTCAACGAAGCCATTGGCGCGGGTTCGTCGCCCGACATAGTCGTTGATCGAGAACTCCCCGCCGGGTTCGATGATCGCACCTCGGGTGAGTTCGGCGATTCGCTGAATGTTGACGACCCGGGACTGGCCGGCGACATAGTTCGTGGTGAACTCGCCGACGAGTTCCTTGATCTGCAGTGATTCGGCCCATTCGATGCCGCGCGCGTCGATGTCTTCACGAGGGCTGAGCTCGATCTCGGGCGTCCCGTTCTGCAGCGCTTCCCAAATCCGGTCGACACTGTCGAACTCGCAACATTCGGATCCCGGCGAGTTGCCCAAGATGCGCACGGCGCCGCTGCCGTCGATGGAGAAGGTCGGCTCGACACCGTCTTCACCGATGTCGATGAACAGGCTCTCGACGGTGGCTTGGGCGAGGGTCTCGTTGAGGCTGATCGTCGGTTCGTCCACCGTCCCGCCAAACACGATCCAGGTCCGAAGCGCTTCTTCGGGGATGAGGATCCGTTTGCGCTCGCCCGTCACGCGAATGAACAGACCACCCTCGACCAGCTCGTTCGCCTCAGCGATGAGTTCGTCGGCACCTCGGTCGATTTGTTCCTGGCCGCCGATCGGAATCTCGATCCGTGCGATGGTGTCGGCGTTGTCGCGAGCGGCTTCGAGCACCCGGGTGCGCAACTCGTCGAGATCGACGATTGGCATTGCGGCGGTGTCGACTTCGACGAACTGGCCATCGACCACCTCAATCACTGGGCGACCGAAGTCGAGGTCGAAGACGGACTCGGCCCCGCCAGCGAAGAAGGCGGCGAGTTGATCGATGTCGAGGTCGTACTCGGCAGTGATGGCGTCGCTGCTCAGCAGGGAGCCCACCCACCCGAGCGGCTGCAGGAGCAGGAAGGGCCGGTCGGCGGCGGTGTTGATCGCCGTGTCGATGTCGACGGTGACTCCGAGCTCGGCTGCGGTGGTGGTGAAGCTGTTGGCGCCGTTGAAAAGTTCGATGGGGCGGTCGGTGAGGCGACCGTCTCCGAGTCGTTCCGCTGCTTCGTTGCGATCGAGCTTGCCGATGTCGACGCCGGACACAGAGGTGTTGCGCGCAATGTCGCCGCCGAGCAGCTTGTCGTCGATCAACCAGCCAGCGACGACCGCCATCAGGACCGCCGCCACGGCGAGAAGAGCGTTACGCATCGGGATCTGACCCTACTGCGCCCACGGTCTAGAACAGTTTCAGGTTGGGTGACTCGATGCCGCGCAATTCGTCGTAGTCGACCTCGACCCAGCCGATGTCGCGATCCGAGGCCAGCACCTTGGCCTGAGGCTTGATCTCCTGGGCGACGAACACGCCTCGAACCGGGCGTAGGAGGGGATCGCGGTTGAGGAAGTCGAGATAGCGGGTGAGCTGCTCGACCCCGTCGATCTCACCGCGGCGCTTGACCTCGACGGCAACCGCCACGCCGTCGGCATCGCGGCACAGCAGATCGACGGGTCCGATGTCGGTCGGATACTCGCGCCGAACGAGGCTGAGTCCGTCCTGAATCGAGGTGGGATCATCGGCGAGCAACCTCTGCAGGTGGGCTTCGACGCCGTCTTTCTGAAGGCCTGGGTCGATCCCCATCTCGTGGGCGACATCGCTCAGGATCTCCTCGAACGTGATGGTCAGCACCTCGCCTTTGGGGCTGGTCACAGTCCAGATACCCGCCTCATCGTCGATGGCGAGCCGATTGGGTGCGTTCATCCAGTTCAGCGGCTTGTAGGCCCCGCCGTCGGCGTGGATCGCCACACAGCCGTCCGCCTTCACCATCACGAGGCGAACAGCGGAGGGAAGGTGAGCTTGAAGCCGGCCGTCATAGTCGACGGTGCACTGGGCCACGACGAGTCGCATGGGGCGACCGTAGGCGCGCCGGCCTCGGTCTGCGTGGCATCCGACTTGTGGAAAACGCCCTTGCGTCAGACCCGTTCCTGCAGGCGACGCCGGATGGTTTCTCGGCGCTCCTGCAGCTCGCGGTAGGTCATCTTCTCCACCGTGCCGTCGACACCGAAGGCGGCTTTGATCCCGTCCGGATCAAACTCGTAGTCCTCTGGGTTCATGCCGACCTCAGCGGCGAGTCGAGCGCCGTGCGTCGTTGCGAAGTACGTGGCGACATGAGCGATTTCGGCAAAGAGGTCGAGCTCAGGAGCGAGTCGGGCGATGGCGCCGTCGAGGAACACAAGGTTCTTCACGAACAGCATGAGTTCCTTCGGCATGCGGGCGCCGTAGCCGAGCAGTGCCTTCACGACCCGCTGGAGTTCCTCGGTGAGCTGATCTGGGGTCATCGTCGTCGGATCGACGATGTCGTCGAGCAGCCCGAGGTCCTGCGCCACCGCTTCGAGGTCGGTGTCGTCGGGGAGTGCCCCGAGATCGCGCATGGCGCCGAGTTGATCGACGGGATTGTTCATCATGCCGCCGATGAGAAGACGCACGAAGGCGAGGCGACGGGCTTCGCTCATCCGGCCGGTGATGCCGAAGTCGAGCAGGGCGGTGCGGCCGTCAGGCCGGACGTACAGGTTGCCGCCATGAAGGTCACCGTGGAATACCCCGTGGATGAGGGCGCCTTCCATGAAGCCGATCATGCTGGCTCGCACGATGGCATGGGTGTCGACGCCGAACTCCTCGTAGCGGTCGAGATCGTCGAAACGGAACCCGTCGAGTCGTTCCATGACCAAGACCCGTCGGGTGACGAGTTCGGGGTGAGGCCGAGGGACGATGAACTGGGTCTGGTCGAGGTCGGAGAAGATGCGGGCGACGTCAAGCATGTTCGCCGCCTCGACCCGGAAGTCGAGCTCTTCACTGATCGTGTGGGCGAACACTTCGACCAGCGCCGGCGGGTTGGCGAGCGCTGCCACCGGGATACGGCCGACGAGGAACGGTGACAGCCAGGCCATCACCTGGAGGTCCTTGTGCACGAGTTCGTCAACTGCGGCGCGCTGGACTTTGACGACCACCGGCGTGCCGTCGTGCAGTGTGGCTCCGTGCACTTGGGCGATCGACGCTGCCGCGATCGGTTCGCGGTCGAAGGTGGCAAAGGTCGATTCGAGCGTGCTGCCGAGTTCGTGTTCGACGACTCGGCGCACGGTGCTGAACGGTTCGGGCGGCACTTGGTCGCGGCACTTGACGAATTCGGCGACGAGTTCGTTCGGGAAGATGCCCTCGCCGCTCGAAATGATCTGGCCGAGCTTGATGTAGGTGGGACCGAGCCGCTCGGCTGCCTCCCGCATCCGCCGTGACAGGTCAGCGCGGCTGTCGCTGCCGCCCTTACGTCGCCCGGTCACGAACCAGAGTACGAGCGCCGTTCCGAGTTGGCGGACGACGGTGATCGCTCGTCGAATCGGGGGGACCTTGGGCGGACGAATCAGGGACGGGAGACGTCGGTGGGTTGCGATGCGCAGGGAGTCGACGCTGCGAGCCCAGGAAAGGTCGGCGGGTTCAACTAACCATGGCGGGTCGTCACTGAACGACCCATGTTCGAGGTCGGTGGGGGCAGTGGGGAGGCCAGTCACGCCTCCAGTGTGGGATCCCCCCACCGTTGTGCCAACGTGGGCTCAGCCGTCGAAACCAGCGAGCGCAGCGAGGGCCGCATCGGCGAGTTCGGGTCGGCAGACCAGAAGGTCGGGCAGATAGACATCGCGCTGGTTGTAGCGCAGCGGTGAACCGTCGATGCGGCTCACGTGGCACCCAGCGGCGGCGGCGACGGCGACCGGCGCGCACGAGTCCCACTCGTACTGGCCGCCGGAGTGGGCGTAGATCTCGCATTCACCGCGAACGACCGCCATGGTTTTGGCTCCTGCAGAACCCATTTCGACTAGTTCGGCGCCGAGCGCCTCAGCGACATGCAGCGCGGCGGCGGGTGGTCGGCTCCGGCTCACGATCATGCGCGGCGTTGAGGCCCCCTCGGCTGGCAGGGTCGGCGACTCGCCGGTGTTGAGCGTGATGCCGAGCGCCGGCAGTGCGACCGCTCCGGCGATCGGGCTCGCGCCGGTCACAAGGGCGACGTGCACCGCCCAGTCGGTGCGGGGGACTTCGCTGTACTCACGCGTGCCGTCGAGCGGGTCGACAATCCAGATTCGATCGGCGTCGAGTCGGGCGAAGTCGTCCTTGCCTTCCTCGCTCAGGACTGCGTCGTCGGGCCGGTGTTCGGCCAGTCGCTGCATCAGAAATTCGTGTGCTTGTCGATCGCCTTCAGCCTTCAGCATCGCCGGCGGCGCATCTTCTCCGGTCAGGCGGGAGCGGAGTTCGAGCAGGAGTTCGCCTGCTTCGGTGGCGAGTTGGGCGGCGAGTTGATGATCGTCGAGGGTCACGACAGGCACGGTAGCGGTCGGAGCCGAACTCACCGAGAGGGTGACCGCTCGTCTGCACCGGTTGGAGGCTCAGGGTTGCGGTGGGCCGTGGGGGTGGCCAGCGTTGTCGTAGCACGGGGCATGGAAGTGTTCGACTCGGTCCCAATGCCCATCGACGTACACATTGCAGATCACCTGCGTGTGTCGTTCTCGGGCCTTGAATTTCACCTGCTCGTCACAGTGCATGCAGTTCGTCCTGGAGCCGGCCTCGATGAGTCGGCTGACTGCCCGACTCTTCCCCGCCGCCTTCGTCGTGGTCTTCGCCATGGTGTTCCATCGGCGGGCCGGAGGTGGCTGTGAGGGTCACCACCCCACCTGGTTCCGGAAGCTCCGGGCTCCACGCACCTCGACATGCTCGGGGAGACGGTCGCGCAGCCCTCGATCGGACGTGATCACTTCGATCGGTCCGTCGGCCGGGTCCTCGCCGGTGGCGATGTCCACGATGAGATCATCGGCGGCGTTTGGTGCGGAGTGGCCGGCGTACCGCACCTCCACATCGCCTGTGGTCCCTGCGGGCACGCTCTCGATGGGCCGGCCGTCGGCGACGATGATGACCCATTCGCCCTCCCAGTCATGGGCGCCGACCGCATCAACGAGGCGTGCGAGGGCAGCGTCCTTGTCGCGCCACCACCCGTCGGGGATCGCCCCCCGCACGTTCATGGCGTCGACGATGATCACGGCCCGCGCCGTCGGTCAGCTGCGGGTGACGGGCTTGTACTTGATCCGCTGGGGCCGCATGGCGTCGACGCCGTGCTCACGTCGGCGGTACTCGGCGTAGTCGGTGAAGTTGCCTTCGAACCAACGAACCTGAGAATCGCCTTCGAATGCGATGATGTGGGTCGCAACACGATCGAGGAACCACCGATCGTGGGAGATGATGACGGCACATCCGGCGTAGGCCTCGATCGCGTCTTCGAGCGCTCGCAGTGTGTCGACATCGAGGTCGTTGGTGGGCTCATCGAGCAGCAGGACGTTGGCGCCTTCCTTGAGCACCTTGGCCAGATGCACCCGGTTGCGTTCGCCGCCGGAGAGGTTGCCCACCAGCTTCTGCTGGTCGGGACCCTTGAAGTTGAACGAGGCCACGTAGGAGCGACCGTGCATCTCGCGGCCACCGACCTCAAGATGGTCGACCCCTCCGGTGATCTCGTCGTAGACGGTCTTGTCGGGGTCGAGGGTTCGGTTCTGGTCGACGTAGCCGAGTTCGACTGTCGTCCCGAGCTTGATGCTTCCCGAGTCGGGCGCGGCGACTGGGTCGTTCGTTCCTTCGTACTCGTCGATCAGCATCTTGAACAGGGTCGACTTGCCGGCGCCGTTGGCACCGATCACCCCGACGATGCCAGCCGGCGGCAGGGTGAAGGAGAAGTCGTCGATGAGCAGTTTGTCGCCGAAGGCCTTCGACAGGTTCTGCGCGTCGATCACAACGTCGCCGAGGCGCTTGTTGGCTGGGATGACGATGGAGAGTTCCTCGGCTCGACCTTCGGCTGCTTTCGCTTCCTCAAGCAGCTTGTCGTAGGCGGCGAGACGGGCCTTGCCTTTCGACTGTCGGGCCTTGGGCGCCATACGGACCCATTCGAGTTCCCGCTTCAGGGTGCGGTTGCGCTTGTCGTCGTCGCGTTTCTCCTGCGCGATCCGGGCTTCCTTCTGCTCCAGGAAGCCGGAGTAGTTGCCTTCGAACGGGTAACCGCGGCCATGGTCGAGTTCGAGAATCCAGCCCGCAACATTGTCGAGGAAGTAACGATCGTGGGTCACTGCGACGACGGTGCCGGTGTAGTCCTGCAGTGTGCGCTCGAGCCAGGCGACGGATTCTGCGTCGAGATGGTTCGTCGGTTCGTCGAGGAGCAACAGGTCGGGCTTGGCGAGCAGGAGACGGGCCATCGCAACCCGCCGGATCTCGCCGCCGGAGAGGTTGTCGACTCGGGAGTCGCCCGGGGGAGTGCGGAGCGCGTCCATGGCGATCTCGACGGTGCGCTGGAGGTCCCAGGCGTTGATCGCTTCGATCTTTGATTCGAGGTCGGCCTGCTTGGCGCCGAGTTTCTCGTAGTCAGCGTCCGGGTCGCTCCATGCGGCGAGGACCTGGTCGTACTCGGCGAGGAGTGCAGAGGCTTCGCCGGCACCGTCCATCACGTTTTCGAGCACCGTCTTGTCGGGGTTGAGGTGTGGTTCCTGCTCGAGCATGCCGACCGTGAAGCCGTCGGACAGGCGAGCTTCGCCCGTGTAGTCGGTATCGACACCGGCCATGATCTTCAGCAGCGTCGACTTGCCGGCACCGTTCGGGCCGAGCACCCCGATCTTCGCTCCTGGGAAGAACGAGAGCGAGATGTCCTTGATGACGTCGCGGTTCGGCGGAATGAACTTGCCGACCTTGTGCATGGTGTAGATGAACTGCGCTGCCATGGGGGGTGAGGCTAGCGAGGGCCGTCGAGGCTTCTGCCGGATGGCAGCGAGGAACCTGCCGGATGGCAGCGAGGAACCTGCCGGATGGCAGCGACAAGTCCAGGAAAACGGAGCGACAAGTCCAGGAAAACGGCGAGAGCCCCGGCCGAAGCCGGGGCTCTCGATCAGCGTAGGTGAGAAGACTCAGCGCCGCTTCTTGGCGGCCTTCTTGGCTGCCTTCTTTGGTGCGGCCTTCTTGGTCGCCTTCTTTGGTGCGGCCTTCTTGGTCGCCTTCTTTGGTGCGGCCTTCTTGGTCGCCTTCTTTG